>ERZ1673700.2638-NODE-2638-length-13572-cov-13.877414_pt1 | contig 13572 bp, 9 predicted proteins | sample MGYA00580230_ERZ1673700 | MGnify/ENA primary metagenome ERZ1673700 (study PRJEB41218, sample SAMN15661782) | gut metagenome | host: Homo sapiens | place: Canada: London | collected 2015-08-20/2019-03-30 | study: EMG produced TPA metagenomics assembly of...
GGGTATAGCCCGGGGATTCCGACCCCACAAGGCGAGCGCGGCACAGGCCGTAGCTGCTTTCTTTACCGGAACAGTTTACCACACCCACAAAGCCCTGTCAAGCACTTTTACGCGATTTTGCAATAAAATATTCGTACAGAGCATTACTTGACCTCGATCAGCTTCCCCAGTTCCAGCGAGTAGATGCCCTTATAGGTCACCGGTTTCGGGGCAAAGCGCTTGCTGATGGCAAGGGCATAGAGGTCAAGCTGGGCGCGATAGGCGGCAAGGAAGTCCGCTTCGGATTTTCGGCGGTCCGTCTTGTAATCCAGCAGCTCCAGGTGGTCCGGGAACACCAGCACCAGATCAGCGATGCCCTGCACCAGCACCTTTGCCTGTGCCACAGCAGCGCTGTCGGCGGGGGCAGTGCCCTGAGCGGCCAGCACCTCGGCGGCAGGCAGGGCCGTGATAAAGTCCAGCTCCCGCAGCACCTCATCTGCGGCACAGATGCGCGCAAAGGCTTCGCTCTCCACAAAGCGGCGGATGCGCTTTGCATCCAGCTTCTCCGCAATTTCGGACGCGGTGAGCTTTGCTTCCACCTGCCGGTCACGCTCGGCGGGGATCGCCATTTCCAGCGTGCCCGCCTGCTTTGCCGCCGCAAGGGCCGCAAAATCGGCGTGCTCCAGGAAGGCGTGGAGGGCCGTGCCCATCTCGGCGGCGGTCAGGCCGTCCTTTGCCAGAAAGCCCGGTCGCTCCAGCGTGGTCTGCTCTGCCTTGTGGACGATGCCGGTCACGCTGACCTTGGCGGGCACTTGGGCCAGCTCCGCCGCCGGGTACTGCCAGGCAAAGCCCTGCCGCAGTGCCTCGGTCAGAGCCGGGTCTGCCTGGGTCAGCGGCCTTTCCTCCAGTTCCGGGTCGGGCGGCTCCACGCCCTCGGGCAGTGCCTGCTGCACTGTCAGGGTGATGGTGCTCCCGGTATCCGCAAAGGGCAGTTCCAGATCCTCGGCCAGCCGGCGCAGCGGGCCGCCGTTGGGGTGGACGAGCAGGGCCGCGCGGAGCCAGTCGGCAAAGCTGTTCGCCTGCCGGCAGAGCGTCTGCCCCGCCCCTGCTTCAAGGAAGGCCGCCGCTCTGGTAAAGGGGTTGGAGGTCTTTCCGATGCCCAGCGGCACGGTCAGGATGAGCTTATCCTGCGCGCGGGTCAGCGCCACATAGAGCAGGCGCATCTGCTCACTGCGCATCTCGGCGGCATGGACATTGGAGAGCGCCGTGTAAGCCGCCGTCTTGTACGCGCCCTCGCCCTCCTCGGGGCGCAGGCGCAGGCCCGCCCCATACATCCGATGCAGGAGCACCGGCTGGCGGGTATCGGCGGCGTTGAAACGACGGGCCGTGTCGGCCACGAACACCACCGGGAACTGCAGCCCCTTGGAGCGGTGGATGGTCATCACGGTCACACAGCCGGGGCGGGAGCCGCCGGGCACGGTATCCTGCCCCGTGGAGCCTGCCAGCGCCGCAGCGTCAATGGCCCGCACCAGCGCCGAGATGCCGCCGGAGCCCGCCCCGGCACAGAAGGAAGCAAACCGCCGGGCATCCTCCCGGCGGCGGGCACCGTTTTCCATCACGCCCAGTGCGGCAAGGTAGCCGGTGGAAGCAAAGATCTCCTCCAGCAGCTGTTCTGCCGGGGCACTGCGGGCCATCCGTCGCAGCTCGGTCAGCCGGGCATAGAACGCCCGGACTTTTCCGGTAAAAAGGGTGTCCTCCCCGCTGTTCACGGTGAGCAGCAGCGCACCGTAGAGGCTGATGCGCTGGGGGGCGTTTTCCCCCTGCTGCTTCTGGATCTCTTCGGCTCTGGCCCGCAGGCGGACAAGGTCGTCATCGGTGAAACCGAACAGCGGGCCCAGCATGGCGGCGGCAAGATAGATATCCTGCGCCGGGTTGTCAATGACCTTCAGCAGGGCGATGAGGGGCCGGATGTGGGGGGCATCCAGCAGGTTTTCGCGGGCATCCGCATACACCGGGATACCCCGGGCGGTCAACGCTTCCACATAGGCCGGAAAATCATTGCGCGCCGCCAGCAGGATGCAGCAGTCCTCGTACTGCACCGGGCGGGTGGCACTGCCGTCCCGCACCGGCTCGCCGCTTTGCACCATTTCCTCGATGCGCCGGGCGATCCAGCCCGCGTCCGTTTCGGCGGTGTCATCGGGCAGGAAATGCGCCTCCACGCTGCCCGTGTATTCCCCGGGTGCCCCGCAGATCAGCCGCTGGCCGTCGCCGTAGGCCGTGTCACCGAGTTCCGGGGACATGAGCCGCTCAAACAGGAAGTTGATCCCTTCCACCACCTGCGGAGCCGAGCGGAAGTTGGCATCCAGCGCCAGCATGGCATCGGTGCCGGGGGTACCTTCTGCCGGGCGGGGCCGCGCTGCGCCGCCGGGCAGGGCGGGCCAGCTGTCCAGTTTTTCCCGAAAGATGCTGGGGTCTGCCTGCCGGAAGCGGTAGATGCTCTGCTTCAGATCTCCCACCAGGAAGAGGTCGTCCCCCGCCGGGGATGCAAGGCACCGGTACAAGGCATCCTGCAGGGCGTTGGTGTCCTGATATTCATCCACCATCACGGCGACGTAGTTCTGCCGGATGACCCCGCACAGCGCAGTGGGGGTGCCGTCCGGGTCACGAAGCAGGCGGAGGGCCTGATGCTCAAAGTCGCTGAACTCCAGCAGCTTCCGGTCCCGCTTTTTGGCCGAGAATCGGGCATCGAAATCCCGCACCGCCGCAAACAGGGCCCGCAGGCGGGGCTCTGCGGCCCTGCGGTCTGCCTCAGCCTCCTCCTCACTGCAGGGGATCAGCTCAAGGATCTGCGCAAACAGGGCCGCGCCTTCATCGGCGCGGGTGCGGATGACTTTTTTGTGTTCGCCGTTCAGCCGCTTTTTCATCCCTTTCAGGCCGGGCAGCTCCTCCATGCCCAGCACATAGGGGGTCAGCAGATCGTAAAGCGGGGTCCATTCCCCCGCCACAGCCAGCTGTTCCACCCTGCCCAGCAGGGCGGCAGCCTTGTCCAGCCGTTCCTGTGCATCGGTATATTTTTCCAGCACGGCATTCTTTGCCTTTTCCCGGGCAGAGGGCGTTTTCTTTTCCTCGGCATCGGCCAGCTCCTGCTCCCGGTCGCCCGGGCAGTCGGCCAGCGCGGCGCGGAACAGTTCCCCTGCTGCCCTGGCACTGCGGGCAGCTTCGGCCAGCAGCAGATCATGCCAGCAGGTGGCAGAAAAGCCATTTTCCTCCTGCCACGGAGCCAGAAATTCGTCCAGCTTTTTGTCGTAATCGGGCAGGGCGCGCAGGAAATCGTAGACATGCAGGATCGTTTCGCCCGCCGCACGGTCGGTGCGGCCCTTGCCGTAGAGGTCGGCAAAGGCGCAGAAATCCGGGTCGCGGTAGGCATTTTCCAGCGTCTCGCTCAGAGCAGAGGCCCGCAGGAGCTCCACACTGCCGGGGTCTGCGGGGGAAAAGTCCGGCGGGATATCCAGCGCCTGAAAGTGCTTGCGCAGCAGGTCCAGACAGAAGGCATCGATGGTGCAGATGGGTGCGCGCTGCAGCAGCATCCGCTGGCGGCGCAGCGCGCCATTGCCGGGTTCCGCCTGGCTGCGCTTCAGAAGCGCCTGCCCGATGCGGGCCCGCAGCTCTGCCGCCGCCGCATTGGTAAAGGTAACGATGAGCAGACGGTCCGCATCCACAGGATGCTCCGGGTCGGTGATGAGCCGGACAGCCCGCTCGGTCAGAACAGCCGTTTTGCCGCTGCCCGCCGCCGCGCTCACCAGCAGCGCGCCGCCCCGGTCCTCGATGGCAGCCCGCTGGGCGGGGGTCCACTTGGGTTCACTCATGCCTGTTCCTCCTCTCCCTCTTCGGGCTGCCCGGGAGCCTCAAAGGGCTTTGCGGGGGCCTCCAGCGCCCGCTCCCCGATGCCGGTCTCGTGGCAGCAGACAAAGCCGTAATCACACCACTGGCAGGGGCTCCGGCCCGCGACCAGCGGCTCGGCGGCGATCTGCCCCTCATAGAGCTGCTGGCCCATCCGGGTCACAAGATCATCCAGATGCAGCTGGATGCGGTTCAGCTTGGCGATGTCTGCCCGCTTGTCCTTTTGATAGGGGCTGGGCGCGCCTTTGTAATAGGAGAAGGGCAGGTATCTGCCGGTCTCGTCGGCATCCATGGCATCGAACAGCTTCTGCTCGTCCCGCACCAGACCGTCCAGTTTGTATTCCACACTGTGAGCCGCCTTTTCGCGGGTGGTGGTCTCAGGGGCCGGGTCGGCCAGCAGGTAGAGCACACCCGCCGGTTCCGCCCCCGTAAAGCGGCCGCTTTTATCCCGGGTCAGGCTGAACAGGTAGAGCAGCATCTGGCAGTCCAGACCGCAGTAGACCTCCTTCAGGTCCAGCTTTTTGGTGCCGGTCTTGTAGTCCACCACCCGCACCCAGCGGGTGCCGTCCTCCTCCACCCACTCGTCGGCACGGTCCACGGTGCCCACCAGCTGGACGGTGCGCCCGTCCGACAGGTGATACACCTGGGCAGGCACGGCATCCTCGCCCCGGCCGATCTTCAGCTCACAGGCCACGGGCTTGAAGCTGGACTGCCGCTGCTCATCCCGCAGGTAGAGCAGCAGGCTTGTCATGCTCTTTTTCAGGCGGGAGAGCAGATAGGCAAAGCGGGCGGTATCCTCGGGCAGATAGCGCTTGGCGTACTCGTCCACCAGCAGCGCGGCAAGGCTTGCCATGGCCTCATCGTCCAGCTCCATAAAGGGCTGCAGCGCCGCCATGGGGTTGTCCGGGCCGGGGTGAGGGTCCAGCGCCATCTGCAGCACCCAGTGCATCAGGGTACCGCTCTGGTCGGCGGAAAGCTCGGCCCGGCGGCGGGGCCTGAGCCCCAGCACATACTGCAAAAAGTAGCCGTAGCGGCAGGTATAATATTTTTCCAGCTGACTGGGCGAAATGCGCAGCTTCCGCCCCAGCAGCGCTTCCAGCGCAGGCAGGTCATGCACCTGCCGGGGGGCCGTGTCGGCCATCCGGCGCAGCAGGGCAAGGCCCTGCGGCTCGGTCTCGCCGGGGGTGTGCAGGGCTTCTGTCAGGCTGGCACGCTCGGTCTCCGTCAGGGGCCAGCCGCCGCCCAGACAGTCCAGCCCATCTGCGGGAGTGGCCGCAAGGTCCGTCAGTTCCAGCTCCGGGGCAGCAGGGGCCAGTGCTTCCACGAGGGGTTCCAGCGCAGCGCAGAGGGTCTGCCCCTGCCCCTTGGGCCAGCTGAGCCACAGCCCCTTTGCAGGAGCGGTCAGGGCCTTGTAGAAGCAGACCTGCTCACGCACCACACGGTTCTCAAAGCAGTCGGGCAGGTCGATCTCCTGCGCCATCAGGGCATCGCGGTCGGCGTGGGTCAGCAGACCCACCTCGCCGGGCGCGGCCGGGAATTCCCCCTCGGCCAGCCCCAGCACGAACACATAGTCCGGCGCGTCCAGACGCATCTTGCCTGCGCTGGCCAGCACCACCGCATCCAGGGTCTGGGGGATGTGCCCCAGGTCGGACGAGCGGAGCAGCAGCCCGAACAGGTCCTCGTATTCGGCCACGGTCACGGTCTGCTCCCCCAGCAGATGAGCCATCTCGTTCAGCAGCCCCATGACCACGTTCCACTCCCGGGCGGCTTCCTCCGCCGCCGGGATGCCCCGGCCCGCGCGGATGGCCTTTACCTGAGCAGCCTGCTGTTCCTCAGCCCCCAGCGTTTTCAGGCAGAAATACACCGCCCGGCTGATGGCCTCGGCATTGACCCCGCGCACCTTGGCCCGGAATGCATCCACTGCCCCCACGAGCAGGGCACGGGCATGTTCTGCCCGCTCCCGGTTGCGGAGGTCCTCTTCGGTCAGCTCCTGTTCCCCAAAGCCCTTGGGGCTGCGCTCGAACTTCTCCCGCCAGGCCGCCGCCGTGGGGGCCCAGGTGTAGGCATAGTTTTCCAGCGCGCAGACCTGCTCCTCGCTCAGAGCACACAGGCCGGTCTTGGCAAGGGTGGTCAGGTTCTCGGTCAGGTCGGCTCCCCGGGCGATCTCCAGCAGGGCCCGCACCGCCGTGGCCGGGGCGCTGAATTCCGGGGTGGTGGGTTCATCGCAGTACAGGGGGATCTCTGCCATCCGGAATTCATACCGGACAGCGGCACGATACTTGGCGATATCGCGGCAGACCACAGCGATCTTTCCGCACCGCACGCCCTGCCGCATCAGCCGCCGGATGGCACCGGCAGCGGCACGGGCCTCCTCCTCCCGGCTGGGCGCGGCAAAAAGCCGCACCTCGCCCGCCGGGGCATCCGCGGTGCAGCTGCCGGTTTCCAGCAGCTCTGCCACTGCGGCAAGGCCCGGGGCGTTCCGGTGGCGCAGGTCTTTGCGCAACAGCTGCGGAACGGCCACCTCCGCCCCATTTTTCCGGGCCAGCTGGCGCAGCTGCGCCGCCACCTGCTTGGCCCCGGAGAACAGGCTCAGGTCACCGGGCAGCAAGGGGGCACCGTCATCGCAGAGGGCCACCGTTACGCTGGGCAGCGCCGCCAGCATGGCCCCCAGCAGCCGCTTTTTGGGCGCGTTGAAGGTATCGAATTCATCAATGAACACCGCCCGGTCCCGCAGAAACTCCGGCAGGCTGTGCCGGGCCAGTGCTTCCTCCAGCCGGGCTCCGGCCAGCTCCAGCCGGTCAGAGGGGTCCATGCCGCTGCGGGCCAGCAGGGTCTCGTAGCCCTGAAAGATAAGAGCCAGCTCACTGAGCTTACCGCTCTCGGCTCCGCAGGCACCGGCCAGCTGTGCCAGCTGCTGGCCGGAAAGGCCCGCGCTCTTCAGCTCGTCGATGGTCTGAGCCGCCATCTGGCAAAAGGCCGCACTGCGCCGGTGGCGGTGATAATAGTGGACATTGTCCTGCAGTTCCTCCAGCGCCCGGCGCACCAGCACGGCACGGCCTGCATCAGAGAGGGTCTGCACCGCCGCGCCGCCCTCGGTGGAAAGGATCTTTTCTGCCAGACTGGTAAAAGAAAAACTCTCCACCATGCCGGACAGGGCATCCCCCAGCTCACGGTAGATGCGGCCCTCGGTGCTGGAAGTGAATTGTTCCGGCACCAGCAGGATGCTTTTTTCCCCTTTTTCGGCCCGGGCACGGATACGCTGGTACAACAGCATTGTTTTTCCGCTGCCGGAGCCGCCCAGAAGTAGCTGTAACATTGTTTTCTCACTTTCTCTGCATCTCAGCCCAAGCCATCGAACTGACCCAATATGCCAAGGGCTCCCCTACTAGGAGCAACAGCAACAACCGCCGCCAGTGGCGGATAAAGGGCGTTGCTGTTGGGGCCGCGGCCAGCAAGACACAAGTGTTGTTTACAACACGAAGTGGATGCTGGGTGCCGCAACCCGGACGCTGGCGAGCCAAAGGCGAGACTGAGAGGTTTAATCACTTTATTCTACCGCAAAATTGAAGAAAAATCTATTCTGTGGTAAACTGAGGAAAAACAGCAAAACAGGAGGGGCACTTCCCCATGAAGATTCTAGCAGTTGATTACGGTGCCAGCCGCACGGGGCTTGCGGTCTGCGACCCCACCGAGTTCCTGACCACGCCCATCACCCCCCAGATCACCCTGAAGGCCCGGCCCAAGGTGGCTGCCGAGGTCTGCCGCATTGCCCAGGAGCAGAAGGCAGAGCTCATTGTGGTGGGCCTGCCGCTCAACATGGACGGCACCGAGGGCGAGCGCGCCGAGAAGAGCCGCAAGCTGGGTAAGACCCTGCAGATCTGGAGCGGCCTGCCCGTGCGGATGTGGGACGAGCGGCAGTCCACCTGTGAAGCCGCCGATATCCTGGACGAGGTGGGGACTTTTGGTGCTCACCGCAAGGCCATTCTGGATTCCGTCAGCGCCACGGTCATCCTGGAGGATTACCTCGCCTGGCGCAAGGAGCACCCCGGCGAAATTTGAACCGGAAGCAAAAAGAGACGCTTTTCAGCGTCTCTTTTTCGTTTATATGGGTAATGTCACGGTAAAGCAGCTGCCCTGCCCGGGGGCACTGTTCACCTGGATACTGCCGCCGTGGAGCTCCAGCACCTTTTTCACCATGGCAAGGCCCAAACCGTTGCCCTGAGTGGTGTGGCTGGTGTCGCCCTGATAGAATTGTTCAAAGATGTGCGCCTGCGTGTCGGCGCTCATCCCCTCGCCCTGATCGGTCACCGAGACCATCAGGGCGCTTTTTGCTTTGCGCAGGTTCACGGCCACGGTGCCGCCCTCAGGGCTGAACTTGGCGGCGTTGTCCAGCAGGTTGAGCCAGACTTCTTTCAGCAGCCCCTCGCTGCCGGTGTACTCTGCCGGGACAAGGTCGGCATCAAAATCCAGCTCCTTCTGCCGCCACTTCTGCTGGGTCACCAGCACGCTCTGGCGCAGCTGCTCATCCAGGGAGAAGCACGCTTTGTCGGTCAGGATCGTCTGGCTCTCCACCCGGTTCAGGGTCAGGATATTCGTTGCCAGGTCGGCCAGCCGCCTGCTCTCGTCCCGGATGATGGTCAGGTATTCCTTCTGATCCTCGGGCGGCAGCTGCTCTTCCAGCAGCAGGTCGGCAAAACCGCTGATACTGACGATGGGGGTCTTGAACTCGTGGGAGAAGTTGTTGATAAAATCCTTCCGCAGAATTTCAGTGCCGCCCAGCTCCTCCGCCGCCTTGTTGAAGCTCTGCTCAAACTCGACCATCTCCCGGGGCACGTAGCCGTGTTCCGCGTGATTTACACGCACGGTAAAGTCCCCATTTTCCAATTTTTTCATAGCCTCAATGTTCCGCTGCAATGGGTGGATAAAAACCATCCGCATCATCACCACCATGCTCACCGCGATCAGGCTGCACACGGCATAGATAAAACAGAGCACTCCCCAGATGCCGATCCTGCCATCGTGGTAAATAAAGCCGCCGTCCGCGCCCGTGATGACCAGTACCGTACAGAGCCCCAGCATCAGCAACACCATAAAAGACAGGTTGATGACCAGCAGGGCCGACAGGCTCAGCGTCTCGATGCAGCCGCGCATCCGTTCCGCAATTTTTTTCATCATCCTCACACTTTCTTTACAGCACGGTACCCCAAACCCCGCACGGTCTGGATCTCAAACTCCGGCCAATCATAAAAACGGTTGCGCAGGCGGTTGATGTGGACATTCACGGTCTTGTCGTCGCTCTCGCTGTCGATGCCCCAGATCTCGTCCAGCAATTCCATCCGGGTAAAGGTGCGTTCCGGGTAGGCCAGCAGTTTGTACAGCAGTTCAAACTCCTTGGGCGGCAGGGTCTGCACCTCCATCCCCCGACGGACAGTGCGGCTGTCCATATCCACCACCACATCCCCTACCGTGATCTTATGCTCATCCACGATGCGGGCCCGGCGGAGCAGAGCCTTGATGCGGAGCAGCAGCTCGGTCTTATCCGGCGGTTTGGTCATGTAGTCATCCGTACCCACCAGAAAACCGGTGTGCTTGTCCTCGGGCAGGGCCTTGGCCGTCAGCATCAGGATGGGCATCATGCTGCCGCCATCCCGGATGGCCTGGGTCAGGGCAAAGCCATCCATTTTAGGCATCATCACATCGCACAGCAGCAGGTCAATGTGCTGGTGGTCGATGATGTCCAGCGCCGCCTCGCCGTTGAAGGCCGGGATCGCTTCATAGCCGTTGATCTTTAAAATGGCGCAGAGCAGCTTGTTGGTGCTCATGTCATCTTCCGCAACCAGAATTTTCAGCATGGCGTTCTCCTCACTTTCTATGGTATGGCTCTATTATACACCCAAAGATAAACAAAAGATAAACAGAAATATTCACCTTGCGTTTACCTTGGTCGGGTATCCTTTAGCCATCGCAAGGGAGCACGGAGCTCCACAACAGAACAAACAACAAACATTCAAACATAAAACGGAGGACACTTACCATGATGAACCGCAAGAACATGACCGCTTCCACTCTGGACGAGACTGCGCTGGACGCTTACTACACCCTGACTGAGAGCGGTACAAACTACGGCATCGGTCTGGCACTCGCTGCCACTCTGAACAGCCTCAAAAACCGGAACACCTCTTCTCCCGTCCGTATCGACGAGGACACGATGGATGCCTATCTGGCTGTCTCTGAGGGGTTCGACAGCATGGGTCTGGGTCTGGCCGCAATGCTGTAAACTGTATCGTACACTTTGAGAGAAAAGCGGGAGGAAATGAATATGAACATCAACACCACTTATCTGTTGACCGGCGCGGCCGGTTTCCTGGGCATCAACATCTGCACGCAGCTGATCGAACGGGGCGAGCACATCCGGGCCTTCGTCCTCAAGGGGGATCCTGCCCGCAAGTATCTGCCCGCTGAGGTCGAGGTTTTTGAGGGCGATCTGTGCAGCGCCGAGGACTGTGAAGCTTTCTTCAACATCCCCGAGGGCAGCCAGAGCGTCTGCATCCACTGTGCCAGCATGGTCACCATCGACCCGGGTTACAGCGAGAAGCTGATCGCCGTCAATGTGGGCGGCACCGAGAATATGCTTGCCGCCGCCAAGCACCACCCGGAATGCAGAAAGTTCGTGTACGTTTCCTCCACCGGTGCTATTCCTGAGCTGCCCGCCGGGCAGCCCATCCGGGAAGTGAACCAGTTTGTCCCCTATGAAGAGGAAAAGGTGGTAGGCTGGTACAGCCGCAGCAAGGCCATGGCCACCCAGAAGGTACTGGATGCCGCCCACGCTGGCCTGAACGCCTGCGTTGTCCACCCCAGCGGCATCATCGGCCCCAACGACCCGGCCATCGGCCAGACCACCCGCACCCTGACCCAGATCCTGAACGGCGAAATGCCCATCGGCATGGCGGGCAGCTTCAACATGGTGGATGTCCGGGATCTGGCCGCAGGCACCATTGCCGCCGCCGACAAAGGCCGGAAGGGCGAGTGCTACATCCTGAGCAATGATGAAGTCACCCTGAAGGAGATGTGCCGGATGCTTAAAGAGGATACCGGCTGCACGGGCTGTAAGTTCTACCTTCCCCTTTCCTTCGCCCACCTTGCCGCAAAGCAGATGGAAAAATCGGCCGCAAAAAAGGGCACAAAGCCGGTTCTGACGGAGTTCGCCGTCTATAATCTGGAACGGAACAACTGCTTTGACTGCTCCAAGGCACGGAACGAGCTGGGCTTTGCCCCCCGTCCCTACGCCGAAACACTCCACGACACCGCCGCCTGGCTCAAAGCCACTGGAAAAATTCACTGAGGAGGTGCACCATGAAACCTGTCTGTGTGATTACCGGCGGCGGCAGCGGCATGGGCCGCGCCACGGCCAAGCTGGTCTGTGAAGCCGGATATCATGTGATTTTGGTAGGCCGCACTGCCGCAAAACTGGAAAGCGCCGTGGCCGAGCTGACCGAAGCCGGACACGAAGCCGAAGCCTTTGCCTGTGACCTCTCTGACCGTGCCAGCTGCGAAAAGCTGGCTCAACACGCTGTGGAATGTGGGCAGGTGAAAGCTCTGCTCCACATTGCTGGCATGAGTCCCCACATGGGCAGCCCGGAAGCCATCCTGCGCGCCAACGCGCTGGGCACAGTCAACATCAATGATGCCTTTTACCCGGTCATGGCCCCGGGCGGCTGTGTCATCGATACTTCCAGCATGAGCGCCTATCTGGCCCCCGGATTCATCATGCCAAAACACAGTTATCCCCTTGCCCGCACCGACCGGGAAAAGTTCCTGAAAAAGATGATGGCCCGCATCAACCTGATGCCCAAGAGCGCCCGCACCGGCGTGGCCTACTCCATCAGCAAGCATTTCGTCATCTGGTTTGCCAAAACCGATGCCGCCCGCTTTGGTGCCAAAGGGGTGCGCTGCCTCAGTGTGACCCCCGGCAATTTTGATACTCCCATGGGCCAGTTGGAAAGCGCCGAAGCCCAGACCTTTACCGCCCATTCCGCCCTCAAGCGGAACGGCAGGCCAGAAGAGATCGCCGCGCTGTATGCCCTGCTGCTGGACGAACGGCTCGGTTATCTCACCGGCACGGACATTGTCATGGACGGCGGTGTCATTGCCAGTGGGGTCAGCGGCCTTTCCCGCTGACCGATATATCCCCCATTCTCTCCATTCAGCACAAAACCGGCTTTCCTGCTGCCACGGGAAAGCCGGTTTTGTCATTTTCAGTTGTTACTGCGCCTGATATGTCTCAATGCTGACGCTGTTGATGGTGATCGTTTCCGTGGGCTTCTGGTTCTCATCCACGGCGGCCTGAGCGATGGTGTCCACCACGTCCATCCCCTCGTACACCTGGCCCAGCACGGTATCAGTGTAGTCGAGGTAGGGTGCGCCGCCGGCGGTCTGGTAGGCCGAAACGACCTCAGCGCGGTAGCCTGCACTGTTCATCTGGTCGGTGAGTTCCTGGGTGACGGAATCCCCGCCGGGCAGAGTGGACATGATATAAAAGACGCTGGCGCACTTGCCGGAGGAGTCCGCCGCCATGCAGAGGGCACCGGAATAATGGTGGAGCTTGTCGGTGGCCTCAGCCGGGTAGCGGCTGCCGTTCCAGATGGTGGTGCCCTTGCCGTCAGCACCCTGACCGGCCTCCACCACAAAGTCCCGCTCCACACGGGTCACAGTCAAGCCGTTATAGTAGCCCGCCTGCACCAGACCCACAAAGTTATCATAGGCCTGCGGGGCCTGCTCCGGGAAGAGCACCGCCCGGAACACACCCGCCGTGGTATCGAACACCGCCACGGGTTCCCCCGCTGCCGGGTGGGTGAACTGCAGCTCGGCCGATTCCACCGCCGGGCGGGTGATGGTCTTTGTTCCGGCTCCGCTGCTGCCGCCGATGTTTTTCACAAGGCTGCAGCCGGACAGTGCAAAACTCACGGCCAGCAGCAGCGCCGCCAGCCGGACACGGGTCTTATTCATAAACAGATCCCTCCGTTCATATTCTGATAGCAGTTCCCCCGCACGCGGGAGATACACAGAATTCAGTATAGCATATTTCTGCCCGGGAAGCGAGAGGGAAATGCGTGAAAATTTGTCGTGCATTTTCTGTGTGAAAAACATCTTGACGAGCAGGCAAAAAAACGCTACACTATAAGCACAGCAAGGGACGGCGGGAACGCAGCAGATCCCGGGCTGTGTGCGTAATTTTATTTGAGTACCATCCCTTTGATTGGGTTTGGATAGACAGGAGAACGTATCTTATGGCAGAAGAGATCAAGAACCCGAACACCGAAGAGGAATATCAGCCCGATCTGATGACTCTTGAGGATGAGGACGGCAATGAGGTCACGTTTGAAGTGATCGATGCACTGGACCATAAGGGCGTGCATTACCTTGCAGTTGTCGAATACGCAGAGGATGAAGAGGATGTCAACGAGGACGCACAGCTGGTCATCCTGAGCGTGGGCGAGGACAGCGAGGGCGAATATCTGGACGTTGTGGAGGATGACGAGACTCTGATGGAAGTCAGCAAGCTGTTTGAGCAGCGCCTGAGCGACCAGTTCGAGATCGAGTAATTCCCCTGCACAGACAGATTCCCAGGCAAGACTTCCTGCCCGGCGCGATTTGTTGCGGTTTATATGATCCTACTAATCATTCAACGGGAGC
>ERZ1673700.2654-NODE-2654-length-13504-cov-97.336902_pt1 | contig 13504 bp, 8 predicted proteins | sample MGYA00580230_ERZ1673700 | MGnify/ENA primary metagenome ERZ1673700 (study PRJEB41218, sample SAMN15661782) | gut metagenome | host: Homo sapiens | place: Canada: London | collected 2015-08-20/2019-03-30 | study: EMG produced TPA metagenomics assembly of...
CGCAGCTGCCGGAGCGGTGCTTAAGCCGCAAGGCGGGAATTGTGCGGTGTTGCCAATGAAAAAAGGCACCGGCGGTGAAAGCAGGTACACCGCCGGTGCCGAAAAATAAAACAGGGATAAGTGAGATATAGACAGGGAAGAACGCCGCCTTGCAAAAGGCAGGCCGCCGAATGGCTCAGGTATGGAAAACGCCAATGGTGGGGTTGATAAAATCAACGATGAGCAAAAACGAGATGACAGCCAGCATGCCGATCAGGCAGAAAAACATGCGGCGCAGCCAGCGGTTTTTATCGGTAAGGATATCCCGGTACTGCTTGTCTTTGTTCTCAAGCTCCCGCATGTACTGCTGACGGGTGGCGTCTAGGGTTTTGGCATAATAGTTCTGCATGGAAAGCAGCAGCTGCATCACGTTGGAATCCAGCAACTGGCCGTTTTCGCTCTCCAACTTTTGTAGGCCGGTGATCGCATCCAGCGAGCCATCCATGGCGGCAACGATCGCGGCGACATCACGGAAGCTGGGATTCTCGGTCTGGCCGCTCAAAATGCGGTTTACGGTGCTGAGGGGCACCCCGCTTGCACTGGAGATTTGCTGCAGGGTCAGGTTCTGTTCGGATTTCATGTTTTTCAACGTTCCCACAATAGATTCTTGCATAAACCTCCTCCATTTCCCAAATCTGGGAAAGCCTAAAAGGGCGTTTCTCAGATTTGATGGTTTACAATTCTGGCAGCCTCTGCTACAATTCACATGATGTTTCCATAAGGCGATGGGGAAACAGGAAAGACCCCACCGCTGCCAGGGGCAACGTGATCCCCCGGCAGGAAGCATCCCGAAATGTGCCGCAAAACATGCCACTATTTTAATATGACTTTTATAATTTGTCAAGAATTGTAAGAACTGTTAAAAAATGGATGTCTGCGGTATGGTGGGGAAACTGTTTGGGCTGTGGAAGGGGGCCGAGAACGATTTACCAGTATCTTGCGGTGGAACAAACCCTGTTCAGCTGTGAACTTGGCCGCTATACTGCTTTTGGAATTGCGGCCCAAAAGCGGGTACCGGATGGCTGGCGGCAGATTGCATTTGTCCCAGATATTTGCACCAATGCCCAACAGGCACGGCGCCTGGCGCAGCTGTGCACACAGGGGCAGCTGGAACCCATCCATTTGATGGATGTAATTGAAGATTTTGTGGCAGACCCTTGTTCCTGGCCATAGAGGGCCTGGTTTGCCGCAGAAATGTTAAAATCCCCCGGATCGTATAGAATCCGAGGGATTACGTTTTTATTTTGGGCGACTGATTCGTTTGGAGAAGGGGGATGCCTTTGGGGCAAAACGGACCACAGGGACAGCTCTCAGGCGGAGATGGCCGACCTGCAAAGCACTTTGGGCATATTCTCCCAAAGCCGTAACAGCTTGTCCGGGGCATCAAGAAGGTCGCCCACTGCAAATATTACAGCAGCTGCACACCAGCGCGCTCGCACACGGCTTTGGTCTCGGCATCCCACAGGCTGACCTGCACTTCGCCGATGTGGGCCTTGCCCAGCAGTAACATGCACAGGCGGCTCTGGCCAATGCCGCCGCCCATCGTCAGGGGCAGCTTGCCTTCCAGCAGCATTTTGTGGAACGGCAGTTCCGCACGCTCCGGGCAGCCTGCGGCTTCCAGCTGGCGGGTCATGGCGGCCGGGTCCACACGGATGCCCATGCTGGAAAGCTCCAGTGCACAGCCCAGCGCTTTGTGCCAGAACAGAATATCGCAGTTCAGCGTCCAGTCATCATAGTCAGGGGCACGGCCATCGTGGCGGATGCCGCTTTTCAGCTGGCCGCCGATCTGCATGATGCAGACGGTGCCATGGGCGCGGGTAAAGGCGTTTTCGCGCTCTTTGGGGGTCAGGTCGGGGTACAGGTCTTCCAGCTCCTGGGTGGTGATAAAGGTCGGCTCACGGGTCAGGCGGATGGCTTTCAGCTCCGGGAACTTCCAGCGCAGCTCGTCCGCAGTGGAGCAAACGGCATCCACAATATCGCGCACGGTTTCCTGCAAAAAGGGCAGGGTGCGGTCCTTCGCGGTGATGACCTTCTCCCAGTCCCACTGGTCTACATAAATGCTGTGCAGGTTGTCAAGCTCTTCGTCGCGGCGGATGGCGTTCATGTCGGTCACAAGGCCCTGGCCGGGGCGGAACCCATACTCAGCAAGGGCATAGCGCTTCCATTTGGCCAGGCTGTGCACAACTTCAGCGCGCTCATCCAGGCAGGGTACATCAAAGCTGACGGGGCGCTCCACGCCGTTCAGATCATCGTTCAGGCCGCTGCCGTTCAAAACAAACAGCGGGGCGGTAACGCGCTTCAGGTGCAGGGCGGCACACAGCTTTTCCTGAAAGATGGTTTTGATGATGCCGATGGCCCGCTGGGTATCGTACAGGCCCAAAAGATCATGATAGTTTTTGGGAATGGACGTTTTGGACATAAATATTCCTCTTTTCCTCTCTACTTGCAGGGCAGCGTATGACTGCACCTTGAGCCGGAACGCCAGGCTGTGACAAATTCCGGCAAATTACACCGCATTTATTATAATCCCTGCGTCCGTCTGCGTCAAACAAAATTCGCCGATGACGTACAGGATATACAGCAAAACTAAAAATAACGGCCCGCACTGCATTTGCAGCCGGGCCATTTGATATTTAGGGCAATACCGCATAATTCTAAGTGCCGATACGGCGAGCGAGGTGCGGTAGCTGCTAGGCCAAAAGCGCAGATAATACTGGATGCTGCAAAGGTGAGCGCCGCCAGTGGCGGAAACAGCGAACCGAAGCAGGGGCAGCGGTCGCAGAGTGCGAGGGGCTTTTGCCCCCGAAGCACGATGCGGGTACCGCAACCCGACATTATCGAGTATTTTGGCAACGCAGATGCCGTGCCGCAGCCGTCGGAGCGGTGCTTAAGCCGTAAGGCGGGAATTGTGCGGTGTTGCCTTAGTTGGGGTTATGCAGCGGGGCAGGCGTTACGCCTTGGCAAACTGGCTTGCATACAGGTTGGCGTAAAAGCCGCCCCTGGCCAGCAGCTCCTCGTGGGTGCCGCGCTCAATAATGTTGCCGGCTTTCATCACAAGGATCTGATCGGCGTTTTTGATGGTGGAAAGGCGGTGCGCCACAATAAAGCTGGTGCGGCCTTTCATCAGTTCCTCAAAGGCATCCTGAACCAGCACTTCGGTACGGGTATCAATGCTGGAGGTTGCTTCGTCCAGAATCAGGATGGGCGGCTTGCGCAGCATAACACGGGCAATGCAAAGCAGCTGCTTTTGGCCCTGGCTGATGTTGCCGCCGTCCTCGGCAATTACGGTATCATAGCCCTGGGGCAGGCGGCAGATAAAGCTGTGGGCGCGGGCACGCTTGGCGGCGTCGATGATCTCCTCGCGGGTGGCGTCCGGCTTGCCGTAAGCAATGTTATCTGCCACAGTACCGGCTTTCAGCCAGGTTTCCTGCAAGACCATACCAAGGTTGCCGCGCAGCGAATCCCGCGTTACGGTGCCAATGGGGTGGCCGTCCACCTTCAGGGTGCCGCCGTTGATCTCGTAAAAGCGCATCAGCAGGTTGACCAGGGTGGTTTTGCCGCAGCCGGTGGGGCCGACCAGGGCAATGCGCTGGCCGGGCTGAACGCGCAGGTTCATGTCTTCAATCAAGGGCACATCCGGCACATAGCGGAACTTGACATGCTCAAACTCCACACTGCCTGCACCGTGGGGCAGGGTAACGGCATCGGGGGCATCGGGCAGGATGGGGTCTTCGTCAATAAAGTCGAACACACGCTGCGCACAGGCCAGGGCGTTCTGCAGCTCGGTCATAACGCCGGAAATATCATTGAACGGCTTGGTGTATTGGTTGGCATAGTTCAGCAGAACCGAAAGCTCGCCGACCGTAATGCCGCCGCCAATGGCAACCAGCGCGCCCACCACGCCGACCGCCGCATACACCAGCGCGTTGACAAAGCGGGTGGCAGGGTTGGTGATGGAGGAAAAGAAGGTGGCCTTTACGCCGCAGATCTGCAGATCGGCGTTGATCTTGTCAAAGCGCTCCTCGGCGCGGCTTTCGTAACCGAAGGCGCGGACAAGATGCTCGTTGCCGATCAGCTCGTCCACCAGACCGGTCAGCTCGGCGCGGGTCTCGCTCTGTACGCGGAACATATCATAGGTATGCTCCGCAATGAACTTTGCCACAAAGATGGAAAGCGGGGTGAGAACCACAACGATCAGGGTAATGCGCCAGTCAATGGAAAGCATAAAGCCCAAAGTGCCCACAATGGTCAGAATGCCGGTGAACAGCTGGGTAAAGCCCATCAACAGGCCGTCACTGAACTGCTCCACATCGGTGTTGATGCGGCTGATGGCGTCGCCGGGCTTGTGGGCATCCATATAGCTCAGGGGTAAAATCTCCATGTGCTGGAACGCCTGCACGCGGATGTCGCGCACCACCTGGAAGGTGATGCGGTTGTTCACCATGTTCATCAGCCACTGGCAGATGGAGGTGACACACACGGTAACGCCAAACTGGATGGCAATCTTGCCCAGAGCAGGGAAGTTGACATTGCCCTGGCCCACAATCAGGTCCACGCCGCGGCCCGAAAGAATGGGGGCGTACAGCGTGGTAAGAACGGTAACGGCGGCAAGCAGCAGGGTGAACAGCACCAAACCGCGGTACGGCTGGATCAGCTTTAACACGCGCTGAATGGTGCCTTTACTGCCCCGCAGGGAAACACGCTTTTTCTTTGCATTGCTCATAAGGTCTTTTCCACCTCCTCACGGCTCAGCTGGCTCAGGCAGATCTCGCGGTAAACATCGCAGGTTTTCAGCAGGTTGGCATGGGTGCCGCTGCCCACCAGATTGCCGTCATCCAGCACCAGAATGCGGTCCGCACGCTGCACAGCGGAAGCACGCTGGGAAACAATAAATACCGTCATGCCATGGGTCTGCTCTTTCAGCGCTTTGCGCAAAGCAGCGTCCGTGGCAAAGTCAAGTGCGGAGGAACTGTCGTCCAAAATCAGTACCTGGGGGTGAGGCACCAGTGCGCGGGCAATGGTCAGGCGCTGGCGCTGGCCGCCGCTGAAATTGCGCCCGGCGGTCTCCACCGGTTCATCCAGCCCTTTGGGCTTGCTGCGCACAAAGTCCGCCGCCTGGGCAATCTCCAGGGCTTGCCAGATCTGCTCATCGGTGGCATCGGGGCAGGCCCATTGCATGTTGTCCCGGATGGTGCCGGTAAACAGCACGGCGCGCTGCGGCACAATGCCGATCATCTGGCGCAGCTGGGCAAAACCGTACTGCTGCACGGCATGGCCAAACAGTTCAACGCTACCGCTGGTGCAGTCATAAAAGCGGGGAATCAGGTTGATCAGGGTGGATTTGCCGCTGCCCGTGCCGCCGATCACGCCGATGGTCTGGCCGTTCTGGGCGGCAAAGCTGATGTCCGTCAGGCTGGGGGCACCGGCACCGTGGTAGGTAAAGCCCACATGGTCAAATGCAACGGCAGGGGCGCCCGCTGCCGGGGCAAGGGCAGCCGCGGCGGGGTCGGTCATCGTGGATTTGGTGTTCAGAATCTCCGAAACACGGATGCCGCTGGCCAGTGCGCGGGTGACAGAAACCACCAGATCGGCAATGCGCAGCAGGTTGATAAGGATCTGGTTCATATAGTTGATTAGGGCAATGATCTCGCCCTGGGTCAGCGCGCCGCTGTTTACCTGCAGCCCGCCGCGCATCAGGATGGCGATCACGCCCAGGTTGACGATGAGATAGGTCAGCGGGGTCATCAAAGCGGAAATGCGCCCGGCGGTCAGCTGGAAAGTTTTCAGTTTGTCGTTCACGGCGGTAAAATCCGCAATTTCGTCATCCTGCCGTGCAAAGGCGCGCACCACGCGGGCACCCACATAATTTTCGCGGGTCAGCAGGGTCACTTTGTCCAGCGTATTCTGGGCGGCGCGGTACTGGGGCACCGTCACCCGCATGATCAGCCAGACCACCAGCGAGATGGCCAGCGTGACCAGCACGAACCAGAACCCCATGGTGGGGCTGATGACAAACGCCAGAATCAGCGCGCCGATGACAATAAACGGGCAGCGCAGCAAAAGGCGCAGCGTCATGTTTACGCCGTTTTGCAGCTGGTTCACATCGCTGGTGATGCGGGTGACCAGCGTGGGCGTGCCGATGCCGTCCAGCTCCGTGTAAGAGAGGGTATCAATGTGGCGGAACAGCGCCCCGCGCAGCGCCGTGCCATAGCCCAGCGCGGCCTTGGCGGCAAAATACTGCGCCGTCAGGCTGGATGCCATACCCACAACTGCAAGCAGCACCATCAAGCCGCACTGCTTGCCAATATAAGCCAAATCCCCGTTTTTGATGCCCACATCAATGATGTTGGCCACCACAAGGGGAACCAACAGCTCAAAGCAGGCTTCCAGCATTTTGAACAGCGGGGCAAGGATAGATTCTTTCTCGTATCCTTTCAAAAACCGCAGCATGTTCCGCATGAACGCACCAACCTTTTTGTAATATCAAATTATATGCCTAAGGCAACACCGCACAATTCCCGCCTGACGGCTTAAGCACCGCTCCGGCGGCTGCGGCACCTCGCTCGCCGTATCGGCACTTAGAATTATGCGGTATTGCCCTAAAACAGAGCATACTTTTTAATCATACAACAGATGCGTCTAAATGCCAAGTTGAAAAACGCAATACAACCAATGAAACCAATATTTTTTGCGGCCAGCCACAAAAACAGGCCGGATGGCAGCGCCTTGCCCGGTTTCGATGATTATTTGCACCCTGCCCGCCTATACTTGCAGTGGGGTAACCCGCAACGCTGCAACATGTAGGAGGGCAGAGGTCACTATGTTTTATTATCATAAAGGTTTAACCCGCGCCGCACGGCGCACCGTCGCCACCGCGATCACCATCGCAGGCCGGCAGGGGTGTACGGCGGTGGATACCGGGCACCTGCTGCTTGCCATGCTGCAAACCGGGCGGGGCACTGCGGTGGAGTTTCTGCGCCGCAAACAGATCACGGTAACGGCACTTTCGGCCTGTGCCTCCCAGCGGGCCTGCACGGGCCGCCCGCTGCACCTGCGCGGCCGGGACCTTGCGCCCGAAAGCCGCAAGGCGCTGGAATTCGCTGTTCTGGGGGCCCATGCCGCCCGCGTGAACAAAGCGGAGAACGAACACCTGCTCTGTGCCATGCTGGAAGATACCGCCTGTACGGCCAGCGTGTGGCTGGCGGGCCTTGGGCTGGAAGTTCCACGCGCCGCGCGGGAATGCCGCCAGCTTTCCGGCCAGCTGGTTTTGCCCAGCAGCCCCCGCATGAGCAGTACCCGCGGCAGCCGCCCCAGTGAGAAATATGGCCGTGACCTGACCCGCCTTGCGCAGGAAGGCCAGCTGGACCCCGTACTTTGCCGGGATGATGAGCTGGAACGCATGATCGAAATTTTGTGCCGCCGCCAAAAGAATAACCCATGCCTTTTGGGGGAGCCGGGCGTGGGCAAAAGCGCCCTGGCCGAAGCCCTGGCCCAGCGCATTGCTGCCGGGCAGGTAACGCCCAGCTTAAAGGGTAAACGGGTGCTGGCGCTGGATATGGCGTCCATGGTGGCGGGCACCAAGTACCGCGGCGATTTTGAGGAGCGGTTCAAAAACCTGCTGGAAGAGCTTTACCGCGACCGTTCCACCATTCTGTTTATTGACGAGATCCATGTGATCGCCGGGGCCGGTGCGGCGGAAGGCGCGATCGATGCGGCCAGTATCTTAAAGCCGATGCTGGCCCGCGGGGAAATTCAGCTCATCGGTGCGACCACACCGGAGGAATACCGCAAGACCATCCAGAAGGACTCCGCCCTTGACCGCCGCTTTGGCATGGTGAATATTGAGGAACCGGCCCCACAGCAGGCGGAAAAAATTTTAACCGGCCTGATGCCCCGGTATGAGCGCTACCACGGGGTGCGCATCCCGCAGGAGGCGATCCGCGCCGCGGTGGAGCTGAGCGTGCGCTACCTGCCGGGGCGCTACCTGCCGGACAAGGCCATTGACCTGTTGGACGAAGCCGCCGCGGCGCTGCGGATTTCAGGCGGGGAGCAATCCATGCTGCCAGGCAGCAAAATGCCGGTGCTGACCTCGGCGGAAATTGCCAAGGTGGTGGGCAAGGCCAGCGGCGTGCCCGCCGAGCGGGTAGGGGAGGCGGAGCGTGTGCGCCTGGACCAGCTGGAAGCCCGCCTTGCCGCGCAGGTGATTGGTCAGCCGCGCGCGGTGCATGCCGTGGCGGCGGCTATCCGGCGCAGCCGCACCGGCCTGCGGGAAGCTGGCCGCCCCATTGGCGCAATGCTGTTTTTAGGTCCCACCGGCGTAGGCAAAACCCAACTGGCCCGTACCCTGGCCCAAAGCTGGTTTGGCAGTGAAAAAGCCCTGCTGCGGTTTGATATGAGCGAATATATGGAGCAGCACACGGTGGCACGGCTGATCGGCGCACCGCCGGGCTATGTGGGGCACGATGAGGGCGGCCAGCTGACCGAAGCCGTGCGCCGCCGCCCCTACAGCGTGGTGCTGTTTGATGAAATTGAAAAGGCCCACAGCGATATCCAGAATATTCTGCTGCAGATTTTGGAAGATGGCACCCTGACCGATGCCCAGGGGCGCAAGGCGGATTTTTCCAACACGATCATTCTGCTCACCTCCAACCTGGGGGCGCGCTGCCTGGCGGGGCAGGCCAGCCCGCTGGGCTTCGGCGCTGCCGCCGAAGAAACCGCCCGCCGCGGCAAAAAGGCATTACAGGAAGCCAAAGATTATTTCCGCCCGGAGCTGATGGGCCGCCTGGACGATGTGGTGCTGTTCGACCCGCTTGGCCCCGCCCAGCTGGCCGCGATCGCGGATCGCCTGCTCTGCGAGCTGGAAGAACGCGCCGCTCGCCAGGGCTACACCCTGCGCCATACCCCGGCGGCTGCCGCGGCGCTGGCAGGTGATACCGTACCCGCCTATGGTGCGCGGGAGCTGCGCCGCAAGGTGAGCCGCGCCGTGGAGCAGGCCCTGGCCGACCGCATTGCCGCCGGTACTGCCCGCCCCGGCGTATTGTTTGTGGCGGATGCCGCTCCGGACGGACACATTACCCTGACAATGGGGGATGTGGCGGCGTGCGCATCGTGAGAGAGTGGATAGTGGGTAGTGGCCAGTGGACAGGGAGCAGTGCAGGCAGCCCGGCGGGCCGATGGCGAGCATCGGCCCCTACAAATGGGGTTTAAGGGTGTTGCAAAATATAATGTGCAGTCGGCAAGGTTTCTCCGCGGCGGGATGAGGGCATCCATCTCCGGCCTAAGAGCCGCCTATCCGAAACGCGCCTGCGGGCGCAGCGCCCTACGGATATTTTGCAAGTTAGCAATGCGCCCCAAAACATTCTGTAGGGAACGGTCTTGACCGTTCCGGAACGCTGCAAATATTGGAAACCAAAACACGAAGAGAAACGCCTTAAGGCAATACCGCATAATTCTAAGTGCCGATACGGCGAGCGAGGTGCGGCAGCTGCTAAGCCAAAAGCGCAGATAATACTTTGTGTATTATCGAGCATTTTGGCAACGCAGATGCCGTGCCGCAGCCGCCGGAGCGGTGCTTAAGCCGTAAGGCGGGAATTATGCGGTGTTGCCTTAAATACAATCCAAAAATAAAAACGGAATACACCAACAAAAAATCTGCCCGCTTCCCCGCATCATACCGGGGAAACAGGCAGATATTATTATTTTATGGGATAATAGCGTCTATATAGCGATAACGGCATGGTGGCGCAGCATAAATTTTACGCCTTGCCCACCATCATATCACAGGCTTTGTACAGATCGCCGCAGCTCATGCAAACCACAAGGTCGCCTTCGCGGGCGTTCTGCTTGACCCAGTTGGCAGCGCTTTCCAGCCCGTCAACCACAATGCTGCCGGGAATCTTGGCAGCCAGGTCCTCGCTCTTCACACTGCCGTCGTCAACCTCGCGGCTGCCCATGATCGGCAGCAGCACGCACTGGTCGGCCTGGCGCAGCACGGCAGCAAAGTCATCCATCAGGGTCTTGGTGCGGCTGTAGGTGAACGGCTGGTGCACAGCGATAATGCGCTTGTAGCCCATCTTTTTGGCGGTTGCCATGGTGGCGGCAAGCTCGGTGGGGTGGTGGGCATAATCATCTACCACGGGAGCACCGTTGCATTCGCCCTTAATCTCAAACCGGCGGCCGGTGCCGTGAAACTCTGCCGCGGCGCGCTCGGCATCGGCGGGCTGCAGGCCCAGCGGGCGCACGCAGCAGCACATGGCCAGCGCATTGTAAATGTTGTGGTAGCCCGGAACACCCAGCTTGATGTGGGCAAACTGCTCGCCCAGCTCCAGAACGTCAAATTCATAGAAACCGGGGCGGTATTCCTGAATGTTCACTGCGCGGAAGCGGGCTTCCTCATTGATGCCGAAAGAGAACACCGGGCGGTCAATGGAGTTGACCACATCCACCGTGTTGCGGTCGTCCATGTTGAACACGACCGTGCGGGAAAGCAGGGCAAACTTCTGGAACGCCATCTTCAGGCGGCCCATCGTGCCGTAATACTCCAGGTGATCGTTATCAATGTTCAAAATAACGCCCATAAACGGGGTCAGATGCAGGAAGGTCTCACTGTATTCGCAGGCTTCGATCACAACGTCATCGCCGTGGCCAGCTTTGCCGTAACCGCCGATCAGTGGCAGCTTGCCGCCGATTACGGCAGCGGGGTCTTTGCCAGCCAGTTCCAGCATGGTCGTGATCATGCCGGTGGTGGTGGTTTTGCCGTGGGTGCCGGAAACGCAGACGCTGTGGGAATACATGCGGCTGACATAACCCAGCATCACGCTGCGCTCCACGGCGGGAATGCCGCGGGCGCGGGCAGCTTTCAGCTCAGGGTTTTCATCATGGATGGCGGCGCTGTAAACCACCAGCTGGGCATCGCCCAAATGGGCGGCGTCATGCTCCAGATATACTGTCACGCCCATGGCGCGCTCGGCCTTGGTGATCTTGGTTTCTTCCACATCGCTGCCGGAAATGGTCAGCCCGCGGCTGTGCAGGATCTGGATCAGGGGATAGGTTCCGGAACCGCCGCAGCCGATAAAATGCACATGCTGCACACCATCAAGCAAATGGGGATTATAGCTGTCGATAAAAGACATAAGTTTCACCTCAAAAAAATCAGGCGCAGCCGCAGCTGCCAGCCTGGCAATCAGTTCGTTTGGCGCATGACGCTATGATTTTTATATTATAAAGGTTTTTCGCTGCAAAATAAACACTTTTTTGAAAATTTCTGCTATAATAACCAAAAATGTCAGCCCAAAGGCATCCAGGAGGTACCCAATGAAACATCACCTTTTTGTTTGGGGCACTAACCCGCAGCCGTTCCGCAGCAAGGCGGACAGCAGCATCGTGCTGCCCATCAGTGTGGAAGAAATGGCCCGCATTGGCATTCCAGCGAGCAAAATCCCCCGCGTGCGGGAAGAATTGCAGCGCCTGATTGCAGCGGACCCCGCGCTGCGGGACCGCAAAATGGTGCTGCAGCTGGCCAGGCAGATTGCGGCTGAAATTTTGTGACATGCAGAGAGCATTGATATAAGGCAACACCGCACAATTCCCGCCTTGCGGCTTAAGCACCGCTCCGGCGGCTGCGGCACGGCATCTGCGTTGCCAAAATGCTCGATAATACACAAAGTATTATCTGCGCTTTTGGCTTGGCATCTGCCGCACCTCGCTCGCCGTATCGGTACTTAGAATTATGCGGCATTGCCATAATTCAGCAGTTGTGCCAAATTTGTTCCGGCTTTTTTGGCGGCAGTGTTGCCACTGCCCGCGGCCCGTGCTATAATAAAGGCCTGACGGCGCACCGTGCGCCGGTTAAATCGCTTTGTGTGGCAGCCAGCCATGCGGAAGGAGTTAGAAAATGAAGAACAGCGAAAAGACCCTGGACATGATCGTCAACCTGTGCAAAAACCGTGGTTTCATCTACCCTGGCAGCGAAATTTACGGCGGCCTTGCCAACAGCTGGGACTATGGCCCCCTGGGCGTTGAGTTCAAAAACAACGTCAAAAAAGCATGGATGAAAAAGTTTGTACAGGAAAGCCCCTACAACGTCGGCCTGGATGCCGCTATCCTGATGAACCCGCAGACCTGGGTCACAACCGGCCATGTGGGCAACTTCAGCGACCCGCTGGTGGACTGCCGCGCCTGCAAGAGCCGCAACCGTGCGGACAAGCTGATTGCCGACTGCGAGCAGGGCCAGAACGTGGATGTGGACGGCATGACCTTTGACCAGATGGATGAATTTATTGCCACCCATCCTGAAGTTGTCTGCCCTGTGTGCGGCAAGCATGACTTTACCCCCATCCGCAAGTTTAACCTGATGTTCAAAACGGCCATCGGCGTAACCGAGGATTCTTCCTCTACCTGCTATCTGCGCCCCGAAACCGCACAGGGCATTTTCGTCAACTTTGCCAACATCCAGCGTACCACCCGCCGCAAGCTGCCGTTTGGCGTCTGCCAGGTGGGCAAGGCGTTCCGCAATGAGATCACGCCGGGCAACTTCACCTTCCGTACCCGCGAGTTCGAACAGATGGAATGCGAGTTCTTCTGCAAGCCGGGCACCGACCTGGATTGGTTCGCCTACTGGAAAGATTACTGCGAAAAGTGGCTGCTGTCCTTGGGCATCAACAAGGAAAACCTGCGCCTGCGCGACCATGAGCCTGCCGAGCTGGCTTTCTACAGCCGCGCCACCACCGATATCGAGTACGCTTTCCCGTTCACCGACTGGGGCGAGCTGTGGGGCATTGCAGACCGTACCAATTACGATCTGGGCCGCCATCAGGAAGCATCCGGCAAGAGCCTGGAATATTTTGACCCCGAAACCAACGAGCATTACATTCCTTATGTCATTGAGCCTTCCCTGGGCTGTGACCGTGTGGCACTGGCTTTCCTGTGCGAAGCTTATGATGAAGAGCATCTGACCGACTCCAAGGGCAAGGAGGATGTGCGCACCGTGCTGCACCTGCATCCGTTCCTGGCACCATTCAAGTGCGCTGTGCTGCCTCTGTCCAAAAAGCTGGGCGATAAGGCCATGGAGATCCGCAACGAGCTGGCCAAGGACTTTATGGTGGATTACGACGATGCCGGTTCCATCGGCAAGCGTTACCGCCGCCAGGATGAGATCGGCACCCCGCTGTGCATCACCGTGGACTTCCAGACTGTCGGCGATGACAAGGTGGAAGCCGATAACTGCGTGACCGTGCGTGACCGCGACACCATGGAGCAGATCCGTATGCCCATCAGCGAGCTGAAAGAATACATTGCCAAGAAGGTTGCTTTCTAAGCGATTTAGGGCAATTTGAAAACTTAACACTGCTGAATCACCAATAAAATGCAAATACCCGTACAGCCTGAAAGCTGTACGGGTATTTTTGTTATGGCAACACCGCACAATTCCCGCCTTACGGCTTAAGCACCGCTTCGGCGGCTGCGG
>ERZ1673700.2668-NODE-2668-length-13456-cov-21.250951_pt1 | contig 13456 bp, 7 predicted proteins | sample MGYA00580230_ERZ1673700 | MGnify/ENA primary metagenome ERZ1673700 (study PRJEB41218, sample SAMN15661782) | gut metagenome | host: Homo sapiens | place: Canada: London | collected 2015-08-20/2019-03-30 | study: EMG produced TPA metagenomics assembly of...
ATCCCTTGATTATTAATGGAATTAACAGGATTTCATTACCTGCGAAGTAACGGAAAAAATCATATAATCAACAGCTATGTGAAAGGGAATGAAAATGAGAGATTATTCACTTTTTTATTTTTTAAATTTATAAATTTAAAGTTTTCAATTATGAACAAAAAGTTTCTAAGTGTGATCCTGTTCAGCGCCTTAATGGTGGGCACTGCAGGAACGTTCACGTCTTGTAAGGACTATGATGACGACATCAAGGACTTGCAGGGACAAGTTGACGGCTTGGCTGGAGACGTTAAAAAGCTACAAGGCGATTTGACGACTTTAGGTACTACAGTCGACAACTTAACTTACGTGAAGGATGCAAAAATTGAGAACGGCAAACTAGTTGTCGTTGACAAAAATGGTAATCCACATTCGTATGACATTCCGGCAGGTGTAACCTATACATTGTCTGTTTCTAAGGATGGGGACGAAGTTACAATCTCTTTGAAGGGCAGTGACGGTAGCACGTCAGATGTAAAAATTGATATGCCTAAAGGGTTTGATGCTACTCTGCTCTCCATAGATAAGGATGGCAATATATTGTACGATGATGAAAAAACTGGTGGAAAGATTGACTTGCCCACAGTTCCTACTCTTACTATGGAGATTTTGGACGAAGACGGTGTCAAATTGGGTTATATTATAAAATATGGTAGCGCTACTCCTATCAATCTGCGAATTTCAGATGTGTTGCCTATCACAAGCTTCGAATATATTCCAGAATCTATTCTGCAAGGTTGGGGTGAACGCGTAATTGTATTCCACAAGGATAGCTATAAACCGGTAGAAATTAAAAATGATGTAGTTGTTGCACTTGCAAAAACAAATTATTTGCCGAATCAAGCAGCACCTCAATTCCATGTAAATCCTTCTTCTGCTACACAAGAACAAATTACTAAAACAGATGTACTAGATAAGACCGTTACAATGACCAAAGGTGTGAACGCGGGTCTTGTTACTTGGAAAAACACTGTTATTGAAGGAGGATTGGCTACTGTGACTTTGGAAGCCAACCCGAATTTGTTTGCTAATTCTAGTTTGACTGAAGATAATGAAAAACCCGAACTGAACGAAATAGCTCTTCAGTTTACAACCAAAGCGGGAAACAAGGTTACTACAGAATATGTAGGTGTTGTAAACCGTACAGAGGAATTGAAACTTGTTTTAGCTGATAAAGAGGTAACTAGTGAAAATGCAAAGGATGATAAGTGCCATTTTGCAACGAATTTAGCTGCTGCCGAAGAACAAAAAGCAAAGATTGGAGTAGACAATAAGCCTGCTGCTGACAACAATCATTTGGTACAAAATGTTGTTTATGATGATGCGGTTTCTGAGCAAGGTATTGATTTGAAGACTTTGGTTACAACTTGTAATATTGCCGGTTCTCAACATAAATTCTTCAATTATGCCAATTATGCCGATACATATGAACTGACATTTGAGGCAGTGGAATATAAGGTGAACAATACTCCGCAAGAAAATTATATGACTTTGGAAGATGGTATTTTCCATGCAAAGAATTATGGCGGTGTAGACAAGAGCGCTATCGGTAAGTCTCCTATTGTATTGGCTAAGTTGACAGACAAAACTAACAACAACGAGTTGGTTGCAGCTGCATGGATTAAACTGCTGATTGTTGCAGGTGAAGTTCCTGCCGAAATTGAGGACGACTATGTAGCAGAAAAGAAAGAGGTGACAAATCTGGGATGCAACAGTGCAGGTTGGACGTACGAGACTGAAGACGAGTTCATGAGTGCACAGGTTTATAACTTCAAGAACAATGCTAACTTGGAAGCATTGAGCAAACAGCAATGGCATCATATCTATGCATTTAATCAAGATGCTACTAATGAATATGCTGAAGAACAGGTAGGTAAATGGGAGATAACTGCAACTAAGTACGATGGGAATAATGAAGCTAACCAAGTAGTAACATTCAAGCTTACAACAACTCCGCTTGAAGCGAAATCTTATGTAGGCTATGCCGTATTTACCAAGACAACAGAAACTACTAAGCTGGATGCCGTTGCCAACAGCCGTACATATCCTGAAAATGTGGTTATCAAGTATGTTGTTGAAGTGAAAGATATCGACTTTACTGCTCATACTCCACAAGGATCCACCGCAGGTGCTAAGATTGCAGAATACTGGTCAACCTTCAAGGGAAAATCGGCTATTGACATTTACTGTGCAACTCCGGATGATGCAGGTACAACATCGAAGGCTGTTATTGAACAAGACCTGTTGAGCAATTTCTATGGACGTACTGTAGCTCTGGTATATAACAAGGAAGATGCAGAAGAAAAATATCCATCATTTGCTCATGAAAATATGACTGTTAAGTTTGTATTCTCTGCAGAAAACAACGGACGTGTCGTGAAGGGTAATGACGGTAAGAATTATAAATTGTTTGTAAGTGCCGACGGTACTCAAATTCATGCTCTTGAAGTATTAAATGGTACCACAACTCTTGCTTCTGATGAAAATGTAATTGCAACTCTCAGCGGAGATGAAATTGATGACAATGGTACTGATACTGATGCATCGGATGATGTGACTGCTGAAAATATCAAGATTTCCTACAAGAACAATGCCGTAGCCAAGGCTGTACTTAACTGGGCTGCACGTGATACGGATGAAATGTTGTATGCTACTATTGATATGCAGTATTACAATGGTTGTGGCCAGTATGTTCCCGTAACCGATGGTACATTCAATGCCAAATTTATCCGTCCGGTTAATGTCTCCGGAAATAAAGGCAAGTACTTCGAGGATGGCAACAATGAAGGCAAGAGTGTATTGAACTTAGGCGACCTGGTTGTATTGAAAGACTGGCGTCTGGATGTAAGCAATGGTTTGAATGAGTTCTCTACGCACTTGAATTACTACAAGTACTACAACGTAACAGCTATCAAGTTAGCTGAAGACAAAGACATCCTGACTAATTTGAATAACAGTGAAACATTTGTTCCTATCGAAGAAGTATTTGGTAAAACTGGTGCAGAAACGTTGTTGACATTTGATTCTGAATCACAAACATACGAGAATGTTCCTACAGAAGTTCCATACTTTGGTACTGTGACCTACAACAATAAGGATGTGAAAGTTCACTCTTCCTTCTACCTGCGTATTCCTATTGAAGTTGTTTACGTATGGGGTAGTGTGATAGAAGAAATCGATGTAGAAGTTAAGCCTACTCTCTAACATAGAGAAAACTGTACTTCTAGAAGTACTCTAATTGAAAAGGGGATATGTTGATAATCAGCATATCCCCTTTTTACACTTCTGAAATTTGCCCCTTCATTTTCATTCGGCTATCCTATTCTCAGCATAAAAAATGCCCCCGTTCATTTCATTCTCCCTCCACTTTCCACTATCTTTGTCCACACGATGAAAAAGTTTGCCGACGTCATATTGCCTTTGCCTTTGTACAGCTACTTCACCTACTCCCTGCCCGACGAATGGGTGGATGAAGTGCAGACCGGTTGCCGGGTGGTAGTGCCATTCGGACGGAAGAAATACTATACAGCCATCGTGCGCAACGTGCACTATTGTGCCCCCACCGAATACGAAGTAAAGGAAGTGTCCGCTTTGCTGGATGCCCGCCCGATACTGCTTCCGCGGCAGTTCAAGTTCTGGGAATGGCTCTCCGATTACTATCTCTGCACGCAAGGAGACGTCTACAAAGCTGCCTTACCCTCTGGCTTGAAGCTGGAAAGCGAGACAATCGTAGAGTACAACCCCGATTTCGAGTCTGACGTCCGCCTGCCGGAGAAGGAACAAAAGATACTGGACGCGCTCTCTACCGACCCGGAGCAATGCGTGACGAAACTGGAGAAAGAGACCGGCATCAAGAACATACTTTCTGTCATCAAGTCACTGCTCGACAAAGAGGCCATCTTCGTAAAGGAAGAATTGCGCCGTACCTATAAGCCTAAGACCGAAACCCGTGTACGCCTCACCGCTGCCGCCCGCAACGAACACCGCCTGCACATCTTCTTCGACGAGTTGCAGCGCCGTGCCCCCAAGCAACTGGACCTGCTGATGAAGTACCTGGAACTCTCCGGCTACCTCAGCGGACGAGATATAAAAGAAGTCTCCAAAGCCGAACTGCTGCAACGCACCTCCGCCACCCCTGCCGTATTCAACGGTCTTATAGACCGTGGTGTATTCGAAGTTTATCAGCAGGAAATAGGCCGCATAGATAAAGCGCTTCTCAAAGAAGTCGTCCCCGTCAATCCGCTGAACGAACACCAGCAACGCGCCTATCACGCCATCTTGGAGAATTTCCAAAGCAAGAACGTCTGCCTGCTGCACGGCATCACGGCAAGCGGCAAGACAGAAGTCTATATTCATCTGATAGAAGAAACCATCCGGGAAGGAAAGCAAGTGCTCTATCTCCTGCCCGAAATAGCCCTCACTGCGCAAATCACAGAGCGCCTGCAACGTGTTTTCGGTTCCCGTCTGGGCATCTACCACTCCAAATTCCCCGATGCGGAACGGGTAGAAATCTGGCAGAAGCAGCTGTCGGAAGCAGACTATGACATTATCCTCGGTGTCCGCTCCTCCGTCTTTCTTCCTTTCCGCAACCTCGGCCTCGTGATTGTGGACGAGGAGCACGAGAACACCTACAAGCAGCAAGACCCTGCCCCCCGCTACCATGCCCGCAATGCCGCCATTGTACTCGCCTCCATGTATGGTGCCAAAACTCTGTTGGGCACGGCAACCCCTTCCGTAGAGACCTGGCACAATGCCACATCCGGTAAGTATGGCCTCGTGGAACTGAAAGAACGCTATAAAGAGATACAACTGCCGGAGATTATCCCCGTAGACATCAAGGAACTGCACCGCAAGAAGATGATGAACGGTCCGTTCTCCCCGCTGCTCCTGCAATACATCCGCGAAGCGCTGGAACAAAAAGAGCAAGTCATTCTCTTTCAGAACCGCCGCGGCTTCGCCCCCATGATAGAGTGCAACACCTGCGGCTGGGTACCCAAGTGCAAGAACTGCGACGTCAGCCTCACCTACCATAAGGGGCTGAACCAACTGACCTGCCACTACTGTGGCTACACCTACCAACTGCCCCGCATCTGCCCCGCCTGCGAGGGCACTGACCTGCGCAACCGCGGCTTCGGCACGGAAAAAATAGAAGATGACATCAAAGCCCTCTTCCCCGACGCCCGCGTAGCCCGTATGGACTTGGACACCACCCGCACCCGTACCGCCTACGAGCGCATCATCTCCGATTTCCAGCAAGGCAAGACGGACATCCTGATAGGCACGCAAATGGTGTCCAAAGGTCTGGACTTCGACCACGTCAGCATTGTGGGCATACTCAATGCCGACACCATGCTGAACTATCCCGACTTCCGCGCCTACGAGCGTGCCTTCCAGCTGATGGCGCAGGTTGCCGGACGCGCCGGACGGAAGAACAAGCGCGGCAGGGTGGTGCTACAAACCAAAAGCATCGACCATCCCATCATCCCGCAAGTCATTGCCAACGACTACGAAGCCATGGTAGGCGGGCAGCTTGCCGAACGCCAGATGTTCCACTATCCGCCCTACTACCGCCTGGTGTACGTCTACTTGAAGAACCGGAACGAGACCCTGCTCGACCTCATGGCACAGACTATGGCCGCCAAGCTCCGCACCGTCTTTGGCAACCGGGTACTGGGACCGGACAAGCCGCCCGTAGCACGCGTACAGACCCTGTTCATCCGAAAGATTGTCTTGAAGATAGAAACCAATGCCCCAATGGCACGTGCCCGCGAGCTGCTCGTCCAGGTGCAAAAGGAGATGGTGGCGGAAGACCGCTTCAAGTCGTTGATAGTGTATTATGATGTAGACCCGATGTAAATAACTCGTAACTAAAGAAATATGAAGAAGATACTTTTCGTTTGCCTCGGCAACATTTGCCGTTCCTCCTCGGCAGAGGGAGTCATGAAACATCTGGTAGAAGAAGCCGGACGTGCGGATGAGTTTTTAATCGATTCTGCAGGCATTCTGTCCTATCACCAGGGCGAACTGCCGGACAGCCGGATGCGTGCCCATGCTGCCCGCCGTGGATACAATCTGACGCATCTTTCGCGCCCCGTACGTACCGAGGATTTTTACAACTTCGACCTGATTATCGGTATGGACGACCGCAACATCGACGACCTGAAAGATCGTGCCCCTTCAACCGCCGAATGGAGCAAGATACACCGCATGACGGAATACTGTACAAAGTTTACCCATGCCGACCATGTACCGGACCCCTATTACGGCGGTTCCGAAGGTTTTGAGTATGTGCTAGACATTCTGGAAGATGCTTGTGCGGGGTTACTGCAGAGCATTTAATCCAGCGGCATTACATGATACAGTGTCCCCTGCCTTGACTTCTTGTTCGGTATTTCAAGCTTCTTGAGCGTCCGCCCGAATACGGCAACCTTGTTGATTGCCAGACGGTCACGCGTCTTTGTCTGTAAAGCGGAAAGAATCTGCATGGGCATCATCCATTGCCCCTCTTCATCCTCTTCTGCCGCACGGAAATGGCTGTGGAAGAGTTGTTCCAGTGGGGTGAGCTGTTCAAATTCCCGGTTCGTCCGCTTCAAGATGGCTTCATCGGCATCATCCAGCCAGTAACGCTCACCTTTGGCTACGGCATTCAGAGCCTGCGCATAGAGCTGGCGGTAGTTGATGCTGACATTCGTATCGATGGGACCGGTGACCTCAATGCAGATGAAACGGCGGCTGCCACTGGGGTCGGACAACAAGTCCTTCTGGTTGCTGGTGCCGATGAAGGAGGCATACCGCCGCATCTCACGGATGGTGCTGCCGTAGGGTTTGCGCAGGTTGGCAACCGGTTTCTGCAGCAGATGCTTCAAGAAACCCTGCTGGTTGATGCTGATTTGGTCGAACTCGTCGATGTTGACGAGCAGAAAGCGTCCCAGGCTGCGCTCCGCTTCCTGTCTGCTCTTGAAGTCGATGCTGTCCGTATAGCCGAAACGCAGCTCCGGTGGCAGCAAAATGCGGCAAAAGGTGGATTTCCGGAACCATTGAGAACCGACAAGCAGAGGAGAAGTATTGTTTCCGTGTTGCCGGTCCATTCCACGCCAGTGTGCCACCATGCCCAGGAACCAGCGGTAGAACAGCTCCTGCCAATGAGGATTGTGGCACGGAACGAGGTCGGCCAATGCCCGGATGCGGTCTTTCCCGTCCCAGCGGCCGGTGTCGTAAAGGTATTCTTCGACGGGATTATAGAGTGGCACATAGTCTGAAGTTAGGAAACGGTTGATGTCGCGGTCCCATACGCGGATACCCTCCTTCAGGGCATTCATAGAGACTGTACTGCGGGCACGCTGGTCGGCGGGCTTGAAATAGAAATGGACGGAGTCGCGCTGACGGTATTCCAAATCATCCAGAACGGTGTTGTAGCGGAACTCATACCGGCGACCCATAAACTCTTCCAGCCGGAAAACGCTCTCCTGTTCTTGCGTCAGACTGCTCTTTTTCCCGAAGCCTTTAAGCTCTTGGTATAGGTTATGAATCGTTTGACGGACAATGAATTCATCCGCTTCCCGGTAATAGTGCATCAATGTCTGGCGGACTACTTCCTCTTCGGGGATGCCTGCCTTGAAACAATGTTCGGCCAGAGGCACCAGCAGTATCCGTAAATCTCCGTCCCGTTTCCAGCCGTCCAATTCGCGGAATGCACGGTCAAGGGCCGATTCGAAAAGTATGGCGAAGGTGTCCGAGGCTTTACTGTCCGGATGCAGCCGCAACAGCGGGTTCTTTTCTGCGAGTTTTCGTTGCCGGAAGTTCTCCTCTTCGGGCATGCTGAGGGGCTGTTCCAGGCAGAAAGGCACAGCGGCAGGATTGTAGTAAGGATATCCGTCCAGAGTCATGCGGCAACTCTGGGTAAGGGAAGGTTCTTTCAATGTAATGGCAAACGGCAGCAAGGGCTGGTAGCACTTCACCGTCATACGGTAGGCGTGGGCATGAAACAAGGCGGCATCGCTCTCCAGCTTCGGTGTCGTGCCGTCGGGCAGGGCAAACAATACCCATATCTTGGCACTCCGTCCGCTGGAACCGCAGAAAGCGGCAAAGGTCTGTGGCAGCAGGGCAGCTTGTTGCTTTACATATTCCGCTTCGGCAATGCCCGACAGACGGTTTATTTCCAGTTGTACGAGTCCGTTATAGTTCTTCATCCGTCGTTCCCCCTCTTGTGTACGGCTATATTCCACGGCGGGATAGATGCGGGGCAACTTGTCTATATGTTCGTATTGGGCGCAAGTGCCCTCCAGTTGAGGAAGGACGGCCCGGAGGGTCGATACATGTCCAGCTTTGGTTTCGGTTTTTAGTTTTTTAATCAGTGCATCCGCTTCCAGGGTGCTGAGGGCTTCCTTTCTGCTCTCTTTTTCTGCTCTAATCAAGGTAATTTTCATTCTGTTTGTCAGCTTGTTTGGGTAAATATAATTCTCATAAAGATACGACATCAGGAGGCGGAAAACAAGTATTCAGCAGAATAATTATTAAATAAATGCCTGCTTCCACAAACTATACAGCGTGGTGTCGGAAACCTTTGGATTTCTTTTTTAAAACATAGGCATTCCTTTGCTTTTCTCCCTTTGTTTGTCTACTTTTGTATAGGGAATAGATGACGCCTAACGACCATGAACAACTCTGCTTACGGCCATGAAGCAATCGCTTGACGACCGTAAGCAGAGTTGTTCATGGCCGTTAGGCGTCTCTCTTTCCATAGCTTTTACGGATGAAGTACGCCCCCCGCACCTATTCCGCATAGGGCGCAAACTTATTATATAACAACTTAAAAGACATTGAACTATGGCAATTTTATTTGATTGGTATGAGCTTCCGGAACCAAAAGACAAACAGCGGGAAGAAAAGATACTTCATCCACGCATCCGCTTGAACGGCTCTACCACTACCGACGAACTGCGTCGCAGAATTCAGGAACGCAGCTCGTTGACGGAGACTGATGTCTCGGCGGTACTGGATGCCTTGTCGCACGTCATGGGGGAAGACCTTGCCGAGGGGCGGCAGGTGCATCTGGACGGTATCGGCTATTTTCATCCCGTACTGACGAGCACGGAGCCGGTGACCGCTGCGACCAAACGAAAAACCACCAAGATTAAGCTGAAGGGCATCAAGTTTCGTGCCGACCAGGTGCTGAAGAATGAGATAGGTGCCATCAAAGTTAAACCGCTGGGGCTGAATGAGCATTCCCAAAAGCTGAGTGACAAGGAGATTGACAGGCGACTGACGGGCTACTTCTCTACGCATCAGTTCCTTACGCGCGAGAGTTTTCAGGTTCTCTGCGGGATGATGCGTTCCACTGCGCAGCTTCATATTCGCCTGCTTCGTAGCGAAGGCAAGCTCGAGAATGCAGGAAAACTGAACCAACCGATTTATGTACCTTGCACGGGGTATTATGGTAGAGACGAGTAGGTTACGGTAAAACTATAGCGTTTTGAGTAGGTGGAAGCAAAATTTGCTTCCACCTTTTTTTGTTGCTTCCACAGCAGTTCAAGTGCCGATGGATAGGGGGATGCAGGAGGTGGGTGGAAGTGTGGAAGCAAAGTGGGGAGAAAAAAATCTAGAGAGTGATGAGAGGCGCGGAAATCATTCTATATACTTCACCTCTTCACCTAAGGCATCATGGTTCATTTCGCGTATACTGCGATAAAGCTTACCATTTTTCAAATAATAATAATTCTGATAACCAGCAAACTCTATGTTGGCATAGGTTTCATTGTTACGATCTTTGCTTATTTTCCAAGAACTTTCGTAAATCATAGAATCTTTGAAAGTTATGATTGATGTAGAATCTGGACGAAGCTCAAACTTTATGCCGTTGGCAGTAGTGAATATACCGACAAAATCATGTTCTTTTTCGTTGTTGTCACATCCGGTTAGTAGCAGTATTCCCAACAATATTCCTATAATGACTGTTTGTTTCATATTTTTAGTTGTTATATTATAAAAAAGAGTGCTTCAATCGGATGAAGCACTCTCTCTTGTCTGTTTACTTTATTGGCATCTCTTTTCAGAGTTGTCTCTTATCTTCCTGCGGGAGTACCGGCATTTTCATTTACGTGGATTTTGAATTCCTGAGTGAAAGTCTTCCACTTATAACCGAACTTGATAGGAACATAGATTTCATAATCCCAGTTTACAGGAGTACCACTGTGGTTGTAGTAAGTCAGTGTTTCCTTACCAGTTGTTGCATCTACGTTGTAAACTACAGTTGTGTTGGCAGGAAGGCTACCTTCCTTGTAACCAGCCACAGGCTGCAAATTGCCGTCTACCAGTTTCAGGTTAGTCTTAACTTGATCAGTCATCCAGTTGCTCGGAGTACATTCGTAGAATTTGAACAGTTCTTTTTGCAGAGCTGTTGCATTGGGAGCCTCAGAAGCAGTGTAGAAATTACCGTTTTCGTCTGCATTCCAGCAAGTGTAAGTATAAGCACCTGTTACATCTACAGAGCTACCGTTAACAACAGCATCAGTTACTTCTCCTTCTTCCTTATTCACTGTGATAGTCATCGGTTCAATGATGTTGGCATCATAAGCCTTGATAACTTCAGTATGGGCAGCCGGATGTCCCGGAGTTGCATCACCATAGCAAAGGTCTGCAACCAATTTGACAGGAACAATCTGGCCTACCAAAGCTTTGGCAGCTTCTGTCGGTTTGGTGTCTTTTCCGAAATTGGATGCTGCATCCGGATCAGCTTCTTGCAATTTGATGTTATAAGTCTTGTGACCTTTCAGAGGATTATCTACGACAGTACAGAGGTTGTCCTTATAATTGTCAATTGTTGCAGCCAATTCACCTGCAATGTACAATTTTGTGTTGTCAGTACTCAATGTAACAGCACCATCCTTGAATGTCTTGCTGGCAACATCAAAGTACTTATAAGTTTTACCAGCCAACTTTTCAGCATCGAATTCAAAACGTACACCTTCCAATTCAAATGTAGGAGAATAAGGATTCTTCACATTCGCAACGTTCTTATCCTGGAAGTACAGGTATTCCCATGCACCAGTAGCAGGTTTTACACCGTCTTTGTTCAAGAAACCGTTCACTAAGTCAGTGTAGATATTTACGGTCGGATTATTGTTAGTCTTATCGCCAGTCAATACGTGTCCAGTGGTTTCATTCCATGCAGGATTCCATTCCACAGCACCATAAACTACCGGGTTCACATTGAATACAGTGTTGTTGGTGTTTTTCTTCCAATAACGATTGTCATATCCATATCCACCGAATGTAGGTTTGTAGATAGTACGTGTCAATGTAATCTTCAAAGTAGGATATGCTTTTGTCGGATCTTTCCAGAAGAATGTCTTGGTGAATACCATATCTTCGTGATTTTTCCATACCGGATATTTCTTCACGATGTCAGCATGAGTCAAAGTCCACTCAATGTTGTAAGATTCAACGCCGTCTTCTGTATTCTTAAGAAGTTTAACCTTACCATAATCTACTCCATCTTGTGCGTCGAAACCCTCGTCAGTGTAAATGGCGTGGAATTCCTGTTTGGTCATACCGCCTTCTTTTGCACCGTTGTAGATAACTTCGTTCATGGCTACAGTACCAATTCTATCTGCGAAATTGCCACATTTGAATATGGTATCATCGTATGTGAAACCGATTTCACGCATACCTTCTTCTTTCACCCATTTCACCTTGATGTAGCGCATAGCTACCAAAGCATTGTTTACAGTATCCACCAACTCTACACGTACCAACGGTTCGCGGCCTACTGCAGTGGCAGATACACCGTCAAGGCTATAGACTTTTGAAGTCATGTGACCATTCATAGGAGAATCGATTTCTGCAAATTTCTGCTGGTCAGTCTTGTTGCTGTTATTCTCCGGACCACCTAAAGTGATATATTCTTCAGTAGCCTTGTAGAAACGGAATGTCAGACCGTAGTCTTTGTATGCCTTCAACTCTGCATGTTGTTTATGGTCTTCTGCACCGATTTCCGTTGTACAAACCTCAACCAATTTCTTCAGGTCAAGGACTTTGTCATACTGTGCATAAACGTCAATCATGTTGTTAGCTTGTGATTCGTATGCACAAATAGAGTCGTGGTAGTGTACGTAGAATCTGCCTTCGCCATCGGTCTGAACTTCGTCAGCAAATTTGCCGGTCATAGTTTCGCCGTACTTCGTACGTGCATTAGCGATATAAGGAGCTACTTTTGTTTCGTGCAGACGAACATATTCAGAGTTTACATAAACTTGAGTGCCATTTTCCTTAAGGGCTTTAGCTTCATCAGCAGTCAAGTTTTCCTTAGCGATAGGAGCCTTTAGAGAAGCCATGTAGAAAGTTTCTTTTCCACTTGCATGACCGCCTGCTTCATTGATGGATTCGGCAACAGTCTTCTTGAATTGTACTGTCAATACATTGTCTTCTATTTTATAGCCAGTTGGCTGGATAGGAGAGTTCTCCGAAATCGTTGCGCCAGCTTTGGTGAGGATGTTTTCAGATTTGATGCAATCGAAAGAAGGCATATAGATATCCTCTGTACGTACACCCATATTGGGGCTAACGTGGAAGTAAGCCTCATTTTTGTCTGTAGATACCGTGTATGGATTAGCACCAGCTTTATTAACGTGGTCAAGTACAAGAGTTTTGGAATGTGCGGTAAACGTTCCTTCAGAATCTTCGTCAGTTTGAGGACCATCTGTATGTTTTGCCATTGCCTTGTACTCTTGTGGAGTATACTGTAGAGTAGTCAATGTAATAGCAGCAATACCATTGATATGACTTGTAGGAATTACAGCCAGACTAGTCAAACGATGTCCGATAATAGACATAACTTGAGCGCTCAATGCATCAACCTCAGCAGCCAAGTCTTTTAGTTTTTCGTCTGTAACAAAGCCGCCTTCCAATTCTTCTTTCAAGTCGTTGATTTTAGTCTCAACTGCCTCCAAAGAAGCCAACTTCTCAATTTGCTTTTCCAGTTCTTTCTTCAAAGCAGTCAAATCTGCCTCGGATACTCCGCCTTCTGTCGAATTAGCCTTGTCCAAAGCTTCCTGAGCTTTGTTCTTGGCCTCGTTTGCGGCACTTTTGGCTTCATCTACAGCCGTCTGCAACGTAGTAACTTTTGCATTCAGGTCATCAAGTGAAGCTTTCTTGTCCAGTTGTTCCTGCAAGTCCTTGATGTCATCATCATAATCCTTACAAGACGTGAACGTACCTGCAGTACCCAACATCAAGGCACTGAACAGGGTCACACTTAGAAACTTCTTGTTCATAATTGAAAACTTTAAATTTATAAATTTAAAAAAATAAAAAGTGAATAATCTCTCATTTTGAATCCCTTTCGCATACTTCTTTTGTTACTAAGTATTCCGTTACTTCGCAGGTAATGAAATCCTGTTAATTCCATTAATAATCAAGGGAT
>ERZ1673700.2680-NODE-2680-length-13411-cov-5.271114_pt1 | contig 13411 bp, 18 predicted proteins | sample MGYA00580230_ERZ1673700 | MGnify/ENA primary metagenome ERZ1673700 (study PRJEB41218, sample SAMN15661782) | gut metagenome | host: Homo sapiens | place: Canada: London | collected 2015-08-20/2019-03-30 | study: EMG produced TPA metagenomics assembly of...
CTTCTGGCTTTGCGACCCTGCCTTTCAACAGGTTTGCCTTTAAAATAATCTCTTTCTTCAAAAGACCTTACCACACGGTTTTCCGCACGTCAATAATTTTTTAAAGAAATCTACACATATTTTACTTCATAAAAAATCTAAATCGATGAATCCTAAAAACCTAACATTTTTTTCATATGAAGCTCATTCATCATTTATAGTGCTATTCTCTCCATTAACTAAACATAACCTATTGTTCGATAATAAATTTTAGATCCAAAAAGAGGCTTCACACCACGAACCAACTCGCAATGCAAAGCCTCAGCACGGATCCGTTCCCGATCTATAATGATATAACAAACAGTCCCTACTGTATATTTTAATCCAATTTTGAACACATTTTCTAATTTCTTTCGGTATATTTTTACAAAATTTCTGTATCCACGTTTCACGTAATTTACCTTTCGATGCTTTGATTTTTTAATGCCTAAGGATTTTCACTCTTTGGTTCTTTTACCATCTTTTTATTCCTCTATAATTGGTAAGCGATTTATCTTAGGGTGTTGCTAGAATAATAGAATAATTCTTTCTGGACAGTTCTCGCATTCAGCCTTTTTACCAAAATTTAATCTAATGTCTCAGGGCACTTAAGTTCGAGATCTTAACAGTATTTCAAGCCACGTAACCACCTTTGGATGTCCGATGAATGAAAAAGATTTATCCAAAATTGTTTCCTACTAATTCGTCCTGTAAGAAAATCATTTACATAATTCCATACTGTATCATCTGCCATAGGTCCTTCTACAATATCATAATTATGTGTTTTTCCGTTTCTACATTGTGCAATAAGGTCTAACCACTCATCTGACATTTCTAGAAATTTTAATATTTTCAAACTATCGTTTGGTTTGGATTTCTTAATGTCCCAGTGATCAATGTCCTATGCCCACTATTTCTTCAAAACTCTATCAAAAATTCTATAATTTCGATCATCTCTTGGAGAACAATACACCGCAAATTCAATATTTTTGAAACTATATAAGTATTCTCGAATTACATTTTTTGCTGCCTGAGCAACAATCTGAGGATCATTCATAAATGCACCACATCCAAATGCCCCAAGAATTATCGTTTCATCATCTTCTGAAAGTGCTGTATCCAAAATTCTTTTTAATCGCTTTTCATGTAATTTTAATAATTCGTCATTTGTCATCTTTTTCGCATTATTATATGATGACTTGCCATTATAATTATTTTTGACTCTTAGATTCGGAGCTGCACATGTGATTACATCTACATTATACCAATCAGATGCATCCATAATCTCTGGTTGTTCAGTATCTGTTTTAAATACTGTGACTGCAGGTGTATAAATGATATCATCATTATAAATTGGATTATGTGCTTGTCTGTGTGGAGAATAGAATCCATCCCACATTGTTTGTGTACTTAGACAAACATATAGTCCTGAACATCTGCACAGACATTCTTCTTGTGCATTAGATCCTCTTTTTACTCCACCACCTGGATTAGTTGCGGAAGCAAAATTATGTACCGCTGTCTTAGTATTTTTATATGCCGATGCTGCTTGTAATGTTCTCTTTTTTGATACAATAATATTTGCAGGTTTTTCATATCGTTTCTGGTTATTACTATTTATTCTTTGATTTTGGAGGATTAGTTTTTGGTTACATATTGAATTTTTGATCGATTGTTTCAAGCTTGAATTTGTTTTACATAATGTTTCTGTATCTTCAAATATTTTTATGTTTTCTTGTTTTCCCATAATCTAATTTCTCTCTTTTTCTTTGTTATATGTATAAACTAGGATAAATACAACCTATTTTTACAATAAAAAGCCATTGCTATTAATACTCCCAAGGAGATATTAAGTAACAACAGCTTTAATAAATTTATTAATGGGTATTTTGTTTAGAATTTTTCGGTTTATTCTGATTAATTAATGTCTACAGAATCTTAATTATTCCCAGTGTCGTGATTTCTTAATATCTGCGGAAACCTTAATTGCCGCGGTAGCTTTTTGTTATTTCATTTTTTCAACTAATTTCTCAAATTCTTCTTCATTCTCAATAAATGTATAAGGTGCATATTCTCCATATGCTGTAGGTCTACTAATTGTTACTAATTGTATTCCTTTTGATGCCACTTGCTGATTCATCCTTCTTTTCATTTCCACTAAATGACTTCCATGTTGAGTTTTTAATGCATAACATCCATGCATATTTTTGCCGTATCTAATGTATCCTTTGCATTTTGCATTCGGTAAATAGATAAATCTCTTTTCTTATCCATTCACTATCACCCCTTCTTCATGAATGTTTTTATAAAATGGCAACGTATCTAACCAATATTCATATTGCTCTTCATTTTTTATAATTGGCGAAATATCAACTCCTGTATCCATTGCTATATCAAATGCTATATCAAATGCTAAATCATATACCTGATTTTCTATTTTTTTAATCTCATTATCTGACATTTTTACCAGAATCATAACATCAACATCTGAACTTGAATTATAATCACCTCTGGCATAAGAGCCATAAACAATAACTTTTGTTAATTTTGATCCCATTATGTCTTTTAGTTGCTGAGAAAATTGATAAATTATATTGTGTATTCTATATTTATTTTTTATACATTGATATTTTATCATATCTCGATCACTATAACAACGAAAAAGCCATTGCGCACCATCTACTCTATTAATTGGATGATGATTTACAATGACCTTCTTCTTTACATTAAATGATTATTTTGTTTAGAATTTTTGGAACAATTTGTTCTTATTTGTACAATTTATTTTATAAACTGATTTCTTAACGTCCCTGGGACTTGATATTTATTATAAGTTTTTTCCAATATTTTCAAGTTCTTTTATAGAATCCTTGTTTTTTGCAAGTTCATCACTGGCTGTTGCATAATATGATTTTTGGAAAATCATATCCCATGAAAGATATTTCGCCATGCAGTCGAACTGTCTGTCAATTAACTCATACTGAATACTATCCACCGGTGATCCTCCCACAACGATTGTTCCAACTTTTTTATTTTTCAGCTGCAAACCGCGGCAGTAACACTTATCAATGATAAGTTTCAACTGCGCAGACATTCCCCACCAATATACCGGAGTAGCAAAAAGAATCACATCTGCAGCAGTAATTTTATCAATCGTGGGATTTGTATCATCCTGATCAATACATCCTTTATAACATTGACAGGCCCCACATCCCTTACAAGGTGCTATATGAAGTCTGTCTGGTTGGATGATTTCAATCTCATTCTTTTCTGATGCCCCTTTTACAAATGCGTCAATCGCCGTCAGCGTGTTTCCCCTTCTGGCACTTCCGTTAATAATCACAATTTTCATGTATGTTTCCTCCAGCTTCTGATTTTATGAAATCATTATACCTTTTTTCGCTTATCCTGTCATCACATTTCATCAGATTAGAACCTGTCAAAATCCTCCTGTGTGGCGGATATGACGCACATCCCCGTCAAACTCAAAAAGCAGGGCAAACAGTGCCAGTTCTGCATCCGAGTTTTCAATCAGAACACCCTTGGCATCCAGCTTCTCTCTCAGCACATCCGTCCGGAAACTCTCCGGAATCAGTGCAAGTTCCAGACCTCCGACTTATTATAAAAAATCCCGGCATCATCCAGAACTGTTTCCACCAGAGCTTCTGCCCCTGGATCCTTCCGGTCCGTGTAAAGCTCTATCCTTACTTCACTGATCCGGAAGTATACCCGCCCGTCTGCCGAAAAATTGTCACTGCCGGGAAGCAGATAACAGATAAACGACGGATCCGGGCTTTACCCTTCTGCAAAATGATCAACTTCCAAATATCTCGCAAGACTTATCACTTATCCGTAACTCCCCTGCTTTAAATTGTATTCTTTATTGCTTTGTATGGAAATTCAACTGATTGTCTATGTCCCGTCCGGCATACATTACTCTAAGTATTGTTACAACTTTTTTATCACTATTTGGAATATATAGTATCACATAATTATCTACTGGTAATATATGAAGTTCACGACTTTTCCATGGTTCTTTTTCATATTTTCGATAACGCTTCGGCATCGCATCAAGACTTAATATCTGTTCTTCTAGACGATCAAGTTATCCGATTGCATTTTCTGGTGATTGTAATTCAAAAGCAATATATTCAAAAATCTCTCTCAAATCACAGTCTGCCTGTTCAGATACTTCTACTTCATATATCATAAGCCATAATCCTTGCGAATATCAGCAAAAGCTTTCTTCGCATTTTTTGTCCGTCCATCATGCATATCTGCATATCCTTTCTCCAATTCTTCATTGAATTCTACTTCTGATAATGTGCTGATATCAACAGGTCTAGCGGATGGTATTTTTACTTCAAATGGAAGTCCTCTCTGTAAGATAATCTGTTTATAAAACATATTGATAGCACTAGAAGCAGGAATACCAAGTGCAGACAAAATACTTTCTGCTTTTTCTTTGACTTCTGGTTCAATCCTTGCATATAAATTTGCTGATTTTGTAGCCATATAAAACATCTCCTTTCGTGAGTAGTTTTTCTATCTATTTTTATTATATGCAAATGTCCGCACAATAGCAATACTAATTTTACCTTTCCGTTTTCCAATAGCTTTTATATCACCATTCCTTGAACTTATTCTATATTGCCATTTACATTTTGGGGAATATATCTGTATGACAAATTAACACCTATAAATTAAATGAATATTTTGTTTAGAATTTTTGGAACAATTTGTTCTTATTTGTACAATTTATTTTATAAACTGATTTCTTAACGTTCCTGGAACCTTAAGGTGTCTATGTTATCATGGTGTTATCACACATTATTCAATTCTCAAATTCCGCAAATAATAATTCATCTTTATACAGGTTGTATGACTATTTATAACAGTTCGTTCAACAGGTACTCCATAAACCTCATAATTATCATCATATTTCAAGCAAAAAAAATATCCATGATTACATTTTTTATATTCGGCAACATTATGCCCTCTTTTTATTCTTTTAATTGCCTTTTCAATATTATTACTTCCTTGATATTTGATTTTTAAAATCGCTTTACCAATATAATGTGATAATTTTCCCACAAAATTTTTATCATATGCCCAATCATCAACATTATCTACACTTAGCTCAACTTGTTGTGCATTCTCGGCAAGATAATTCAATAAAACCTTCGTCTCTCCATTTAATAATTTCCTTGATGAAAATATTTTCATTTGAAGTTCATCTATTTCTTTTTGTTTCTTTTTTCTTCTATAATCAGCCGCCCTTATTGTCTCTACTAATCCTTTAACTTCCTTTAGACATTCTCCATTATATGGCTCTTGTATTGTCTTCTTTTTCCAATGAACCCGTAATACTTTCTTATTATTTATTTGCCTAATAATTTCATCTTTATATTCTAACAATAACTCATTGTATTTCTTTTTTGATGCTACAATATCTATATCCCAACCATTTGTACTTACAAAAATCTGCAATGGAATCTTTATAAATACTACATATACACTTTCAATTCCATCTATTGTCAAAAGTTCCTGTGTTTCAGTTCTTATTCCATCACCAATTTGTGTTGCCGAATATTCGTTTTGAAAAATTTCTTGAATATCCTCAAACTTACTGACTATAACCTTCATATCTTCTGCCTGAACAATTGGTTCTAGTTTGTTATCATCAATTATCCCCTTTTCAACAACTTGATATCTAGTAATATCATCTAATATTTTTCCTTTAAAAGAATCCATATAGATATCTTTCATGATATCTTGCTGTTTCTCAACTCTTTCTAAATTGCTTAGGGCTTGTTTACCTTTTTTTAATAACGAGCAAATATCAGATGATACAGATATTAAATCTTTTACGTGCAAATCAGCGAGAGTAACATCCAATAACGACCTAGTAATTCCTAAAATTTTTGCAATCTCATCCACTTGGTGAACACCTATAGAAACAATCTGTAACACTTTTTCCTCTACCAAATTTAGCTTTACAGTTTTTCTTTTTGTAATTTTTAGTGTATACTTATAAACTGGTAAATATACTTCATCATCAAACAAAAATTCATATCCATCATTTTGCCTGACAATGTTTGTTACCCATTTATGAATTAGATTCTCTTTCAAATAACTTTCCTCCATCGCATTGTATAATTTCACATTCTTCTCCTTCAGAGATATAATCTATTATTTCAACAAATTTATTATCCTGATCGTCAAAATTGTAAAAGAAATTTTTATCTCCACACACAATTAATAATTTTTTTGCCCTAGAAAAAGCTACATTAACTCGTTCCTTCTCCTTTTGAAATCCAATGGAGTCTCTTGTTCTTACAGTGCTGTAAATTATAATATCATTTTCTCTTCCTTGAAATGCATCTAAAGTATTGATATCAATTTTTGATGCTATTTTGTCAAGTTCTGTAGCCTTAATAGATTTTCGCAATAATTCTTTCTGACCACTATACCCTGTAATAATCCCTATATCTAACCCCTTCAATTCGCCAGTTTTTTTTAAATCATCTAATATTTCTAAAATAATTCTTTTTTCTTCTTCATTTATATATGAACCACCTTTTGTTCTTTTCTGTGATTTTTTCTGATTTGCAGAAGTATCAAACCACACTATTGATTTTCCAACATACCTAGTCAATCCATGTCGTTTTTCATCGTTATTACATCCTGTATCAATAATTCCTCCATAAAATACTTTGCTTATCAGATTTCCTATATTTTCAATCATTCTATACTGAGTAGTCAAAATTTGTTTATGTGTATCTGGTAACGAATTGTATAGAATATCAAATAATCTATAGTCTGGATTTTTAGTCAGTTTAGCTAATGTTGGTGATATCTCTGTATCTGCATATGCCGGCAACTGATTTTGATCGCCCACTAATATAATCTTTTTTGCTTTAATAATCGATACCAGTAATTCTGGTGTTGTTGCTTTAGCAGCCTCATCAATAATTACATAATCAAATGACATGTCTTTTATTACTTCATTAGATAAAAATCCTACACATGTTCCCGCAATAACCACTGCACTTCGGATCATTTGATAGTCTAAACTGTTCTGATCTACTAATCTATTTATCCAATCTTCCTGTATTTTCTTAACTTCTTCCCATTTTTTCGCCTCGTTTTTATCGGTTATAGTATTCATTAAATCATTTTTTTGCTTTACATATTGCTGAACATTATTTTTTATTTCGGAAACCAATTGCTCTCTATGTGCAGCAATTGTATATTTTGTCGCAATTTCTTCAGAAATATTCTTTTCTGCACCAATTCTTATTATCTCCAATGGATTATCAATAACTTTCCCCAGTCCTTCTAAAATATTATCAACTGCCGTATGTGACTGCGAAACAATAAGTATTTTAGGACTATCAGTCATCTTTATATCCCTTTTTATAATTTGCCCAACTATTTCTTTTATAACAGATGTCTTACCTGTCCCAGGCGGTCCTTGAATCAAACAAATATTTTCCGTATTTAGAGCCTTCACCACAGCTTGTTTCTGTGATTGATTTAATACTTTTGAAATAAAATTAGGCTGTGAGATTGTCTTTATTTCCTCTGGTTCATCCAAACACAAAATAATGTCCTTTAAACTTCTCGCAGAATATTCATCTTTTTTCAAATCAAAAATCGCTCTAAATTGTCGTTTATACACCATAGTCTTCGCACGAAAATCTTCAAGAAGGGGTGTGTGTTTATTCAGTAATTGTCTTACTGCTGGTTTCAATCTCCCTTTTGTTAACGATAAGACAATTTTTACTGAATCATCATCACATATAACCTCTTCAAAATTTCCTACCTTTGTATAAATAACTCCTTTTGGTCCTTGGCTTTCTACAACAAATCTAGTTGGTGGCATCAATTCATCAATTGATTTTTTCTCGCAATTAATCAAATTGAAAATAAGTTGACCACCATTAATCTCATATTTATCATATTTTATAACCGCAGATTTTCCTTTTTCTGTTTCAACAGCCTCTGTAAGACCAATTTCCCAACCACCAAATAAATTTTCAAACTTTTCTTCTTGCAATTGATATTGTTTATTATCATCTTGATGATTTTTAAACATAACAACCAGTTTGTGATTGTCTTGTGGATCATACCCATTATCTCTGCTATTTAATACAAAGGACATTTGTCCAACAATTCTAAAGCTTCTTTTAATATTTATATTTCTTCTATCTGCTGAAATTTTTCCAACGTATGTCACATACATTTTCTGTTCATTTTCATCATATCCACACTTCAAAATCATTTTTTCACCAGTAATTATATACTGCTGATCTTTTACATCATAATAACCATAGGCTTGTTTAAATTCATTTTTAAGAAATGAATTAGTAAACTGTACCATTGTCATACTTTCTTCAACAATAGAATTTCTTTTTAATTGCACCAGCTTTCTAGAATCAATTGCAATGCTATAGCTACAACTTGATGTATTAAGATTTCCTATTAATTGCTCCAAAACCACCATTACATTTTCCAGTGAATCTGGTCTATTTTCAGGTTTTTCTTGGACTAGTGATAATAGAATATCTTTTATCTCTTTCCTCCCAGTCCACTCCTCAATATTACTAGTAATATCATCTTCATTTTTTTGTGATAATAAAATTTCACTCATTATTATTCCTATTGAATAGTAATCACATTTTTCTGTGATATTTTTACCCAATATAAGTTCTGGTGCAGAATAGCCTTCTGAATATAATGGCATGGTAGTTTCGGAATCCATAACTGTTTTTATTTTACTTGTTCCAAAATCAATTAACGTAACCTTATCTGCATATTTATCATAAATTATATTTGAAGGTTTCAAATCTCTATGAATCACATTATTCGAATGAGCATTATTTACTGCTCTTAAAATTTGAAGACATATTTCATACTTTTTTAGTTGTGTATATTTATTCCAACTTATATGATCTAACGTTTCGCCCGGAACATAATCCATAAGAATACCAACATAACATTCCTTTCCAAAAGGATATAGTTCCGTACTACTATCTCTTAATTTTACTATTCCTTCACAAGTATTCAGGGTTCGTAAAGCTTCAATTTCTCTTTTAAAAATAAGTTTCTGTAAACCATTTTCAATTTTGGGGAAACATTTAAGCACATACAATTTTTCTTTATCTTGCGGTTTTACTTTAAACACAACATTTCCCCATAAAGATGATTTATGCAGCATTTCCACCGCTATATAATTCATAATAATTTGTTCAGCCATTATCTTTTCCTCCCCTAATATCTGGACACTTTATCTCGTTCCCATAAATTTATCACCATTCAAATGTATCATATGATTCGGCATTTCAGATATCCATACTTCTGTATCCCATGTCAACTCTTCCGAAAACTTTTTATACGTTTTAAAATCCAAAAATACCGTAACAAATATTTTCCCAGCAGTTACATCTTTTCTGTAATTTCCAGAATACGTTTTGGATCCACAATGGATTATTTTTATTCGACCAAAAATAAATACTATATGGCCCAACTCTAAATATTTGCAGCATTCAGAATCCCTCCTTCTTGAGAAAATTCTATAATTAAATGTGCATTATCTCGAATAAGTTGCTTAAAATACATCATTTCTGACTCTGAATAACCGTGAACTTCCCATGTATAATCTGGTAACCAGCAAATAGCATCATGAAATCCACCTGTTTCATCTGGTGTTTCAATATATACTTTTACTTTTCCATCTGGATACATCTCTGAATGCGTAATTTCTGTATCATCATTTAATGTCATATATGGATACATCATATTCTTTCACTCCTTACTTCCGTGCAGTTCATCTTTATGACATTTTATCACAATTGAATTACTACCACAATAAAAAAGCCATTGCTAATTTATGGAATATCTCTTATTAAGAAACACCTATTTGCAATGGCTTTATATTTAGAATTTTTTGAATAATTTGTTTTTTGTACAATTTATTTTGTAAACTGATTTCTTAACGTCTACGGGAACTTAAATATGTCTTTAACGCATTTTGATATGTCGTTTTTTGATTACTTGCATTTTCAACAACAGTTGTGATTATTTTGATTTCTTAATGTCCCTGGGACCTTAAGGATTTCAAAGATCGTCTTATTTATCGAATTGATGAAGAAAATATTTATATTCTTTCTTGCAGATATCATTACGGAGATCATTAAATCCAAGGGTAGACTGTCTAATATAGTCTACCCTTTTGCTCCATAAAACTATGTTTTGTAGAAAAGTAATGCAAAAAATTTATAATCTACTGCATCTGCTCCTGCACCAACAACAATAACTTCACTATAATCTGATGACAGGACATGATTCGTATCATATAACAACATTATGCTCTTTTGCAATTATTTCAACGATACCTACCTCTGGACAGGCATCTGCATCAAAAAATATCTGCACTAGTTCCTCTTCATTTCTTTTTGAATCCATGTCATAATTACATCTACAAGATATCCCTGCTGTACTTGGCTTAGTTCTTTTCCCGGTTGCATTTTATGCCACTTCCGGATGCACTCTCTGCAACATGTTGCCGTTGCATGCGGGGCAATAAATACCGGATGACCACGCATTGGTGTCTGCTTGCCATCATTTACTATATATGCCGAAACGACATTGATACTAAATCTCAATGTCGTCTCTCATCAAATTACTTTTTAATTTGTATAAAATAAAATTTATGACTTGCATTTTATGCTGCTGGAATCTTATTTAACATATTAACCTTATCTATGAATTCTTTCATATCTTCAATATACTCATAAGGTGCATATTCTGAATATATATCCGGATCATCTAAAATAACAATCTGTACTCCTTCAGCTCTTAATGCTTCTAAAGTTCCTGGCAAACATCTTGCCTCATTAAGTGTTTTGCATCTATATGCTATACATCCTTGTTGATCAAAAATTTTCGCTACTACATATATTGATTTATCAATCATTTCTTTTTTCCTCCATTTCTTTTAAATTTTTCAAAAATTCTTCTTTATTCTTTATTTTTCCATCTACATATTTTCTATACAATTGGTACCCTATTTCTGGATTTTTATATTTATATACATATTGATGACTCCATATGTTAAATAAATAATCCTTTCCACACCAAAGTTGAATTTCGATTGGATACGCCATATTATCTCTTTGATAATATAAATGAATTGCTCTATATCCGTCATCTATCTTTTTTCCGTTTCGTAAATCTACTACACGAAAATAATCCGGATATTCACAAGGATATTCTTCAAATTTTAAGCGAAATCCTAATATATCATTAAAACATTGTTTAAACCCGCCACCTGTTTTAAGCGTTTTTTCATACTTCCTTTTAATAGAATCCTCACTTTTAAAACGAGATCCAATAAGATTTTCTTGAAATATTGTATCTATATAGTTTGCCCTATATTTTTCTATATCATCTAAAATTATTGGTAATGGCGTCTTTCGAAGTGAAATCTGCTTTAAACTTCTTCCTAATGTTGAATGATATGATAAAATATCTAATACTTCTTTCGAAATGAATTGATCCACCTATTTCACCTCCATTACAATGACTTTTCTGTGTTTTTATTTATCTTTCTTTTTATAAAAACTATACTTCAAATGATTATTTTATTTAGAATTTTTTGGTTAATTATGATTAATTTATCATTTTACTTTGTAAACTGATTTCTTAATGCCTCAGGAAACTTAAGTATTATACTTTTAGTATCTATTTTCGAAAAAACAGTCTGCAATATACTCTAATGTGTATACTTTATTCATATTGATTTCTCCCAGTTTACTTATATCTACCTGATATATTTTGCTACTCACTTTATCACATTCTTTACTTATTGTATCATATTCATTTTTTTGCAACAACAAAAAGCCATTACAAATTTGAACTTCTCCACAGAATACGCAAAAATCATCTACCATTTAGAGGTTTTTTATATAACAGCTCTATCAAACATCTATTCAAGTTATGACGTTTGATAGAGTCTTATCTTTCTATTCTTATTTCGTTATAATAGGATTAATCGAACATATATACGGGAGGAATTTTTTTGTTTTAGACAATCAGTTGTTTTCAAACCTTTAACTTTTTGATTTTCTAGCACATTCTTTTGAAATTAGAACAGCTCCTTTCTTTTTAACAATATCTTTGATATATAAAAGACATGTTCATCATCATCCACATAGTTCTGCTTTGTTTCAATTAAAACAACAACATCATTCAACTCAAATCGGAGATTCAATTTAAAATGTGATATTGAATGCCCAACTTTTTTTCTAATTTTGCTTTTCCACCTGCTTCCTGAACATAACTATATTCACCTGCTTCTATATTACTTGTCAAAGGGTCACAAAAAATTATTTTTCTTTTATTTTCCAAATCAACTCAACATCCGCCGGCAACCACTCAACATCCATCAATTCATCCTTTCCCAACCATCGCGCATCCTCATGCTCTTTCAAAACCAACTTTCCACAAACAACAGAACACCAATAACACCCCATAGACAAATGAAAATCAGGATAATCATACTCGATCACATCAATCAACTCGCCAACTTCAATCTCCGTATCCAATTCTTCCATAATTTCTCTCTTCAAAGCTTCCTGTGGTGTCTCTCCTTCTTCAATCTTTCCTCCAGGAAATTCCCATCCACCTTTTAGATCTCCATATCCTCTTTGTGTTGCAAATATTTTATCTTCAACTTTTATAACTGCTGCCACTACTCTAATTGTCTTCATTTTATTATTCCTCTTTATTCACTCATAATATATTCGTATAAATCTTCTTTCACTGGTACGTCTAATGTCCAAAGAATCTCAACTGCTGTTTTCTCTGTATTCGGCATTACAAATTCTTTTGCTTCTCCCGTTGCTGTCATTCGTCCTAAATAATAAAATTCTTTTGAAATTTTATCATCCTTATTTTTACGGACGAATAACTGAACATCTATATTTCTTTCTCTTGCATGAAGGAAATTTTGTACATCCTCTGATTCCAAACTTCTTCCACTTTTAGAAATTGCAATTAACTGATTATTACTTACAAAATGATCTTCATACTTTGTTGTATCACTAATATTATCTGCCTTATCGTAATTGATAAACACTGGAAATGTCTTTGTTTTTTTATCAAATTTATACCCACCAATATTTAATGGAACTTCATTATTCTCCCAATTAAGAAGTCTGCATACATCTTCATAGGTGTATTTCTGATATAAAACAAAATCAGTATCTTGATAGCGATTACTGTAGTCTCTTTCATATCTAGCTTTTCCAAAATTGATTAGGTCCTCTAAAATAGTTAGAAAATCCGGATTATGCAACATTTCTTTTAATGGCGCACTTACGCCATA
>ERZ1673700.2700-NODE-2700-length-13340-cov-4.604817_pt1 | contig 13340 bp, 9 predicted proteins | sample MGYA00580230_ERZ1673700 | MGnify/ENA primary metagenome ERZ1673700 (study PRJEB41218, sample SAMN15661782) | gut metagenome | host: Homo sapiens | place: Canada: London | collected 2015-08-20/2019-03-30 | study: EMG produced TPA metagenomics assembly of...
CGAAACCGACATCCCCAGCTTGCGCCCCGCCTCCTGCTGCAACGTGGAGGTCGTGAAGGGCGGCGCGGGATAGCGCTGCACGGGCTTCTCCTCGACCTTGGCCACCGTGAAGGTCGCGCCGACGCAGCTTCGGAGGAACGCCTCGGCCTCCTCGCGCGACTCGAAGCGCGTCGGCAGCTCGGCCTTGAAGAGCGTCCGATCCTTGTCCCCGGCGGCATGGAACTGCGCCACGACGCGGAAATAGGGGGTCGACCGGAAGGCGATGATCTCGCGTTCGCGCTCGACGAGCAGCCGCACGGCGACGCTCTGCACGCGGCCCGCCGACAGCGACGGCCGCACCTTCTTCCACAGCACGGGCGACAGCTCGAAACCGACCAGACGATCCAGCACGCGGCGCGCCTGCTGGGCGTTGACCAGATTCATGTCGACCGTCCGCGGGTTCTCGATAGCCTCCAAAATGGCCCGCTTCGTAATTTCGTGGAAGACGATCCGCTTCGTCCCCTCGACCGGGAGACCCAACACTTCGGTCAGGTGCCATGCGATGGCCTCTCCTTCGCGGTCTTCATCGGAGGCGAGCCACACGGTCCGGTCCTTCGCGGCGCGCGTGAGTTCGTCCACGACCTTGCGTTTATCCTTCGGGATCTCGTAAACCGGCGCGAACCCGTCGGCGAGATTGATTCCCAGATCCTTTTTCGAGAGGTCGCGAATATGGCCGAAGCTCGACTTGACCATGAAATCCTTACCCAAGAACTTCTCGATCGTCTTGGCCTTGGCCGGCGACTCGACGATAACTAAATTTTCCTGCATCGTAAATCGTTTATACATGCGAAAACCTAAGTATCGCAACTTAGGTTCGCAAAAAGCAATGTGTAACTGCCGTCTCTATTTTATCAGCGTATAGGTCAACTCCATGTGGATCGGGGCGTTCTCGCCGGCCTTGATCCCGCCCTGCAACGCGATGCGGTTGAAGGTGAACAGATCGGTGGCCCCCGGCGCCAGATAGAGCGTCATCATCCGCTTCTGGGCCTCGGTGTACTGCCGCTCGCCCGTTTCGGGATCGATCGGCGCCTCCTGATACGCCCGCCACAGGCGTTGTATATGGCTCGAAATATTGAGCGTGTAGCATCCCAGGCTGCGGTTCAGATAACCGCCGTAGGGAAGCGTCACCTCGTACTGCTGTTCGTAATCGTAGGCGTAGTCGGACACGGGCGTCAGCGTCTTGAAATCGGTGTAGAGGCCCAGCCGGCTGATCGACGCATCGAAACGTTCGATCACCTTCTGCGAGAATCCCTGCTCCCAGCCGCCGTCGGTCACGCCGTCCACGTAGATCGAGAGCAACGCCTGGTTGATCGCTACCGTCCGGTACCCTTCGTCCTCCTGCTCGGCCTGCAACTCGCCCAGCACGGAGAGGAACTCGTCGGTAAGCGTCAGCTCGACGAGCGCGCCGCCCATTCCCTCGACATAGCCCAGTTCGAAGGGCTGCTGCGGCTCGACGGTTCCGCCGCCGGGCTTCTCGACAATCGCGTCGTAATCGATGTAGCGCGTGTTGGTGCGCTCGACGGTGTTGACCGACACGTTGCCGTAGGTGGTCGCGTATTCGTCGTAGAAATAGAAGAGCGTCTGCAACGTATCGCGGATCAGCGTCGCATCGACCGAATCGCGGTTACGCCCGTAGAGCATCATGCCCGACTCGGCAAGCGTGGTGGCGAAGGTCGCGCCCGTGGTGCCGTTGAAATCGAGCGGCAGAATGGCCAGGCCGCAGAAGTAGTTCACCCACAGCGAATCGTTGGTATAGACCGTCGAGTCGTTCTTGTATTTGCCCTCCTGCATCATCAGCTCCTTGACGTAGTCCAGCCCCGCCGCCGTCGGCTCCAGCGTGACGGCCGTCGTGGCGGGCCCCGTCGTCGTCCCGTCGGGGAAGGTGAAGGTGAACAGCGGGTCGTTCTCGTCGACGCAGCCCGCCTCCACGGGATTGAAACTCGTGAAGAAGGTCGTATCGGTCGTGCCGTCGCCGTTGCCGTCGTTGTCCTTCAAATAGTCGTTGTTGAGAATCCGGTAGACGCCGAAGCGCTGCGGCTGGAGCGTGTCGCCCGCATACGAGGAGACGCTCAGGAGCAGTTGCAGCGAATCGAAGATCGGCCGGTAGCCGTACCAGTTCTTGCGGTCGGAGATCGACGCCCACAAATACTGGGTCATGAACCCCGCCTTGCGTATGCCGAAGGTGTCGCTCTTGGTCGTACCGAAATAGCCGTAGGAGAGATTGGACGACTTGACGGAGTCGCTCATGAACATCCGGGCTTCGAAGCCTTTGCGGATGCTGTGCAGGCGCATCTCCATCTGCTGGTTGCCGGGCACGAGTTCGTACCCCAGCGTATCGTCGACCTCCGTACAGCCGGCAAAAGTCAGCATTCCCGCCACGCCCAGCACCAAAACGGCGTTGAGCCACTTGCGAACGCCTCTATAATTCTTCATAGAACTTATTATAATTATCGAATCCCTCCGCCTCCGGCGCCTGATACTCCAATATCGGCTTGCCGCTGCGGCGGGCATACTCCGCCAGGGCGGCATCGACCCCTTCCGAAGCGAGCACGATGCCGTCGGCATAGTCCATAACGAAACGCATGAGGTTTTGGTATGACGAATTGTCGAGAATTTTCAGATTTTCGTCCTGCACGCCTTCGTGTTCCACCTTGGCGCGGAAACCGGCGTCGAGTTCGCCGGGGAAGGCGTCGTCGTAGAGCGACACGGCGATCTTCACGTCGCGGAAGACGGGATCGTCGGCGAACATGTGTTTGAGGTAGATCGGAACGACGGCCGAGAACCAACCGTGGCAATGCACGACGGACGGGTTCCAGCGCAGTTTCTTGACCGTTTCGAGCACGCCGCGCGCGAAGAAGATGGCGCGCTCGTCGTTGTCGGCGAACCACCCCGCATCGTCGGAAAGCACCGCCTTGCGCGCGAAATAGTCGTCGTTGTCGATGAAGTAGATCTGCACGCGGGCGGTCGGGATCGACGCCACCTTGATGATGAGCTGATGGTCGTTATCGTCGATGATCAGGTTCATGCCCGAAAGCCGGATCACCTCGTGAAGCTGGTTCCTCCGTTCGTTGATGCAACCGTAACGCGGCATGAACGTCCGGATCTCGTTTCCCCGCTCCTGCATCGCCTGCACCAGCTGCCGGCACAGCGCGGACTGCTCGGACTCCGGAAGGTAGGGGAAAATCTCCTGACAAACGTATAATATCTTTCCTGCCATCGCCAATGTGAGTTTATTTTACAAAGGTAGTGAAAATTTTCCGAAAAACCGCGCAGGGCCGGAAATCCGCACTCCCGCAGCCTCAAAGGAGCAGCATCGCGTCGCCGTAGGTGCCGAAGCGGTAACCCTCCTCGCGCGCGATCTTGTAGGCGTTCATCACGCAGTCGTATCCGCCGAAAGCGGCCACCATCATCAGCTGCGTCGAATAGGGCAGGTGAAAGTTGGAGACCATCGCGTCGGCCACCGTGAACTCGTAGGGCGAGAAGATGAACTTGTTGGTCCAGCCCTCCCCCGCATTGATCGTACCGTTGGTCGAAACGACCGTTTCGAGCGTCCGCATGACCGTCGTCCCGATCGAAACGACCTTGCGGCCGCTCCGTTTGGCGCGGTTGACGGAGGCGGCCGTCGCATCGTCGACGATGTACTGTTCGGAGTCCATCTTGTGCTTCGACAGATCCTCGACGTCCACCGTGCGGAAATTCCCCAGACCGGCGTGGAGCGTCAGGAAAGCGCGTTCGACACCGCGGATCTCCATGCGCTTCATCAGGTGTTTCGAGAAGTGCATCCCTGCCGTGGGAGCCACCACGGCCCCCTCCTTCGCGGCGAAGATCGTCTGGTAGCGCTCGCTGTCCTCCGGCTCGACCTTCTCGCGCACCCAGCGCGGCAGCGGCGTCTCGCCCAGTTTGAAGAGCGCCGTCTTGAATTCGTCGTAATCGCCGTCGAACAGGAAGCGCAGCGTGCGGCCGCGCGAAGTGGTGTTGTCGATCACCTCGGCCACCATCAGGTCGTCGTCGCCGAAGTAGAGCTTGTTGCCGATGCGGATCTTGCGCGCCGGATCGACCAGCACGTCCCACAGACGCAGTTCGCGGTTCAACTCGCGCAGCAGGAAGATTTCGATCTCGGCGCCGGTCTTCTCCTTGTTGCCGTACAAACGGGCCGGAAAGACCTTCGTGTCGTTGAAGACGAACAGGTCGCCCTCGTCGAAATAGTCGATGATATCCTTGAAGATACGATGCTCGATCGTGCCCTTGGCACGGTTCACCACCATCAGACGCGCCTCGTCGCGGTTCTCGACAGGGTACTTGGCCAGCATCTCCGGCTTGAACTCGTACCCGTACTGTGATAATTTCATTGTCGGAAAGTTGAATTTGACCCTTCGTTTTCCACGCCCGGCACAGTTCGAAAGCGGTCTTGCGCCCGCACCGGCCGGATCTGTTTCTCTATCGCAGAAAACACAAAACAATCAAGGTATATACGTCAGAAAAACTATTTTGTTTCACTCTCCCCTCAACTTTTTCAGAAAATCATCCAATTGCCATGCCGCTTCGACGTCGTGCGTACCGCTGCGCGTGCGACGCAGCGAGGTGAGATAGGCGCCGCTCGACAGCGCTTCGCCGATCTCGCGCGCAAGCGAGCGGATATAGGTTCCCTTCGAACAGCGCACGCGGATCGTCAGCTCCGGCAGACGGCATTCCAGCAGCTCGATGTCGTAGATCGTGACGAGCGACTGCCGCATCTCGACCTGCTCGCCGGCACGGGCGAACTCGTAGGCGCGCGTTCCCTCGATCTTCTTGGCCGAATAGAGCGGCGGCGTCTGCAACCGCTCGCCCACGAGCGAGGCGAGCGCCCGTTCGACCTCCGGTCGCGTGATGTGGTCCGTCGGGAAAGTCCGGTCGACCGTGTGTTCGCGGTCGAAGCTGGGGGTCGTGGCACCCAGCCGCACGCCGGCTATGTACTCCTTCCGCTCGGCCTGCAAGGCGTCGACCCGCTTGGTCGCCCGTCCGATGCAGACCAGCAGAACCCCCGTGGCCAGCGGGTCGAGCGTACCGGCATGGCCGACCTTGATCCTGCGGTAACCCGCCTTGCGCAACTCGAACTTCACCTTGCGCACCACGTCGGTCGAACTCCAACGGTAGGGCTTGTCGATCACGGCGACATAGCCCTCCTCGAAGTTCACCCGCTGCAAATCGGTACTTTCCATCGTCTTACAGCACATAGGAGAGGATCGACACCGTACCCGCCGCCGCGCAGTAAAGCGCGAACCAGACGAGTTTGCCGCGTTTGACGATCTCGATCATGAACTTGCAGGCCAGACACCCCACGACGAAGGCCGCGACGAAACCGGCCGCCAGCGGCGCCGAGCCGATCGCCTGCGCGCCGAGGTTGCCCTTCATCAATTCCAGGAAGGTTTCGCCCAGGATCGGAGCCAGCACCATCAGGAAGGAGAACTGCGCCACCGTCTGCTTGCGGTTGCCCAGCAGCAGCCCCGTAGCGATCGTCGATCCCGAACGCGACAGGCCGGGCAGCGCCGCCACGGCCTGCGCCACACCGATCAGGAAGGCGTCGCGGTAGGAGAGCTGCGCCTTCTGCCGGGGCTCGGCGTAATAGGCGAAAGCGAGCAGCGCCGCCGTCACCAGCAGCATACACCCCACCACGAGCAGGATCGCCGGCGACTCCAAAAGGGCGTCGAGCCGGTCTTTGAGCGTGAAGCCGACGATCCCGATCGGAATCATCGACAGCAGGAGTTTCAGCACGTAGGCCTGCTCCTCGTTGAACCGCCGCGAGAAGAGTCCCCGCAACAGGCGCGCCACCTCGCTCCACAGCACGACGATCGTGCTGAGTACCGTAGCGGCGTGCAATGTCACGTCGAAGAGCAGGTTCTGTTCGATCTCTACCCCCATGAGCGCCTTGGCGATTTGCAGGTGCCCGCTGCTCGACACGGGCAGGAACTCGGTAAGCCCCTGCACGATGCCCAAGATAATGGCCTCTATCGTATCCATCTTCTACCAGCGTTTGAGGATGGCGTAAATTTCGAATGCGAAACCGCCGATGACCAGAATCGGCGCCAGCGTGATGCGCCGCCACGAAAACATGGCGTAGTTGAACTCGTCGGGCGAGTCGCTGCCGCCGCCCGACATGAGGATCATCCCCAGCAGAATGACCGCCGCCCCGACGAGCAGCAGCACGTAATTTTTCGCCGAGAGCGGCATCTTGGCGTCGTTGGGATCGCCGATTTCATTGAATTTTTTCATTGCGTATCGTCTGTTTATCAATTTCCTCTACACGGGCGGCAGCCCGACAAAACGGTCCTTGTTCCCGCCGGCCGACCGCAGCCGAAGGGGCAGACCTGCGGAACGAACTCCCCGAAGTCCCCTCCGAGGAGGAAATTCAGGAGAGGGTAAAATCCGGAAACACGGCCGCGGACCGTGACTGCACCCGTACGAAACCGGATACCGAACCCATTTCTGCTCAAACGTCCGACCCCTCAATACAAGTGTATCTTGTCCGACCTCATGTCGACGAACCGGTTGACCGATACGGCCGTAAAAAGCAGCGCGAGCGCCACGCCGCCGGCCATCATGCTCCCCACGATGATCATCGCCTTGGTCATCGCCGCGAGCGTCGTCAGTTCGGGCAGGGCCGCGCTCAACCCGTAGAGCGCTACGCCGAACAGCGCCGAAGCGCCGGCCCCTGCCGCCAGCCCCTGCCAGACGCTGCTGGCCAGAAAGGGCCGCATGATGAACCACTTGGTCGCGCCGACCAGCTTCATCGTATTGATGAGGTAACGCTTCGAGTAGATCGAAAGCCGGATCGTATTGCTCAGCAGAATCAGCGAAATGGCCAGCAACGCCGCAGCGAAGACCGCCAGCACCAGCTGGATCTTGTTCACCGTGGCGTGCATCCGCCGGATCATCGGCAGCGGGCAGGTCGCACGCTCCACGCCCCGCATCCCGCCGGCCTTGGCCATGAAGGCGTCGAGCCGCACCGAGTCGGCCGACTCGGCCGAGAGGTGCACCTCGAAACTGTCGTTGAGCGGGTTTTCGCCGAGCACCTCCTCGATCTCGTTTTCGAACATGTGGCGGAACTCCGCGTCGCCGATCTTCGTCTGCTTCGAGACGAACTCGATGTCGCGCACCATCTCGTCGCCGCGCAGGCGGCGTTCGATCTCGCCGCGCCGCAGCGAATCCACCCCGTCCGCCAATTCGACGGTCACCGTCACGCTCTCTTGAAGCGTCCGCGCCACACGCAGCGCGGCCGTCATCAGATACCCCACCGAACCGAGCAGGAACAGCACCAGCGCCATGCTCACCGTCGAGACGATGTAGGAGTTGCGCACGCGCCGTTTGAGTCGCTTGTTGTCTTTCATCGCTTTTTTCGTTTATACCACTCCACAGCGGCCAGTCCGGCGATCAGGAGCAGGATCGCCGCCGAGCAAAGCCCCGTCACCCCCTCGACCGCTCCCCAGTGCGGCGCACGGAACCGCCACTCGACCGTATGATCGCCGGCCGGAAGTTCCAGGGCGCGCAGCAGGTAATCGGCACGGAAATAGGGTGTCTCGACGCCGTCCACCCAGGCCGTCCAGCCCTTGTCGTAGAAGATCTCGGAGAAGACCGCCGTGGCGGGCGCCGCGGAGGCGTATTCGTATTTCAGATAGTTGGGGCGGTATTCCATGAGCCGGATCGTACCGCCGAGCGTATCGACCGCCGGAAGCGCCCCTTCGCGGGCACCCGTCATGCGGGCATAGTCGGCGGGGTTGACCACCGCCTGACGGCGCAGGTCGGCCGTCGCCAGCGCCGCCAGCTCCTGCTGCGGCGTCGAGGCCGTCACGACGTCGCGCACCAGCCACGCCGCACCCTGCGCCGTCGCGCGCAGATGCGCTTCGGGCCGCCCGTCGGCGCCCGGCAGGATGAGGTAACGGGTATTGAGCATGTCGAGCACCGCTTCGTCGTTCGACGAGAGGTAGCGGTCGATCACGTCCTGATAACGCGACATCTTCGCGCCGTGGTAGCCGCCCACCGAACGATGGTAGTAGCTCGTCGTGGCGTCGTTGAAGGGGCTGACCGTGAGGTTCAGCACACGGAAGCCGGGCGTCGTGTCGCCGAGAATCAGCTTGTCGGCCCCGCTCGGCGTCCACTGCTGCCGGCGCGGCGACACGAAGTCGTCCGACGACAGGTAGCGCACGTCGACACCCCACAGATCGGCCGCGACCAGCACGCCCGCAAGCGCGACGGCCGCACCGCGCCACGCCGGACGCACGATCATCAGCCCCACGGCGGCCGCCGTGAGGAGCACGAAGAGCAGCGACCGCCAGGCGTCGGCCGTCATCATCGCGGCCCGCTCGTCGGCCATCGCCGCACCGACCTCCTCGCCGATCGTCGCGTCGAGTCCCTGTCGCAGCAGATCGTCGGCGCCGTTGGCCTGCAAAATACGGTTGAACTGCGCGGTCATCTGCTCCACGGCGGCCTCGCGGCCGAAATCGAAGAGCTGGCCGCCCGCCACGGCGAAGAGCAGGCACAGCCCTCCCGTGACGCCCGCGGCCCACGCCAGCGCACGGCGCAACCGCGCAGCCGGAAGCTCCGCGCACCAGAGCCGCTGGAGCGCCAGCGCCGCCAGCAGCGGCACCGTCCACTGCACGACCACGAGGGCCATCGAGACCGTGCGGAACTTGTTGTAGCCGGGAAGGTATTTATAGGCCAGTTCGGTCAATCCCATGAAGTGATGCCCCCACGCCAGCAGCAGCATGACAAGGCTCGCCGCCACGATCCACCAGCGGTCGCGGCCGCCGACGAGCAGCACCCCCAGCAACGCCAGGAAGAGCGCCGCGGCGCCCAGATAGGTGGGCCCGCCGGTGTAGGGCTGTTCGCCCCAGTAGGCGGGAAGCTGCTGCGCCGCCTGCGCCATGCCGTAGGGCGTCAGCGCCGCGGCGACGGGGCCGTCCTCCGAGAAGGCGCGGGCCGAGTCGCTGCCCATGAAATCGGGAATCAGCAGGTTCCAGCTCTCGGCACGGCCGTAGCTCCACGCCGTCGCATAGGCCAGATCCAGCCCGCCGCTCCCGGCATCTCCGGCCGCCAGTTCCGAACCGCTGCGCGTGGTATCCTTCGCGTGCTGGGCGGTGTACCACAGCGGTGCGAAGTTCGAACCGAGCGCCAGCAGCCCTGCGGCCGCCAGCACCGCCGTACGTTTGGCGAAGGGTTTCAAGAGTTTCTCCCGCAAGGCGACGATGCCTTCGCTGAGCCAGAATAAGGCGGCCGCCAGCAGGAAATAGTAGGTGATCTGCGGATGGTTGGCGCCGATTTCGAGCGAAGCGAAGAGCGCCGTGAGCGCTCCGCCCCACCCCGGACGCCCTCCGCGCAGCGTCATCCAGATGCCGCCCATCATCGGCGGCGCATAGACCAGCGCCCACATCTTGGTCAGGTGCCCCGCCCCGATGATGAGCAGGAAATAGGTCGAAAGGCCGTAGGCCAGCGACGGCACGATTCCCACCCACGGATCGATCTTCATCATGCGGAGCATCGCCCAGAAGGCGCACATGGCAAAAAAGATGAGTCCGGCGGGGATCGGCACGGCCCGCGTCAGCGGTACGGCCGCATCCTTGACCAGTTGTGCGGGATAGCGCACGTCGACCAGATAGGCGGGCATACCGCCGAACATCGAACCGATCCACTGCGGATCTTCGCCGTAGGCCTCGCGCGTCCGATGGATCTCGCGGCTGGCCCCTTCGTACTGACGCACATCGTGTTGCGGCAGCACGTCGCCGCCGAACTGGGGCGCGAAATAGAGGGCCGCCAACGTGAAGAAAAGGAGTACGGCCACGGCCGCCGGCAAGAATTTTCTGAATAGAGTGGTCATAGCAGCGATTGTTCGTCGGTTCAAAGGTACGAAAAGTCGAGCGCAGAAGCAAGCGGCAACTTGATTATGCCGAGACGGAGTACCTAAGGCGAAGCCAAAGATACGAATAAGCCGAAGGCCATGCAAATAAATTTGCATTTGCTCGCGCTTATTCCTATCTTTGTCCTACAAAACGTCACCCGAGCTATGGTTACACTCGATGCGATACGCGGCCCCGTCGCGCAGGAACTGGAAGAGTTCGATGCGTTCGTCCGCCGGAATTTCAAGGTGGAGAACGAATTGCTTTCGGGCATGGTCGACTACATCCTCTCCTCGCGCGGCAAAGGCGTACGGCCACTGCTGGTACTGCTTTCGGCGGCGTTGAACGCGCCCGCCGGCGGGCGCGGCATCGGGCAGCGCACCTATCTGGCAGCAATGCTCGTCGAGATCATCCACACCGCCTCGCTCATTCACGACGACGTGATCGACGAAGCGGACACCCGCCGCGGCCGCGCATCGGCCAACGCCAAATGGCAGTCGCGCAACGCCGTGGTGCTGGGCGACTATCTGCTGGCGCGCAACATGGAGCTCGGGATGCGCAGCGGGCAGTACGACCTGGTCTCCTACGTCATCGCCTCGATCGCCACGCTCTGCGAAGGCGAGCTGCTGCAAAGCGACCGCGCCGAGCGTATGGAGATCACGCGCGACGCCTACCTGGAGATCATCTACAAGAAAACGGCCAGTCTGCTGGGCATCAGCGCCGGCGTGGGGGCGCTCTCGGCCGGCGCGAACCGCGAACAGGTCGCCCGGATGCGCCGCTTCGGCGACGCGCTGGGCATGGCGTTCCAGATCCAGGACGACATCCTCGACTTCACGCGCGGCGCCGAGACGGGCAAGCCGTCGAACAACGACCTGCGCGAACACAAGATCACGCTGCCGCTGCTGCTGCTGCTCGACCGTGCCGACGCGGCGCGGCGCGACGAGCTGCTCGCCCTGCTGGCGCGCTGCCGCGAGGACGAAGCGGCGGTCGACGCCCTGCAACAGGCCGTCGAGGAGCAGGGAGGCTTGCAGGAGGCGTCGAAAGTGATGCAGAGCTACCTGCAACGGGCGACCGCACTGCTGGCCGAATGGCCCGACGGTCCGATCCGCTCGGCCCTGGTCAACCTGTGCGCCTACGTGGCCGAACGCAACCGATAACGGAGAAAACCAATCTGAAATACTTTATGGAAACACAGAAAAAAAACTACGTTCTGCCCATTGCGATGATGTTCGCGCTCTTTGCGATGATCTCCTTCGTGACGGGGCTCCAAAACCCGATGGGAATCATCGTCAAGAACCAGTTCGGCGCGTCGAACTTCATGTCGCAGCTCGGCAACGCGGCCAATTTCATCGCCTACGCCTTCATGGGTCTGCCGGCGGGCCTGATGCTCCAGCGCATCGGCTACAAGAAGACGGCGCTCGCCGCCGTGGCCGTAGGCTTCATCGGCGTCGGCATCTCCTATCTTTCGGGTCTGATGTCCAGCTTCAGCGTCTATCTGATCGGCGCCTTCGTTTCGGGTTTCTCGATGTGTATGCTCAATACGGTGGTCAACCCCATGCTCAATACGCTGGGCGGCGGCGGCAACCGTGGCAACCAGCTCGTGCAGTTCGGCGGTTCGCTCAACTCGCTGGCCGCCACGATCGTTCCGGTGCTGGTAGGTTATCTCATGGGGAACGCCGCACAGGCCACGATCAGCAACGCCGCACCCGCCCTGTTCATCGCCATGGGCATCTTCGCGCTGGCCTTCGTCGTGATGCTCGTGATGGAGATTCCCGAACCGTTCGCCCTGACGAACGAAAAGTCCGCCGAGAAGAACGAGCACAGCGCGCTGTCGTTCCGCCACTTCGTCCTGGGCACGGTAGCGATCTTCGTCTACGTCGGCGTCGAGGTGGGTATTCCCAACTTCGCCAACCTCTTCATGACCACCGACCTCGGGATCGACACCACCGTGGCCGGTTCGGTCGTCGGCACCTACTGGTTCCTGATGCTCATCGGCCGCTTCGCGGGCGGTCTGCTCGGCGCCAAGGTCTCGCCCAAGGCGATGCTTTCGACCGTTGCGTCGGCAGCCTGCCTGCTGGTCGTCTGCGCCATGCTCTGCCCCGTAAGCGCGGTGGTGAGCATGCCCGTCTTCCAGAGCGACATTTCGTTCGGCATGGCGCAGGTTCCGGTCAGCATCATGCTGCTCGTCCTCTGCGGCCTGTGCACCTCGGTGATGTGGGGCGGCATCTTCAATCTGGCCGTCGAGGGACTCGGCAAATACACCTCGGCCGCTTCGGGCATCTTCATGGTGATGGTCTGCGGCGGCGGCATCCTGCCCCTGATCCAGGGTCTGGTGGCCGACCACGCGGGTTACATGATGTCCTTCTGGGTGGTCTTCGCCGGTGTGCTCTACATCCTCTACTACGCACTCGCCGGACACAAGAACGTCAATACCGACATCAAGGTGGACTGAACCGTCTGCCGATCGGCAAAACGGGCCGGCCCCTTCGAGGGCCGGCCCGTTGCGATTGCAGGAAGGCGCCGGTCACATCACCACGCGCCGCGTGACGCTCCAGCGGCTCATCGCCCAGACGACGAGCGCGCTCGCGGCGAAGGCCGCGACGCTCATCCCCGCGAGCCGCACCCAGTCGGGCAGCGCGGCGCAGTCGAGCAGGTCGTAGCACACGGGGATCACGGCGAAGTGGCACAGATAGATGCCGAAGGTGAGCGACGCCAGACGCGAAAGCCACGGACGGGCGGCGACGGCGAGCTTCTGCACGACGACGAAGACGGGCAGCGTCATCATGAAGACGTTGATGCCGCAGAAGTACCACACGATCTCCAAATAGGCGAAATTACCCGGAAACCGGTTCTGCGTGGCGACGAAGCCCAGCGCCGTTATGAGGTAGCCGACCGCGAAGAGCGGCGCCATTACGCCGAGCGTCCGCCGCCAGCTCCACCGCAAGGGATAGCGCACCAGATAGTAGGCCAGCACCAGATAGCCGACGAAGCCCGAAAAATAGTAGAACGTCCCGTAGGCGTTCCAGTCGCAGACGCCCCACAGCCCCATGTTGCCGCCGTTGCCCGCATAGCCCAGCAGCGGTGCCGCCACCTCGACGTAGGGCAGCAGCAGCGCCGCGCCCCACACGGCCAGGAAGAGTTGCAGATCGCGCTGCGAAGCCTGCCGCAGCCATGCGCCCAGCACCGGCATCACGAGGTAAAGCCCCACGAGCATATAGAGATACCACAGCGGCGTGGTGTCGTAGTTGAAGTTGAAGACGAACGTATAGAGGCGCACGACGAGCTGGCGCACGGTATACGACGCCGGATCGACCGTCGGGCTCTGCGTAGCGGCGCCGAAGGTGTGGAGATAGGCGAAGAAGAGCAGCGGCAGCGCCAGCGACCAGAACAGGAGCGGCGGCACGATGCGGCCGATGCGCCGGCGGTAGAAGGCCC
>ERZ1673700.2730-NODE-2730-length-13220-cov-38.698823_pt1 | contig 13220 bp, 4 predicted proteins | sample MGYA00580230_ERZ1673700 | MGnify/ENA primary metagenome ERZ1673700 (study PRJEB41218, sample SAMN15661782) | gut metagenome | host: Homo sapiens | place: Canada: London | collected 2015-08-20/2019-03-30 | study: EMG produced TPA metagenomics assembly of...
TTCTCAAGGTCAAGCTGGGCATTTAATTCATACTGCCTTGCAAGTTTTTCTTCCAGTTCTGCACTATATGCAAACGGCTTGTCATACTCCGCCTTTGAAGCCTCAAGATCATTTTGGTACTGTTCAATCTTCTTTTCCAGAAAATCAACATTTTCGTGAAGTCCGTTGAACAGGTTCTCCAGCTTTACCATACTTCCCACCGGACTTGTGGAAAGTTCCGCCTTGTATTCCGTCTTTCCACGAAGCACCATATAGTTGATACTGAGGAAATTCTTTTCCACCAGAAGCTCAAAGCCGTGGAACTTACCGACTGGAGTGGTTTCGCCTGTCTTACATTTGCTGATTGCTTCAAGCATTACGGTTCCACCATCCACTCGCTCTGTATAAGTTGCATTGCCTATGGTAATGGCAAAATCCGGGTTATCAATCAATTCCTTATCCCTTGCCTTTATATCCTCCCTGACATTGGCAAGTTTCTCTGTCGCAGTTTTGATGAGTTTTGGATATTTGATCATAAAATTATCCTGCAATCCGTATCTCTGATTATCATACGACGCTTTTAAGAGCTTTAATCTCTGGACATCATTGTCAACCTCCATCTTTTCCCTGATTAAAGGGTTGCCTGTCGCAACCGCCTTAATCTCCGCATAAGAAAGTGTTGCCTCATCAATGTCCTCACAGCTTCGGCTCACTGCCTTGCTTGTCATAACCTGACTGATGAAACGCTGCTTGTTTTCCACAAGTGACCAGTTGTATGCATCAAAGGTTTGTTTTGTAACATATCGGTAGATTGCCACCTCATCGTTTTTATTTCCCTGTCGGATACCTCTGCCTTCCCTCTGTTCAATGGAAGAAGGCTTCCACGGGCAATCGACATGGTGCATTGCAACAAGGTGTGTCTGTACATTAACTCCGGTTCCGCACTTATCTGTCGAACCGATAAGGACTTTTTTCTTACCTGTCCTCATTTCCTTAAAGAGTGCATCCCTCTGTGCGTCTGTTTTTGCATCGTGAATAAATGCTATCTCCTCCGCAGGGATACCATACTTGATAAGTGACTCCTTCAGATAATCATAAATCGTAAAGTCCTTGTCCGGTCCCGGTGTTCCAATATCCGAAAAAATAAGCTGACAGCCTATATGACCATCAGCATTTCCTTTTACATATTCTTTCCAGACATTTTCCGCTACCTTATTGAGCTTTCCGTCCGGGTTGTTCGGTGCGTCCTTATCAATCAGTCTTGCGTCTGTTCCAAGAAGTCTTGCTTCGTGCGTAATCTTTAAGAAGTTGTCAACACTTGGATCAACACCCCCGCCCCTTATCCTTTCTGCCCTTACAACAAATTCTTCCATTACCTGCTTCACATACCAGTCCGGCTCCGACTCCACGATAATAGGCTTGCCGCCACGCAGAGCTGGCACATCAAGGTCAAGCATATCCGCTGTCTGCACATCGGCAACCTCACGGAAGATGTTCATAAGCTCCGGCAGATTGGTAAACTTATTGAACCTGCTCTTGAAACGGAAACCACTGCCCTCAACCGTAAGCTCCAATGCCGTTGTTACTTCTCCGAAGTTAGCCGCCCACGAGTCGAAATGATGAATTCCCATCTCCTCAAGTGCCGATTTCTGCAAATAAAGCTGCATAACATACATCTCACACATCGTATTGCTTATCGGTGTTCCGGTAGCAAATACAATGCCCCTGCCATCATTTATCTCTGATAAATACTGGCATTTAAGCTGCATATCCGTTGACTTTTTAGCCCCACTACTGCTGATTCCCGCCACATTATTCATCTTTGAAAATGTGGCGAGGTTCTTAAAATTGTGTGCTTCGTCTACCATAATAGAGTCAACACCCAGCTCCTCAAAGGTAATGAGGTCATCTTTCCTGCTCTCATCGGTCAGGGATTTAAGCTGTTCCTCCAGCTTTTTCTTCTGGCTTTCCATCTGCTTTACGGTCCAGCGTTCCCCATTCCGCTCCTTCATATCATCAATCGCATAGGTGATCTCATTTATCTGTTCATTAAGCATTCGCTCCTTTCTCTCTGCCGAAATTGGAATTTTCTCAAATTGCGAGTGCGACATAATGATGCAGTCATAATCGCCTGTCGCAATCCTTGATACAAACTGCTTTCTTCGGCTCTTTTCAAAATCACGCTCCGTTGCAACCAAGATGTTTGCTGACGGGTAAAGCCTTAAAAATTCACTTGCTGTCTGCCCGATAAGCGGCTTTGGCACTACCATAATTGTCTTATTGGCAAGTCCGAGCCTTTTCTGTTCCATACACGCAGCCATCATCTCAAACGACTTTCCGGCACCGACACAGTGGGCAAGCAGGGTATTTCCTCCCATAAGGATTCGTGCCACCGCATTTTTCTGGTGCGGTTTTAATTCAATTTCAGGGTTCATTCCCGGAAACTGCAAGTGGCTTCCGTCATACTCACGCAGGCGGATATTATTGAAGGTTTCATTATAATACTCCACATACTTCTGTCTGCGTTCCGGTTCTGCAAACAGCCATTCCTTGAACTTCTCCTTGATCATATTCTGCTTTTCCCTTGCAAGCATTGTCTCATTCTTATTGACTTCATAATGGTACTTGCCATCACCGTCATCAATCCTGTCCCTGACAGTGACCGTTTTTAAATTCAATGTTTCCTCAAAAATAGAATAAGCATCCATCCGGCTTGTACCATAGGTTTTCGTTGCCGCCACGGAATGTTTATCCATACTTTTGTTCTCAATGAACCATTCCATATTCATTTTATTCAAGTGTACCTGAATACCGGAATTATAATACTCCGTTCTGATTGCCCTTGCCCTTTTTGGTGTATTAAGCAGCTCATAGATAAACTGTTCATAATCAAGCGGTTCAATCCAAGTTGTACCAATCTTTACATCTATATCCGAGGCTTCAATCCATTCCGGCTGAACTTTCTCTAAGGCTGCGGCATTGGCGGCAAATCTTTCTGCCTGTGGATCGTCGGTATCAGCCGCCATTGCCTTTGCAACACGCAGCTTATCCCTTACATTGCCTGACAGATATTCATCTGCTGTCTCCCAGCCTGCGTCCGGGTTATTTTCATTGTAACGGTCAGGATTAAGAAAAATAATTCCATCGAGTTCCTTTATGAGAGTATCCCTGTCTGTTTCATAAATGGAGAGCATATAAGGAATATTTACATATCCAAACTCATTGACCGATACATTAAGAGCCTCAACTGCAGTTTCTACCCTGTCCACCACGGACTTTGCTTTAATCGTCTGCTTATAAAACATATCAGCCTTCTTCACCTCCCCGTCCTCATTTACTTCTTCCAGACTGCAAAGAAGCGGATAATCGCTGTCATCCCTGAACGCTGTACGGTTTGCTTTGGAAGTGATTGCTCCATACTTTCCAACGAATTTATCATATTTTACATTCAAAAGCTGCTGTTTGTCTGCAAGCTCCTCATCACTACAGCCCTCCATCTGGATATCAATCAGCTCTCTTGTTATCTGTCTGATTTCATCAAGGCTCTTAATACGCCCCTCCGCTGTCGGTGATACTTTCTGCCTTACCATCTCTGAATTTTCCCTGTAGTAAAGTTTTCCTTCAAAGAATGTGTAAGTATAATTTCTGACATCCGGATCAGCGGGAATGACTTCCTCTGTCTGTTCCTCATTATCTGCCAGTCTCTCAAAATCTGTCATCTGTGCTTTGATGTTACTGATTGCCTTATTGAGTGCTTCATACAGATTGAAGTTCTCATCATTATTCACACAGACGGTATATTTGCTGTCCTGTCCGAACATCCTTGTATCATACTGCATTGTACCAAGCATCATCTCCGGGTGCTCTGCAAAATAGGAATTGACTGCTATGCCATCACCTGTGACACCAAGATGTACCCAGTCAGGCTCTATATCAATTTTTCGCTCTCTTTTCTGTAAAAAAAGAATGTCCGCAGTCACCTCAGTTCCTGCATTATCCTTAAATGCAGTATTCGGAAGTCGGATTGCTCCCACAAGTTCTGCCCTCTCAGCCAGATACTTTCGTATAGTCGGATTGCTCTTATCCAGTGTTCCCTTTGTGGTAATCACTGCAACCATACCTCCCGGTCTTGCCTGATCGAGTGCTTTTGCCAGAAAATAATCGTGAATACGGAAGTTATACTTGTTGTACTTTGGATCGAATATCTTATAATCTCCAAATGGCACATTTCCCATAACAACATCAAAGAAGTTATCCGGATATGTGGTGTTTTCAAATCCTGTAATACTGATATTGGCATTCTGGTAAAGCTGTTTTGCTATTCTTCCCGATATGCTGTCCAGCTCCACTCCGTACAGCCTGCTTTGCTGCATTGGTGCTGGCATACTTCCGAAGAAATTACCGATACCCATAGACGGCTCCAAGACATTTCCGCCTTTAAACCCAAACTGCACAAGGGCTGAATTGATACACGTTGCAATCTCCGGCGAAGTGTAAAAGGCATTATTTACAGTTGCTCTTGCCGCACTGTATTCCTCATCGGAAAGAAGCTCTTTCAGTTCTGCATACTCTTTGCTCCACGCAGCATTATTCTCATCAAATGCCTGTGACAAGCCTCCCCAGCCGACAAACTTTGATAAAACAGTCTGCTCCTCCTGTGTTGCAAGTCTGTTTTCTGCTTCAATCTGCTTTAGTGTACAGATTGCATCAATGTTCCACTGGTATCTGGTCTTTGCACCACCCTTTTCTGTTTCCCACAGGTTATAATGGAAATTGAGTTTTGTCTGGTCTTGTGTTTTTTCTTTTCCACGCAGACCTTCCACTGGCGGTAATACTTCCTGTGCAGGTGTTTCAGGGGCAGCCTCCTGTGGTTCGGTATCCTTCTGTGGAATATCTGCCGATACATTCTTATCCTCATCAGAAATTATACGACCATCCGTGTCAATCTTGGTATTCAAGCCATATGCAATCGCCCGTTCTCTGGTTTTAAGACGGCTTTCTCTCACACTGTCCTCAATATCAAAGAACTTGCGGTAAACAGGATTCATCTTTTCCCTGTCAATCTTATTTTTTATGGTCTGATAGATTGCCTTCTGGTCCTCTCCACAGTAAAATGGCTGTTTTACCATATAGGATAAGATTTCATATACCTCACGCCATGATACGGTATCCCCTGCCCTCTCTCCATTTCTGTTTTTGTAGCTTACTTTCACATCTGCACTGCTTAAAGTGTATTCTGTGAGTCCATACTGATTATTGCAATATGCCTTTCTCTCACCCTGAACATTTCCCATCGCTATCTCACAGATCAGTTCCAGCTTATTCGGCATAAATGCAAAATCCGACTGCACCACATCCATAAGGAAAGCACGGAATGGTGTGTAACAGCTACATTCTGACACAAGTATCTCAATGGCATCTCTTAAATCTTTATCCATTGCAGCTACACGGTCAGCATAATCAATCGGCTTGATATACCGTAACTCAGCCGCCTTTCTGTTTACAGCATAACTGTCAGGCTCATCAGGAATAGCATAATCATCAATTTCTGATTTCTCCTCCTGCGTATCAACTTCACGGTACTCTGCGTCAATGACTTCATCATCTTCACGAAGTCCGTCCATTGCAAGTTCATCAATACGAGGTGTCTCCGACTGGTATTCTCCGGTAAGGATAAGTACACCGATTTCCTTTTCGACATTCTTCCACGAAACGTATCCTTCTACTTCTCCATCTTCATCTTTCCATTGGATACGAAGTCCCGAACCGTGAAATGTGTCATACCCGTGCAAGCCCAGACCGTCAAGCGGCCAGCTTGCACCCCCCTGACCATATTCTGCCTTGATACGCTTTGCTCTGGTTCCTGCGTCTATCTCTGTCTGATAGATTTCACACACCCTGCCTTTTCCACCGACAAAGCCAGTTCCTTTCATAAGTATCTCTTTTACATACTCACTTGGTACACTCTCTGCTTTCTTTGGATTAAGGTAATTATATTTTCCGGCAAGGGCAGCCTTTTTATCCTCCTCGAACTGACGCATAAATTCATTGTGTCTGGTTTTCTCCGGCTGCTTCACACCAAAACTTGCCTGCCCGTTTTGGTCGAAAAAAAAGGAAGCCTGTGTATATTCGGCTTCCTTACTGACACCCAATGAGTTAATCTCATCAAGCTCTCTATTTAATTCTTCCTGTGTTTCTAATGAAACTTCATCACGATCTGGTGGAGCACTACTTCCTCTGCCTGCATCTTCGCCTGCTCTCTTATCTTCCACATCTCCATTGTCGATGACGGATTCTGTGGCTTGTGCTTCATTAGATACTGTTCCTCCAACTGATCGTAAAGCTGGTTTGCTTCCTCCTCTACTGCCGACATCTTCTCGTACATCTTCCCGAATCTCATCAGTGTCTTGTACCTTGCCGGTTCGTTCTCCAGAAGATACTTCATTGCCATTCTCCCGTATCTGCCCAGCTTCGTTAAATCCTCTGTCTCGTCCGGCATTGTCAGCTCCGGATACAGCAGTCCGTCCACTTCCTTGTAAGTCATTGCTTCTAACATATGATATTCTCCTTTCGCTCTCAATCGTTTGTAAATTCCTACTAAATTCTCTAAGAACACTACAGGAGACATCGCATACAAGGGAACCAAGACGGTAAACTATCTCCTCATCTTTGATATTTACAATCTGACTGAAATCCTGTTCTTGCACAGATAAGTCAAATCCACATCTCGTCCCTACAGCATACATAACACTGGAATATACTAACTGCTCCATATCGCTATCCTGCTGTAAGCCCTTGCGTTTTTCGTTGAATTCCTTTATCACACTACCTGATAGCTGCATTAGTTCGGACATTCTATCCCCGAACTCCTCTTTTATTATATTCCAAACATTTGTTCCTGTAAACTGTTTTAGCGTATTTTTTAGTGATTCCCTGTCATCGCTTTTATACCGCTCCATCTGTCCTTCCGATACCAGAAAGTCTGCATAACTTTTCAGGTTTTCCCCCTCCAGATCCCAAGTCAGCTTCACATTCTTTCCGCCTGTATCACTGATATCGAAAATATATCTCATACGGGGATTAAGTGCCCTTGAGGGGAAGATAGCACAGCCCTTTGCTCCACGCTTTACATATCTTCCCACTTTCTTCCAAGTGTCATAATCTGCCATAAGGGTACTTTTCTCCGGTGATCTCTGAGCTGTTACCATAACGATATTATCAAATTCATAGCGGTATAACTGACCAGCAACTTTTAATACATCTTTCCAGTTCTTTTCAGAACGGGTGATGTTGCTGATTTCTGAATCATATATCGCTTTGACCTTCATATCAACACTCATGTGTCACCCTCCTTTTACTTCAGTAATTCTGCAAACATTTCCTTAAAGAGCTTTGACTCCTCCCCGTCAAGCTCAATCACAAATTCTGCATCAACCGCCTGTCTATCACATTTGCCCTTTCCTTTTACAATCTTTCGCATAATCCTGAGAAGCACATAACACTGCTTTGACTTGGCTATGCTCTGCTTAAAGGCAAGTCCGTCGCTGTCAGCCGACTGCTGTGTCTCATAGACAATCACATTCAGCTTTCTGCTGATTTCCTCAACTTTCTCATATGGAATACTGACAGACGATTTTACCTCTCCCGGTCTTTCCCATTCCTTATGAAGTTCGTTTAATAAAAATTCCATATCCTTAATAACTGCTGTCTGCTCATTTTTCATCGTGTCTTTCCTCCATTTTCCTTTAATGAAGAAGGGAGCTGTTCTTCGCTGTATGGCGAAAAATCAACTCCCTTCATATCCTCCGCATCAAGGACTATCTGTTCTGAATAATACATATCCATTGCCTTGTTTATGGCATCGTCAAGTGACTCTGCCTTTACTGTCTCTACCCTTGAGAGAACTTCTTTTATCTCAATATCAAATTCTTTTTCCATTCGATATCAGCCTCCAATTCCATTTTTCCTCATCGGCTCTTTTTTTCTTTTACCTGTCTTTCCTTAAAACCTTCATCATACTTTCCATCTTCAAGCCTGTCATAAAAATATTCCTCCTCTATCGTTCCAAATTCCTTATACATCTGGTGCAGGAAATCATTCTGCATATTTTTTGGAATATCATCATCCTTTGACAAATCCTGATAAAAATAAAACTTCTGCTTGAGTTTCGCCCTGTAATCATAAACATCTTTTATCTTTTCAGGTGTCCCGTATTCTCTTTTATATGCCTTAAAGTTGGTCTGCGAAAGTGTGGAACCAAGATAAATCCCGTGCTCCCACGATACCCCAATCGTTGTGTTATCCTTAGTTGGCTCCTCGTCTTTCGGATATCGCTTATACTCTGTTGCTCCAAGAGCAATCGTGAGAGAGCCGCTTTTCATATCCATTACCACAAGATTGCGTGGAGATAATGCTTCAAGTACCATATAATCGTGGTCATTAAAATTATGAAATGTCTGCCCCCTTTCAAATGTCCTGTCGCATTTTTCATAATGCAGGATAAAGTCATCTATCCAGCCTCTATCCGTCATTCCAATCTCATCCATCTTTGTAATACACTCTGGGGAACTTGTTGCCTTATCAAAGTAAAATTTCTTTGAATCATTATAATATCCTTGCAAAAAGCGTCCCAGTTCCACATCATCTCTACAGAATTTTGCAAAAACTGTAACATTTGCTGCCCTGTAATACTCTGTAAAACCTTCCGCAAGCGTTCTTCCAAGAAGCAGCATCTGATCTGCAAGCTCTGACATATCATCAATGGCAACGAACTTCTTATAATCTTCCAAAGTCATAAGCATATTTCTTTCTGTTCCCTTATAATTCTCCATTACAAGAATCATATCCTTTAAATCCATTCTTACCTCCTGTCCCAGAGAGGACTTTCGCCCTCTCTGCCAATTTTCTATGGTCTGCCAATTACTACAATCTTTCCGACACTTGCCACATCACGGTAAACTACGCCAACTCTTTCATTCAGGGCTTCTACCACCTTGCCATTGCCGACATATACTGCCACATGGCTGATATTCTTATATCTTCCGTTGTTTGTGAAACTGTAAAAGATAAGATCACCAGGCTGCATTTCATCATAAGATACGGTCTTTCCTGCTTCATCAAGTCCCTGTGCTTCTGCCGCTGCTGTAGTTGCTCCTCCATAACTGATATTCACACCTGCATCCTTCCATGAATAATACGCAAGTGAACTGCAATCATAATAATTGCCACTATCTCTTAGTTCCTGACTGTAAGGATAACCCACTCTGTGAAGGGCATAAGAGCAGACTGCTTTCTGCCTGCTATCTGTAATACCACTGAGGATTGCATTTATTTCATCCTCTGTCATGGAACTTACTCCGGGGCTTCCACCGCCTCCACCGCTTCCACTTCCAGCATATCCAAGCTGTCCCATAAACTCAGGACTCATGATCTGCTCAAGCATTTCTACCTGATCAGAATTAAATCCATAAACGGAAATCATATCTCTGTATGATTTGAGCGTAACATTTACATACAGTACCGACTTCGTAACAGTTGTTACATTGCCATCTGCGTCTGTTTCCTCCACATCTTTTGTTCCACTACTTGTAGTATAAGAACACATATCATTTACTACAGTCTGCAACCACCCCTTTGATATATCATTCATAATTGTTGCAGTATCGCCTACACCATACTTAACCATGTAGACCGCCATAATGTCGTAGTAGTTACTTGGATTTTCATCCATTCCCTCATAATCTACATACACCAGTTCGCCAAAGTCATATCCGGTATGTTCATTCACTTTGGTATTCACATCACGGTTAAATTCAGACACATAAGCACTTGTAACTGTCTGCACTGTATCTCCTGACTCCAGCGGCGGTAAAAATAAGGCAAATGGTGAATTATAAAGAATCGCTATCACAGCAATAACCGGAACTGCAACGATTACCACTAAAAGAACCAACAGCAAAAGTACAAGTCCGATAATCGGAGCTGCCGCCTTTATCCAAAGAACTGCCTTTTTTACAATCAGATCTTTTACCAGTTTTACAACACTGTCCGTCTGATTTTCCTGTTCTTTCATCTTATCCAGAAAAAATTTAATCTTTCTGCTACGGTTCGCTGCTTTCACATCCTTCGCCTCGATAGATACACCTGTGGCATAGCCTGCCGCCATGCCGACTGCTGTACCTGCTCCCGGTGCAACCGCTGTACCTGCCGCTGTGGTTGCCGCTTTTGCCGTAGTTTTGGCAGTTTCTTTTGCAATGTTCTTAGCAGTTTCTTTCGCTGCTGTCTTTGTCGTGTCACCGGCAACCTTTTTTGCCGTATCACTGGCAGCTTTCTTTCCCATCTTTTTTGCCAGTTTCTTTCCTGTTTCTACCTTCTTGATACGCCTCTTTGCTTCGGCTGCCGCTTTCTTTCTGAAAAGTGACGCTCCCCTTGAAGCAGTTCCCGTAACCGGACGGCTTACTTCATATGCAAGATAAGCTGCCTGTGACACTTCCTGCCCGCCTTCCACCTGCTCTGTAACTGCTCCAGCCGCAAGTGCTCCCGTTCTTCCTGCTATATGAAGATTGGTATTCTTCGTCTTGATAGAAGTATTGGACTCCCGTATATTTCTCTTAAATTTTGAAGGTTCCTTTTCTTTCTTCTCTGCCTGATGAATGGTACTCTTACGATAAGACTTCTTTTTACCTGTATCATTTATCTTTGCACTGGCAATTTTCGGACCACGCTGTACGGTGTAAATGTTACTGCCCTTAATTTTAGCCTTCTTCGGTTCATGCATATGAATCTTAGCTTTTTTCTTAGTGTGAATGACCATAGGCTTGTCATCCACTTTTTTTATCTTCAATGTTCCCACCTTCTTTCTGTATCCTTAAAAAAGGTAAAAAAGTAGCCATCCGGAACTTAGTCCAAATGGCTGATACATTGCAATTCTAATCAGCAAATTTTGCCTCCCTTTTCTTCTGCTCCGCAATCTTTTCGTGGATATTGGTGTTATACAGTCTGTAAAGGTCAGTGTCCTTGCTGATCTGGTTATCAAACGGAATTACCACGGAACCACACTTGATAAGTCCCATTCCCGATGCAGTATTGGTTACGAAACGAAGCTGTGCCTCTGATACACCGATAACCTCTGCCATCTTGGAACTGTCTGTATTCGCCTGCTTTAAGAGTGCAACAAACTCAGAGTTTGCAAGCATTGTAGTGGCGGTGTAGTTCTGTAAAAGGTCCACGACGTTCTGGGTGATACCCGTGCACAGTCCACCTTGTTTCCTCACCTTCTTCCAGAGCTGCTGTAAATATTTTGCAGAATACTCCGAATTAAGCAGGACATGGAACTCATCAATATAGAGCCAGGTTGCCTTGCCCTTCTGCCCGTTTTCTACAATTCTGTTCTGAATGGACTCCATCATAACAAGCATTGTGATAGGACTAAGCTCCGTGCCTAAGTCCCTGATACCATATACTGTGAATCGGTTATCTACATCAACATTTGTCTGGTGGTTAAAGATATTGAGGGAACCATTTACAAAAAGTTCCAAAGACAATGCGATATCCTTTGCTTCGTCCTCCGGCTGTTCCATAAGGATATCGTAGAAGTCACTCATTACCGGAATATACTTTTCCCTGCCCCTTGCGATGTCGATATACATCTTTCTCACACAGCGGTCAATGATTGATTTCTGTCTGGAATTTAAGCTGTCCCCGATACACTGCTCACAAAGACCAAGCATAAATTCCCCTTTTTCCCTTATCATTCCCTTTGAATCATTCGGATCAAGACTCCACACATCCATCTCAAGCGGATTTACATAGTTGTCCGTGTATGTGGACATATTTACCACGGTTCCACCATAAGTCTGTGCAATATCAAAATATTCGTTCATCGGATCAATGACGATAATCTCATCATCTCCCGACAAGAATACGCTGCCCATTTCCATCTTACAGAAGAATGATTTGCCGGAACCCGGCACTCCGAATACAAAGCCATTTCCGTTGATGAGCTTCTTTCTGTTACCGATATTTACATTCTTACTGATCTGGTTGATACCGTAATAATTACCTGTGCTGTCATTCAGTTCCTGCACATTAAACGGCATAAGCACCGCAAGCGACTGGGTAAGAAGGGTACGCATTGTTTCCACCTGTCTTACACCAATCGGAAGTGCCGTGTTGAGTGCTTCCCTCTGCTTTAAGTAGTGTGTATCAATCGTACAACTGTTACGCTTTCCGATTGTTTCTACTGTTTCGCAGACACTCTCAAGCTCCTTCTTACTTTCTGCCATAAGGATAATGGTAACTCCTACAAAGAAAAGACACTGGTCATTCTCACGGACATCATCCATAATTGCCTCAATCTCTTTTTTCTCCGTTCTCTTTGCATAAGAGATTTCTGTGGAGAAGTCATTGTTCTTATTACGGACTCTCTGCTGCTTGATAATATCCGACTCAATACCAAGATATTTCTTCTGAAGCACCTTTGTGGTCAAATCCTTTGGCACAGGCACTACATCAATACTGGTAATGGAGTGGACAGGAAGGGAAGTAATCTCATTGATAAATCTGTCAGATAAACTGCTGGGATACTTCTTAATGAAAAGTGCCTTGCAGTATTTACTCTCGTCCTCAAAATGGTCTGGGAAATATTTCACCATACCATTACATAAATCATTCTTAAAATCTGCTCCGACCTTCTTTGCCTTTTTGATATCAAAATCAAAACTGCCCTCATCGCCAAGATGGTAATAGTCATAGAGCACTTTCAGCCTTTCATTGCCGTTAAGCGGCACAATCTCCGCCCCCAGTTCAATGAAAGCCTTGTGTATTGTTGCCTCAAGTGTGGCAAACTGTGCCTTTGCCTCCTCAAAGTTCTTTCTCTCAATCGTGATCGTCAGGTATCTTTCCTGTTCAATCCCCTGTCTGCCCTCAATAATCTTCTCCTCAATAATGTCATTGTAGATTCTTCGGTAATTATTGAAGCCATCGTTTTTTTCTGTAATAAGAACCTTATCACGGAGATCCTCCATATTTTTGTTCTTATTGTTAATCGTAATCTTATAATTACAGTCCAGCGAATTTAAGAATTTGCAGTATCTTTCAAAAATGCCGATCTGCTCATCCTCCGTTGCCGTTGTGTAATTGATGTCCTGAAAGCGGTAACACTTGGAATACTTATTCCTGCTTACTTCAAAAATACCGTTTTCAGCCACCGCCATAATCTCTATGGTTTCCTGAATGGATTT
>ERZ1673700.2731-NODE-2731-length-13216-cov-9.816275_pt1 | contig 13216 bp, 12 predicted proteins | sample MGYA00580230_ERZ1673700 | MGnify/ENA primary metagenome ERZ1673700 (study PRJEB41218, sample SAMN15661782) | gut metagenome | host: Homo sapiens | place: Canada: London | collected 2015-08-20/2019-03-30 | study: EMG produced TPA metagenomics assembly of...
AGCAGCGATTGCAGGAAACGCTGGGGCTGGATGATGAAGCCATCTATGAGCTGGACGGCTATATGGATTTTGAGAAATACGGTCAGGACTGCATGGAAAACGACTGCGTGACGCAAACAGAGTTCGGCCTGCTGCGCCGCTTGGACCCGCCCTTCCCGGAGCAGCGGCAGGGACAGAGGATGATGTAAGTAAAAGCGGCTCGATCCGTTTGGAACGAGCCGCTTGATAGGCAGATAAACTGGAAATCGTCATCTTAATTCATTACCTTCGGCATCTAAGAATTCAAATTGCAGAGTGGAATTTGTATGGTCAGAAAGATAGAAGAAAACATACGGATAAGTATCATCCGGTATTACTTCTTCGTACACTTCATTTCCGGATGTGAATCTAACACTTTTACAATTTGTATTGTTTACTATAAACGCATATCCATCACCCCATTGAATATATGCAATGTCTCCGATTCTATCATCAATGGGCTTATAGGTTCGGATAAAAGTGTATTCAGCAGCATCCTCTTTTACCTCAACTTCCATGGGCAAATAATAGTGCTTCTGATATTCATTTCCTGAGATAAACCAAGCGATTGCTCTATTGTCATTGCCACACATTCCTGCATACTGCAAATCAATGGTATCGGAATCAGAAATCGGTATTTCTTCTCTTGCTTTTTCTATTAGTCCATCTGTGCCTTTGAGTGTCTTTCCACAAGCTGATAATGATAAAACCATAGTTATTATAAGAAATACAGCAATTTCTCTTTTCATTTTGTCCTCCCTGTTCTCTCAAATTTCGATTAGTCAGCCACATCATAGCATATCCCCCCAAAATGTGTAAAGCCAAATTCCACACCGAAAGGAGTCTTAACCTTGAAAGATGCAACACAACTTCATATCCGACCTGCCCGCCCGGAGGAGGCGGGTTTATTTTATACCCCGCACCCCGAAGAAGATAAGCGGCTGGGTACCGTTGGACATGTCCGTATGGACTTCGGGCGCAGCGGCAACGAGTTCTGGCATACATGGTGGCCCCGTGGCCCGGAGGAGCTGAACAGCCCCGCGTTCAAGCTGGAGCTGCAGGAGGTCGTGGACACGCTGCGGGAGAGTGTGCTGAAAAACCGCTTCGCTATGGAGCGTTTTTGCTATGAACACGGCGGCAAAATCAGCGGCGGCTGGACACAAAACTACGGTTACATCGTGGAAACGGAGCATTACCGCTACTGCCTCGCTGTGCGTCCTGTTGCGCTTTGCCCCGCGCTGTGGTATACTGCACATAGCTATCCCCACATCGCCTTCATAAAGGAGGACTGCCTGTGTCTACAATGTTGGAGCGCCGCTACCGGCGGCAGCACCTGAACTGTGTGCGGCACATCACCCTGGACCCCAAGGGCCGGGGCGTGGTGCGTATCCACATGATCCCACCCCGTGAGGACGCGGAGAACGCGCCCTTTCTGCTGCTGCTCAACGGCAGCAAGCTGGTGCCCCTGAACCTGAGCTGGGCCATCCTGCTCTCCTGCTTCATGGACCGGCTGGAGCCCTTCGCCGGGCTGGAGATCACCGAGAGCGACTGGAACGCCATGGCCGCCGGTGCGGTGGCCCGGACCCATAAGGTCTACCCCTTCACGCCCAAGGAGCGTCTGGCGGAGGACCTGCAAATCATGATAGAGTCCCTGGTGGCCATCGCCCGGGGGCAGGAGCCGGAGGCGGAGGTCGCGCCGCTGACGCTGGGCGAGTACGCCCCCGAGATGACCGCGCCCCACCGTATGGACCTGATGGTCAGCGCCATGACCCGTGACGGCGCGTGGCACTGCAACCAGAAATGTCTGCACTGCTATGCGGCGGGACAGCCCCTGTCCGACACACCGGAGCTGACCACCGCCCAGTGGAAGGAGGTCTTGGATCGGCTGCGCGCGGCAAATATCCCCCAGGTGACGTTCACCGGCGGCGAGCCCACCCTGCGCGCCGATCTGGTGGAGCTGGTGGATGCCGCCCAGTGGTTCGTCACCCGGCTGAACACCAACGGCCGCCTGCTGACGCCCATGCTGTGCCAAAAGCTGTATGACGCCAGCCTGGACAGTGTGCAGGTGACGCTCTACAGCCATGATAAGGACATTCACAACGCCCTGGTGGGTGCCGACGGCTTTGATGACACCGTGGCGGGCATCCGTGCCGCTGTGGCGGCGGGGCTGTCCGTGTCCGTGAACACGCCCCTGTGCAGCCTGAATACCGCCTATGACGAGATGCTGCGCTTCGTCCACGGTCTGGGCGTCCGCTACGTGACCTGCTCCGGGCTGATCCCCTCCGGCGGCGCGGTGGGCGACGAGAGCCGCGCCACGGCGCTGACCGAGCAGCAGCTCACCGACGTACTGACAAAGGCCGTGGCGGTGACGGAGGAGCTGGAAATGGAACTGGACTTCACCAGCCCCGGCTGGCTGAAGGGGGAGACGCTGCGCGCCCTGGGCCTGACCCTGGTGCCCAGCTGCGGTGCCTGCCTCAGCAACATGGCCGTCGCCCCGGACGGCGGCGTGATCCCCTGCCAGAGCTGGCTCAGCAGCCAACCCTTGGGTAATATCCTCGCCGACGACTGGGACAAGATCTGGCAGAGTGAGCGCTGCGCGGCCATCCGGGCCAGGAGCGCCAAAATGGAGCAGCTGTGCCAACTGCGTGAAAGCAACCGGGAGGAGGGCACCCTATGCTGAAGAAACTGCACGTTCTGCTGCTTGTCTTACTGGCGGCGGTTTGCTTTACCGCCACCGCATGGGCAGATTACGACTACATCGAGCAGTACGGCGTTATGGTGACGCCCAACACGGAGGATGGCAGCCTGCTTATCACCGTGAAGCTGGAGTGGACGCCGCTGGAGGAGCTGCCCTACGGTCAGGAGTTGAAGATCGGCGTGCCCAACGGCTCCATCCGGGATGTGGCGGCGCAGACGGACAACATCGAGCGCCTGGACTTCGACAACAGCTATATGTACGTCTACCTGACCCAGGGCTACGACAAGGACGAGACCTTTTCCTTCGCCTACTCCTGGGTGCAGGAGTATATGTACCAACTGGACGGCAGCGCTGTGACCTACGACTACACCCCCGGCTGGTTCGACGAGGCCAGGATCGGCCAGATGACCCTCATCTGGAACGACCCCGCCGGGCTGACCGGCGATTTCACCGAGGGCACGGTCAGCGGCGCTGACAGCGTGACGGTGCAAAACGGCATGACCATCACCGCCTCCGATCTGGACTACGGCTACAAAATGAACGTACAGGTGCGCTACACCGACTGGCCCACCCAGCTGTCGGAGGAATACAGCGCCGACAACGTCCCCAACGGCGGCTGGAACGGCAGCGATGACTATTACTACGACGATGACGACACCGGTGACGCCATCATCGGCATGATGGTGACGATCTTCGTGGTGATATTCATCTTCGTGCTGATCTCCGCCGCCCGCCGGGGCGACGGCTACGCCGGCGGCTTCGGCACCCGGTATGTGTTCGTGAACCACCTGTGGTACCCCGCCGGGCCGGACGGCAGGCCCCGTCCCGGCAGCGTGGGCACCAAAACAAAGCCCAGACCGCCCAGAAGCGGCGGCGGCGGCTTCGGCGGCGGAAGCCGTGGCGGCGGCTTTGGCGGAGGCGGCTTCGGCGGCGGCAGCCACTGCGCCTGCGCCAGCAGCTGCGCCTGTGCGTGCGCCTGTGCCTGTGCCGGCGGCGGGCGCGCCGGCTGCTCGGCCAAGAACCTCTACGGCGTGGGCCTGGACGAAACACTGTCCGAAAAGCTCTGATACAAAAAACATCCCCCGACCGGGGGATGTTTTTTTGCTTACGAGTATTGGAAACCTCTGCCCGGCTCCTTGAACTCCGCCACACGTTTGTTGAAGCTGGCGAAGGCCGCGTCCTCGAAGGCCAGGGTGTCCTCGGCGCCCATCTGCCGCAGCAGCCACTTGCACAGCGGAGGATTTAGGATCAGCAGCGGGCCGATCAGCGCCGTAGCGTACAGCCCGCCCCGGCAGAAGCCCTCCGGCTTCGACTCCGGTGTGCGGCCCACGCCCCGCACGGTGTCAAACCAGCCCTCCGCCTCCGCTGCATCGTAGTGGAAGCCGAACAGGCTCTTGAAGCCGACGACCTCCATACCGTCAAAGGTGCCCAGGAAGAAGCTGTTGTGCCGCTTCATCATGGTGTACTTCACCCGCCCGGGCAGAATGTCCAGCCCCTCTATGGTGTCGGCGCTGTCGCTTTCTATGGCGGCGGAAAACACGTCCGGCGCATTGCCGGTCAGCAGGATCAGCTGTCCCGCGTCCGCCCTTGCGGCGATGTCCGCGGCATAGGGCCGCAGGGCGTCCGCCGCCAGACGCAGCCCCTGTTCTGTGGTACTGCCCATATAGACCAGCGCCACATCCTCCGTGAGGAACCGGGGTTTGCTGTGCAGGTCCGTCTCTATGATCTCCAGCGCCGGGCAGCAGCGCTTCAGATAGTAGATGTTCTGCAGATCGCCGTACAGGTTGCAGACCTCCGGAAACAGAATTTCCGCCTTCATTGCGCGCCCTCCTTTGCCAGCAGCTTTTCCTTCAGCTTTTCCCTGACCCGGAAGGCCAGGGGCGTGCCGTCCACGCCGTAGAGCAGATACACATCGTCGCCGGGGGTCAGCGGCAGCAGCTCCAGGGCGGCGAACTCGTCCTCGGCCAGCCGTATCTTCTGCCGGGGGATGCCAGCCAGCAGCAGCCGCAGCTGGTAGTCATAGGCCCGCGGCCCGGCGCAGACCAGGCACGTCACATCGTCACTGTTCAGGAATTCAAAATCGGTGTCGTACATCCAGCTGGGGTTCTCCGACCAGTTTTTGGCCACGCCCAGGCAGTTCATCATCAGCAGCAGTTCCTTCTTCCCCGGCTTGGACCGGATATAGTCGAAGTTGCGGGAGCAGGCCAGAGCGTTCTTGTCCTTGGACATCTGCATAATGACCTTCACACCGCCGATCTCCTCCTCGGACAGCCGGCTGGCGGGGATCTTCACCTCCGCCATGCGGCGGGCGATGGTGCCGTGGTCATAGCCCAGCTGCCGCAGGGCGGCGATGACCGTCACCGTGTTGTAGATGTTGTGCAGGCTGTCGGTGATGAGGGTGTACGGGTATTCCTGCCCCGCCTCCCGTATGCACATGGTGTGGGCGGCGGTGTCCACCTTTGTGGCCAGATAGTCGCAGTCGGGGGAGTGGAAGCCGCAGCTCTCGCACACGGCCCGGCCGATGTGGTGGTAGCGGCGGTATTCATACCGCAGCTTCCCGGCGCATCGGGGGCAGATACGCATATCGTTCAGCAGGTTCTCGCATTCCGTCACGTCGGTGGGCAGCCGGTCGATGCCGAAATATACCCGCTGGTTCTCCGGCGCCACCGTGCAGGAGATCAGGTCGTCGGCGTTGAGGATCAGCCTGCTCTCCTTAGGCAGGGACCGGGTCAGGATGTCCGCGATGTAGCCCGGATGGGCGTTCCGCATGATGGAGTCCCGGAACAGGTTGGTGATGACGATGTGCTCCGGCTTCACATAGGGATAGATCCTGGGCGCGGAGCGCTCGTCGATCTCCAGGATCGCCAGGTCGTACTCCGGCCTGATCCGGCCCAGCAGGCCGCAGCCCTTCAGCAGCGCCGTGCTGACGCCGGAGATGATGTTGCTGCCCGCCCGGTTGCTGAGTACGGTCTTGCCCTCGGCGGTGAGCACGTCGTTCAGCATATTGGCCACGGTGGTCTTGCCGTTGGTGCCGGTGACGGCTATGATGTGCTCCGGCTTGCCGATATACTTCAAAAAGTCCGGACACAGCTTCACCGCCAGACTGCCGGGAAAGTCCGTGCCGTTGTGGCGGGTGATCTTCAGCGCCGGGATGGACAGCTTTGCCATCCACAGCGCAAACAGGAACCGCAGTTTACCCATTGTCATTCCTCCAGAGCGATGGCGCGGCAGGAGCAGCCATCGGCATTCTCAAATTTCAGGGGCAGCGTAACGAACGTGAAGCGTCGGCCCAGCAGCTTGTCCAGCCCCTTGAGGTTCTCGGTGTTCACAAAGTCCGCGCCCAGCAGTGTCATGTGGTTGGGAAAATCCACGCTGTCGCAGGGGTCCAGTGAGATGGTGTCCTCGCCCACGCCCTTCAGCGGCAGGCCGGCCAGATATGCCGCCGCCTCCGCCGTCAGGCAGGGAAAGCCCTCATAGTAGCCCGGCGTGCCCCACTTCTTGTCCCAGCCGGTGCAGAACAGCACGAAGTCCGCGCCGTTCAGGTCATAGCTCTGCAGCAGGGACAGAGTAATGGCGCGCTGCCCCCGGCAGTCCACCACCACGGCGGGACCGGCGAACTTCGCCGCGTCATAGCGGTCCAGCGCCGTACCGTCACGGAGCATATGGGCCGGGGCGTCCATGTGGGTGCCGGTATGGGAGAACATATGCAGCAGCGTCTCCCGGTAGCCGCACTGGTCGATCGTGCAGGCGGTGGTCAGCCGGGGCTGCTCCGTGCCGGGATACACCGGCATATCGTTCCGTATGGTGTGGGTCAGCTCATGTGCCGTCATGCGTCCGCCTCCTTGTCGTGTGTCTGCAGCCAGATCAGCAGCGCCGCCACATCCGCCGGTGACACGCCGGATACCCGCCCGGCCTGCCCTACGTTCAGGGGCCGCAGAGCGCTGAGCTTCTCCCGCGCCTCCAGCCGCAGACCCTGAATGTGGTCGTAGTCCATATCCGGCGGCAGCTTCCGGCGCTCCAGCTTCTCAAACTCCGCCACCTGCCGTTGCTGCCGCTGGATATAGCCCTCATACTTCACGGTGATCTCCACCTGCTCCCGCACCTCTGCGGGCAGGTCGGGTCGATTTGCGTCGAATTCTGTCAGGTCCGCGTAGGTCAGCTGGGGCCGCCGCAGCAGATCGATCAGGCGGCAGCCGCTGTCCACGGCGGCGGTGCCCCGTTCTGTTAGCAGGGCGTTCAGCTCCGGCGTACCGGGTATGCCCGTGCGCTCCAGCCGCCGTATCTCATTTGCCACGGCTTCGTACTTGGCCTCCACCGCCGCCAGCCGTTCATCGCTGACCAGCCCCAGCTCGTGCCCGATAGGGCACAGCCGCGCGTCGGCGTTGTCCTGCCGCAGCAGCAGCCGGTATTCCGACCGACTGGTCATCATGCGGTATGGTTCCTCGGTGCCCTTGGTCACCAGGTCGTCGATCAGCGTGCCGATATAGCTCTCGCTCCGCTTGAGCACCAGCGGCTCCCGACCCTGCAATTTCAGCGCCGCGTTCACGCCGGCCACAAAGCCCTGCACCGCCGCCTCCTCGTAGCCGGAGGAGCCGTTGAACTGCCCCGCGCCGTACAGGCCGGGCACCGCCTTTACCTCCAGTGTGGGCAGCAGCGCCAGCGGGTCGATGCAGTCGTACTCAATGGCGTAGGCCGGCCGCATCATCACCGCCCGCTCCAGCCCCGGCACCGTGTGCAGCATCTCCAGCTGCACCTCCTCCGGCATGGAGGACGAAAAGCCCTGCACATACAGCTCCTCGGTGTCCAGCCCCATAGGCTCGATAAACAGCTGGTGCCGGGGCTTGTCCGCAAAGCGCACCACCTTCGTCTCGATGGACGGGCAGTACCGGGGGCCAATGCCTTCGATGACTCCGGAATAGATGGGGCTGCGGTCCAGATTTTCCCGTATGATCCGGTGCGTCTCCTCGTTGGTGTAGGTCAGGTAGCACACCGCCCGGTTTTCCGGTACGTCCTTTGTCTCAAAGCTGAAGGGCAGCGGATCTGGGTCGCCCTCCTGCAGCTCCATTTTGCTGAAGTCCACGCTGCCCCGGTGTATCCGCGGCGGCGTGCCGGTCTTGAACCGTCGCAGGGGCAGCCCCAGTGCCCGCAGGCTGTCCGTCAGGGCGTTGGCCGGGTGCAGGCCGTCCGGCCCGGAGGACTCGATGCACTCGCCCACGATGGTCTGCCCGGTCAGGTAGGTGCCCGTGCACAGAATGACCGCCCGGGCGCCCAGCACCGCGCCGGTGCGGAGCACCACGGCGGCGGCATGGCCGTTCCCGTCGCAGCGTATCTCCGTTACCTCCGCCTGCCGCAGCGTCAGTCCCGGCTGTAATTCCAGCGTGTGCTTCATCACCTGCTGGTATTTCCGCCGGTCCGCCTGGGCCCGCAGGGACCACACGGCGGGGCCCTTGCCCCGGTTCAGCATCCGATACTGGATGCAGGCCCTGTCCGCCGCCCGGGCCATCTCGCCGCCCAGTGCGTCCAGCTCCCGGACCAGGTGACCCTTGCCGGTGCCGCCGATGGCCGGGTTGCAGGGCATATTCCCCACTGCGTCAAGGCTCACCGTCAGGCAGACGGTCTTCATGCCCATCCGGGCCGCCGCCAGGGCGGCCTCGATGCCCGCGTGCCCCGCGCCGATGACGGCCACATCATAGTCGCCGCCGTGAAACTCTCTCATCAGGTGCTCACCTCACCACATAAGACTGCTTGAACACTTTATTATACTATACAGCACACAACAGCGCAAGAGTGTTACACAGAAATAACTCATAAGTATTGTGCAATGTGCAATAAAAGTTTACAAAAGCTTTATACATAATATCCAATTTTGCCCTTGTTATCCGGGCTGCCGCGGCATATAATAACACTGTAAAACGGAAGAAAGGAGCGTGATATCACCATGACGACAACTTGGATCTGGGGTGACCTGGATGACATGATCTTTGCCGACAGCGACTGGGAAGTGAGCCAGCGGTAAGGCATACCGATGAGGAAACCACGCGAAAGCGTGGTGATTTGCTTTTTTATGGGTGTTTTTCGACAGAAAACGCCTCCTGCACATAGATCGCAAAGCCTGATCCCCGCGCAGCAAAGATGAAAAGAGACGGCCAATGCCGTCTCTTATTTGTTATTTTCGGTTGCTCTTAATGAGATATTCGTGATACCTTAACGATATCTTAGCGTTACCTTAGCGACAATGTATGTTATAATAGCGTCATCAAAAGGAGGGGAGGGCGGCTATGACCGGTAAACAAGCCCGCCGGAGACAGTTGCTGCGGACCATTGGCCTGCGCTTTTCCGGCATGGATGTGCTGAAAGCACTGGGACTCTACCTGGTAGCCGTTATGTGCTGTCTGCTGCTTCGCAGCTTCGATATGCACAACGACACCAGCTACGTAGCCATGATCTTTCTGCTGGATGTGTTCCTTACCGCCTACTGGACGGACGGCTATCTGCTGGGCATCATCATGGCAGTGGTGGGGATGTTCAGCGTGGACATCATCTTTACCTACCCCTTCTGGCATATCAGCTTTACGCTGACGGGCTTTCCGCTGACGTTCCTGGTGATGATGACCATCTCCATCCTGACCGCTACCGTTACCAGCCGGGCCAAGCAGACCGAGCAGGTGCGCCGGGAGGCCGACCGCGAAAAGATGTATGCCGACCTGCTGCGCGCCGTGTCTCACGACATCCGCACGCCGCTGACCGGTATCGTGGGCGCCACCAACGTTCTGCTGGAGCAGGACGGCGGACTGACGCAGGAGCAGCGCCAGCAGCTGCTGCGATCCACCAACGAGGACGCCCAGTGGCTCATCCGCATTGTAGAGAATTTGCTGTCCATCACACGCATAAGCTCTGAGGAGGCTAAGGTCAAGAAAGAGCCGGAGCCGGCGGAGGAGGTCATCGAGTCCGCCGTGGCCAAGACCCACAAGCACTACCCGGAGGTGGATATCCGTGTCCATCTGCCGGATGAACTGATGATGGTGCCCATGGATCCCCTGCTGATGGAGCAGGTACTGGTGAACCTGATGGAGAACGCTGTCATCCACGGCGAGACTCACCATATCGACGTGACCCTGTCCAGCGAGGGCAACTGCGCGGTGTTCACTGTGGCGGACGACGGCCGCGGCATTCCCCAGCACCTGCTGCCCCGGCTGTTCGACGGCTCCGCGCGCAGCGACCGCAGCAGTGACGGCAAGCGCAGCATGGGAATTGGTCTGTCCGTGTGCCGCACCATTGTGCTGGCCCACGGCGGTGTGATACGGGGAGACAACAGACAGGAGGGCGGCGCGGTCTTCACCGTGACCCTGCCCATGAAAGGAGAAAACGATGAAGATTAAAGACAAAGTCCTGATCGTGGAGGATGAGCAGTCCATCAGCAACTTTATCTCCATGATCCTCACCGCCAACGGCTTCGACACCATCATTGTCCGCACCGGCGAGGAGGCCCTGACCATGATCGCCTCCCATTGCCCGGACATGATCGTCCTGGACCTGGGCCTGCCCGATATGGACGGCATGGAGGTGCTGAAATCTGTCCGCAAGTGGTCCAATCTGCCGGTGGTGGTGGTTTCTGCCCGCAACCACGAGCACGACAAGGTGGAGGCCCTGGATTACGGCGCCGACGACTATCTGGTCAAGCCCTTCGGCACCTCCGAACTGCTGGCCCGCATCCGCACCGCCATCCGCCACACCCGCACCACCCTTTCCAATACCCAGATCGCCCAGTCCGGCAAGTTCGTCACCGGCGATCTGACCATCGACTATGATAAGCACCAGGTGCTGATGAACGGCGAGAACGCCGGATTGACCGTCAATGAGTACAAGATCGTGGCCCTGCTGGGCAAGTACGCCGGCAAGGTCCTGACCTACGACTTCATTATCCGGGAGCTGTGGGGGCCCAAGGCCAAGACCGACAATCAGATCCTCCGGGTAAATATGGCCAACATCCGCCGCAAGATCGAGCCTACCCCCGGCAACCCCCAGTATATTTTCACCGAGGTGGGCGTCGGCTACCGTATGCGCGAGGGAGACTGATACATACCGAGAAGAAAAGACCGCCTGCGGGCGGTCTTTTTCATATGCGGGGGTGTTTCTTTTGGAGAAAATATCTGCCGACACGAACCGACGCTTTACGGAAATTTTATAATGTACGGATAAAGAAAAACCGCATTTCCGCTGTCACCGTGTTAAGAAACGCCTGCCTGTATTTACAGGGCGGTTTTTTCGCAGTAAGATACAAACACGCCCGCCGCGGCGCGGCGGGGGAAACTTGTAAGGAGAGAAAACAATGGAAGAAAGAAAAGGCTTTGGATCCAATTTCGGATTCCTGATGGCCGCGGTCGGCTCGGCGGTCGGCCTGGGCAACATCTGGGGCTTCCCCAATAAGATGGGCGCCTGCGGCGGCTTCACGTTCCTCATCATTTACCTCATTTTGGCTGTTTGCTGCGGATTCATCGTCATGGTGGGCGAGCTGGCCATTGGTCGTAAGACAGGCAAGGGCGCTGTGGCAGCATATAAGGCCCTTAGCAAGAAGTTCAGCTGGATGGGCTGGATGGGCATCCTGTCCGCGTTCTTCATCCTGTTCTTCTACTGCGCGCTGGGCGGCTACTGCATTAAGTATGTGGTGCTCAATGTAGGCGACCTGTTCGGCGCGGGCTTTGGCGCCAGTGCCATCGCCGCCGCGTCGGCGGACGCGGCCAGCGCCTCTCTGGGCGACGCGGTGTTCGGCGCCTTCATGTCCAGCACCACCGAGGCCATTATCTATGGCTTGATTTTCGTGGTGCTGACTATGCTCATCGTTCTCGGCGGCGTCGGCGGCGGCATCGAGAAGGTCTGCTCTGTCGGTATGCCCGCCCTGTTCGTGGCTCTGCTGATCTGCATCATCCGCGCCTGCACGCTGGACGGTGTGGACACCACCGTGCAGGTGCTCCAGGCGGACGGCTCCCTGGTGGAGCACGTGATCCACGGCAGCGCCCTGGATGGCCTGAAGTACATGTTTGCCCCCGGCTGGGCTACTGAAAATGGATACTATGTTCCCGCCTCCGCCGTCATCGATGGCGTGAAAATGTCCGCGGTGGAGATCAACGGCGTCATGCAGCGCATCGTGACCTTCAAGCAGGAGACACCCGATGTCCTGACCGTGCTGGCTACCGCCGGCGGCCAGATGTTCTTCTCCCTGTCCCTTGGTATGGGCGCCATGATCACCTACGGCTCCTATCTGCAGAAGAAAGAGAACATCCAGAAGAACGCGCTGCTGATCGTGGTCATGGATACGATGGTGGCTCTGATGGCCGGCCTGTGCGTGCTGCCCGGTCGCTTCGCTCTGGATCCCTCCGGCGCAGTGGGTGGCCCGTCCCTGCTGTTCGTCACCATGCAGAACGTGTTTAGCCGCATGGGCGGCCTCGGCCCCATCTTCGGCATCCTGTTCTATCTGCTGGTGGTCTTTGCCGCTATCTCCTCCTCTATCTCCCTGCTGGAGGTCATCGTGGCTCACTTTGTGGATAAGGCCCGCGACGAGGGCAAGGGCGACAAGCGCAAGAGCTATACCCTCATCGCCGCCGCCTGTGTGGGCCTGGGCTGCATCCTGGTCTGCGCTGACCGTCTGGGTGCCAGCAGCTTCTCGCCTGCGGAATTGCTGAACATTGCAAATCCCAAGACCTGGGCTGCCGACTGGCTGGACTTCTGGGATGCGCTGTCCGAGGGCGTTATGATGCCGCTGGGCGCCCTGCTGATGTCTCTGATGATCGGCTGGGAGATCGGCCCCGAGTTCGTCAAGGAAGAGACGGAGCAGTCCGGTCATGTCATGGGCAGCTACGGCTTCTTCAAGGTCTGCGTCAAGTTCATCACGCCGCTGATCATGGTCCTCATCCTGTACGGTCAGATAAAGGAATTCTTCCTGTAAAGTCTCTTGACGAATTGTTAACAAACAAACGCTTACTTAACAGAGGGGACGCCGGTGCCGCCGCACCGGCGTCTCTTTTTGCGTCCGCGGACCCGGAAAGACTTGTGCCGCCTGCCGTAAAAAGCACACGATGCTGTGTTTGCCGCCCGGTTTCTCTTGTAAAAACGACGAAAACGGAGTTCACAATTTGTTAAAATAATGGAATATGACGTTAAGAACTTGACAATATCTTGGCGTGACGGTATGATACAGGAGGTTGGCGGGGCAGATACACTGTTTCGCCGGCTGATGGTATTCACCACCAATTTGTGAGGAGGTAAATCACACACATGGAAAAGAAAAGCACCAAAATAGCGTATTTCGTAGCGCTGGGTGTTTTCATTGTCCTGCTGGTCATCCTGGGGATCCAGTTTAAGGGCAAGGAAAACCCCGTCTTCGTCGGCGACGGCGCGTTCTACACCACCGGCGACGGCGTGTTCCTGGATGGCATCCAGCGGACCGTGGACGACAGCGAGGGCTCTAAGTATGCGCTGGACGGCTCCTACTATGTGAGCCCC
>ERZ1673700.2732-NODE-2732-length-13204-cov-5.572439_pt1 | contig 13204 bp, 10 predicted proteins | sample MGYA00580230_ERZ1673700 | MGnify/ENA primary metagenome ERZ1673700 (study PRJEB41218, sample SAMN15661782) | gut metagenome | host: Homo sapiens | place: Canada: London | collected 2015-08-20/2019-03-30 | study: EMG produced TPA metagenomics assembly of...
ATGGAAAAAGCCCGGAAAGCCCATACATAAGATGAGCTTTCTGGGACTCCATACAACCACTGATCTCCAGAATTCCACAATTCTTTTTTGCCTGTTTTTGTATTTCTTCCATCTCTGCAAGATTCTGCAGAGGCTGTAAAAATGTCTTCATACATTCTCCATTTTCTTGTTGAACTGGTTCATGGCCGCATCCACACTGTCAGCCAGGATCATCTCTACAGCTTTGCAGGCTCTCTCCTGCGCCTCTTCCACAAGCTTACGTTCATTGCTTCCGAATCTGCCAAGTACATGATCTGCCAGATCCCATCCTTTTGGTTTGGCTCCGACACCAACCTTGATACGAACAAACGTCTGTGTACCAAGCTGCTGAATGATATGCTTGATTCCATTGTGCCCACCGGCACTGCCTTTCTTACGGATACGAAGCTGTCCTGGTTCCAAATCAATATCGTCATAAATAACGATCATCTCTGTCTCCGGATCGATTTTGAAGTAGTTTGCCATATCCCGGACAGGACCACCACTGAGATTCATATAAGAAAGCGGCTTCATCAGAATGACAGGTTGTCCTTCGATTCTTCCCTTTCCGTACATGGCATTGAATTTCACGCCAGACTGTGGAACATTATATTCCTCCACAAGCTTATCAATCACATCAAATCCCATATTATGGCGTGTGGCTTCATACTGCCTTCCGGGATTTCCCAAACCTACGATCAGATACATCAGAATTTCCTCGCTGTATTAATTAAAATAAACCATTTCGTCTTCCAGTGGATCACACTGCTCTACATGCTCCGCATCAAGTACGATACCTTCTTCACCCTGGTATTCGTTACGTTTCTCAATGCCGACTTTGGCTGTAACTTCTACCCATTCTCCCGGCGTCAGTTTCGGCGCATATGCGCTCTTACATACATAACCAAGAAATGTAGTATCATCTGCACAGCAAGTCATGGCTGTACGTCCCGGAACAAAGAATTTACTTCCCATTCCGCGAGGTTTCATGACTCTTGCTTTAAACTTGACTGTTTTGCCTTCATAATTTTCCGGATGATCCATTGCATCCACAAACCAGATGCCATAATCTTCCGGAAGAATCTCGATAACCGGCGCATTCATATCAAATGGCATTTCATCCTGGAAAATATCACCCAGCTCGCCTTCTTCATCCTCAAAGATAACTTCTGCTCTCTGATTTGCGACCTTGATTCCACGTCGATAAGTCGGAAGTGGATCTTCCTTTTTGCAACGGTTGAAGATAACCATATCTGTATTTTTTATCATATCCATAAAAATGGATTTCATGTTCGCCATATACATCTGGAAAGTACTTCCATCTACACAGGTAATCTGCTGTTCTACTCCCCAGCCTGTCGGCAGCTGCATTTTTTCAAAATTGCTTACCAGCCACATGCCATTATATTCTATGATAACACGCTCCGGCTGATGAAGAATATCCATGGCAACCAGTCTGTCTGTTGTAAAGTCTTCCTCATTTTCAATTACCTCCACAACAGTATTATTGGCTTCAAGAATTGCCGGATCGTATTCTTCCTCCCCTTCCTCACAGAGGATCAGAAGTGTCTTTCCATCCGTATGGAAATAATCCTGCTGTATGGTAAAACTCAGGAAAGAAGTCTTGCCACTTTCCAGGAAACCGGTCATTAAATAAATCGGTACTTTGATCTCATCCATTGTCTGTATTCTCCTCTATGATTACAGGCCAAAAAGCTCAGCCAGTTTGTCCTCATTCAGTTTAGATCCGATCACGCAGAGACGACCTGTATATTCCGGTGCGCCTTCACGGATTTCTGTTTCTTCCGGAACCATATCAAAATAAATCCATGTTCCATCTTCTGCCGGAAGCATTCCTTTTGCACGGAGAATGATTCCATATTCATCAGATGCAGAAAGAGCTTCCAGCATCTTCTCAAGATTTTCTTTTGTATATTTCTTAATTGTCTCACGACCCCAACTTGTAAATACTTCATCTGCATGATGATGGTGATGGTCATGATGGTCGTGTCCACATCCGCATTCATGATCATGGTCGTGATGATGATGCTCATGTTCTTCATGATCGTGGTCATGTCCGCATCCACATTCATGATCATGGTCGTGATGATGATGTTCATGTTCTTCATGATCGTGGTCATGTCCGCATCCGCATTCTTCATCATGATCGTGATGATGATGCTCATGTTCTTCATGATCATGGTCATGATGATGTTCGCCATGTTCATGCACATGTCCGCATTCCGGGCATACCTCCTCTTCTTCCATCAGCTCATCTGCCAGAGATACCGGATGCTCCATAACCTCCAGAAGTTTTTTACCTTCCAGTTTCTCGATCGGTGTTGTGATGATCGCTGCTTTGGAGTTAATCTCACGAAGCAGTTCCAGTGATGCCTGTGCTTTTGCTTCGTCAACAATATCTGTACGACTCATGATGATCGCTCCGGCATATTCAACCTGATTGTTGAAAAATTCACCGAAATTTCTCATATACATTTTGCATTTCTTTGCATCAACAACAGTAGTGTAACTGTTCAGAACCAGTCCTGTTTCTTCCTCTACGCCCTGTACTGCTTTAATGACATCAGATAATTTGCCGACACCAGATGGCTCGATCAGAATTCTGTCCGGGTGATATTTGCTGATAACTTCTTTCAAAGATGCACCAAAATCACCAACCAGTGAACAGCAGATACATCCTGAGTTCATTTCACGGATCTGGATTCCGGCTTCTTTCAGAAATCCTCCATCAATGCCGATCTCACCAAATTCATTTTCAATCAGTACGACCTGTTCCCCCTGAAAGGCATCTTTCAGAAGTTTCTTGATTAGTGTTGTTTTACCGGCTCCAAGGAAACCGGAGATAATGTCAATTTTAGTTTTTTCCATGATTGCATTTCCTCTCTTTCTGCCCATGGGCAAAATGATTGCTAAATTACTTTATATTATTTGTTTTATACCGCTAACTTATAACGCAATTTGACCAGGAGGCATAAAATACCCCCTGGTTATTATCCCTTTATATGGGTAATGGGGACATGAACCAGTCACGTCCCCACTCTATACTCTCTAAAATCAACCGTTGATCATGAAGCTGAGAAGTTTGTCGATATCTTCTTTCTCATATGCTACGATCTCAAGTTCCGGAATTTCTCCGCCGGAGAAGATGTTTGCAAGAGATACATACTGGGACAGTTTGGATTTGAGGTTCAGTCTGTCACCTTCACCTGTTACCAGTTCAACTTTGCCCTGGCAGCTGTCTACTACTTCAAAAAATTTCTCGATGTCTTTAATATTAGATACTTTCATTGTAAATCTCCTTTCAAAATCTTTTTTTTATGTTCAACTTACTGCATTTCATGTAAATACTGAGTTTCCAAATGATTTTCCTCAGTCGCGTTCAGTATAACCTATATTTTCTTAAATTGCAACGATTTTATTTGTTAAATTTATATAATTATCGATGCGCAAAATTGGTTAATTCTCACAATGAAATTATCAATAAGTAAACACCGCAACACCATATCCTGGCAGTGGATAGTCAAACGAAAACTCTCTGTGATCACATTCCTGTGCCTCTGCTTTAAATACCTCCGGTTTCTCCAAAAGTCCATGTTCATTCATGATCAGTTTATACTGTTTTTTCTTTGGAACACCGACACGATAATCCGGGCGGTCAACCGGCGTAAAGTTTACAATAAACAGAAGGTTATTTCTCTTTGTAGGAGATTTTCTTACCAGACTGAAAATACTTCTGTATGCATCGTCTGCATTGATCCACTCAAATCCGTCAGGATCGTTGTCCCCTGCATACAATGCAGGATACTTTGTATACATATGTAAAAGCGTCTTTACAAACTCCTGAAGATCCTGATGTGGTTTTTCATTCAGAAGATACCAGTCAAGCTCCCTCTCCTCACTCCATTCACGCAGCTGTCCAAATTCCTGTCCCATAAACAGAAGTTTTTTGCCTGGATGGAACAGCATAAATGCATACGCAGCTTTCAAATTACGAATCTTTTCTTCCGGATAGCCTGGCATCTTATTAACCATAGAACATTTCAAATGTACAACTTCATCATGCGAGATGACAAGGACATATTTTTCACTGTATGCATAAGTCATAGAAAATGTCATCTTATTGTGATTGTCCTTACGGAAATATGGATCCAATTTCATGTATTCAAGAAAATCATTCATCCATCCCATATTCCATTTCAAAGAGAATCCAAGTCCTCCATCTTCAGCTTTTCCGGTAACCTGTGGCCATGCGGTAGATTCTTCTGCTATCATGACCGTTCCATGATTTCTTCCAAGTACAACGGTATTCAAATGTTTGAAAAACTCAATTGCTTCAAGGTTTTTGTTATCACCATATTTATTAGCAACCCACTCGCCATCCTTCTTTCCATAATCCAGATAAAGCATAGATGCTACTGCATCAACACGAAGTCCGTCTACATGACACTCTTCAATCCAGTAGAGTGCATTGGCAATCAGGAAGTTTTTGACCTCCGGACGGCCATAGTTATAAATCTTGGTTCCCCAGTCCGGATGTTCTCCCTGTCTCGGATCTTCATGTTCATATACTGCTGTACCGTCAAAATTTGCGAGGCCTTGTGCATCTTTCGGAAAATGTGCCGGTACCCAGTCCAGAATAACTCCAATCTTATTACGGTGCAGATAATCGATCATATACTTGAAATCCTGAACAGAACCATAACGGGAGGTTGGTGCATAATATCCTGTGACCTGATATCCCCATGAGCCATCAAACGGATGCTCGGCAATTCCCATAAGTTCTACATGTGTATAACCCATTTTCTTTACATAGGCAGCAAGTTCATGTGCCAGTTCACGGTAATTATAAAATCCCGGATCATCTTCATCTTTTGCTTCATGTTTCTTCCAGGAACCAGGGTGTACCTCATAAATGGCCATAGGCTCTCTGATTTCATCAAATTCCGGACGTCTTTTCATCCAGGTAGTATCTTTCCATTTATAATCAGAAATGTCCGCAATTCTGGATGCAGTGCCAGGTCTCAGTTCTGCTTCATTGCCATATGGATCAGCTTTGTATAATTCTTCGCCATGATAGCCGATAATATAGAATTTATAGAGATCTCCAACCTTTGCTCCGGGTATAAATGTCTCATATACCCCAATTGGTCCGACTTTCTTCATTGGATTTACCTGTGTATTCCAGTTATTAAACTCTCCAACAACAGAAACTGATCTGGCATTTGGTGCCCACACAGCAAAATATACACCTTTCTTACGCCTCTGTATCGTCGGATGGGCTCCTAATTTCCTGTAAATGTCATAATGGGTTCCCTGTCCGAACAGATACTGATCCAGCTCTGTAAACTGCAACTTCTCTCCCATTCAAACGTACCTCCCTTAACAGCTATTTTATTCTGGCACTCTTTACAACTCTGCGCCTCCCATCAGCATTATGCACATTTATTATGCTGATATTTTGCATTTTTATAGACATATTATACCAATCCATAATGTTCCCGTCAATTAAAATAAGAAATTACAAGTACACAAAAAAGAGGACTTGTCCGATTGCGCTTTCGAACTTGTCCTCTTTTGTGGATTCTTATTTTATATAGAATTAATATCCTGTATCATACCCATCTCCGGAGTCCTCATCTGCATAATCACTTCCGTCTCCGGAACTGTCATCATAAGATCCATCGTCTGAGCTGTTATCTCCGGAACTGTCATCTGATGAACTTCCATCCCCGGAAGAGTCATCGCCTCCTGAGCTGTCATCTCCGGAAGAACTGTCGGAACTCTCATCACTTCCATCACTGACATCACTGCTGTCCGAAGAGCCTGTATCACTTACATCAGAACCGTCATCTGAGGTAGTACCATCTGATACCGCTGTACCATCACTGCTTCCGTCAGAAGAACCACTGTTATATCCTGCAACGATACCCTTCTGAAGTGAACTGTCCCAGAAATCAGAATAGTTTGCATTCTGTAAAGTAACTCCCTTGGCTGCTGCAAGCTCACTGACAGTCATCAGCTTATAACCCTTCTGCACAAGTTCCGGAATCATCTTGATCGCAGCCTGTACGGATGGCTCATGAATATCATGCATCAGAATGATCGAACCGTCAGTAAGATCTCCGTTCATAATCTCATTATAGTCTTTGTCAACATCCTTATAACTCCAGTCAAGAGAATCCAGCGACCATGTAAAGAATGGTTTCTGTACAGTAGCAATGATATCATCACTCCAGTTTCCATATGGTGCTCTGGCAACACTTGCCTTCTGTCCACATGCCTTCTCCAGAGCTGCATCTGTATCTGAAAACTCTTTGGCAACTGCATCCATATCAAGATCATACAGATTCAGATGATCCCAGGAATGAGATCCGATCTCACATCCAATGTCTACCATTCGCTGAACTTCGCTCTGCCAGTTCTCAACATTCTGTCCGAGCATAAAGAATGTCGCATGTGCATTATTCTGTTCCAGGCAGTCCAGAAGCTGGTCTGTATACTCTCCCGGGCCATCATCAAACGTAAATGCAATTCTTGTCTTATGCTGACTCGGATCATACGTTCCGTCATCACTGAAATAATAGTCATCAAAACCAACACTTACCCAGCCGGTCTGTGTATAACCATTGTCTCCAAAATAATATGTAGAACCATCTATTTCCTGCAGGCCGCCTGCATAATATGTACCATCCGAGTTCTGATACCATTTTCCGTTCTCATCCTCATGCCAGCCAGCAGTCAGCTGTGAAGCCTTTGTCAGATCACTCGCACCCTTCAGCGGTTTACGGATTGCTGCATTTGTGTCTTTTTCTATCTGTGTCTCAGTTCCTGAATCTCCCGTATTGGTATTCGCATTCGTATCTGTTTCTGCCTGTACCTGTGCCGGTTTATCTGTATTTTTCCCTCCGACCCGATTAATGACCGGAAGAATGATTCCTCGTATCACAAAGACAAATACGAGAATTATTGCAACAATATACGCGCCTTTTTTCATCATCTGACGACGTCTTATCTGCTGTTGCTTTTTGCGCATTCGTTCACGCAATACCCTTTTATCCATCTACTCCACCTGCTGTATTTTTCTATAACTTTTTTGTCTATTTATTATCATAACGCATTTAATTCTGAAATACAATCACAATTCCTGAACTAAATCAAGTTATTCTGTGAATGATGATTCAATACTTCAGCAGGTATATCAGATAACTCTTTTTAATTCAAAATTCTCTGTTACCAGAAGAAGATCTGCCTCTTTACCTGTATGAACAGACCCTGTTCTGTCATAAATCCCAATACTTCTTGCCGGATTTCTCGTGGCTGCAAAAATCGCCTGGTCTACAGGCACACCAAATTCTATTGCCTTGCACATACAGCCAAACAGATTTGTCGCAGATCCTGCCAGTGTTCCGTCTTTCAGCACTGCCTTGCGGTCCTTCACAGTTACTTCCTGTCCGCCGAGCTCATATGTACCGTTTTTCATCCCTGTTGCACGCATGGAGTCACTGATCAGAATCACTCTTTCCGATCCGAACATTTTGAATGTTGTTCTGATCACGGATGGATGGATATGGTAACCATCACAGATAAGTTCCACCATACATTCCGGATCATCTGCTGCAGCTCCGATCAGTCCGGGTTCTCTGTGTGCCAACGGCTGCATCGCATTATAAAGATGCGTTACGTGATGTGCTCCCAGTGCCATTGCTTCTGCCGCACATTCATAATCTGCCGCTGTATGTCCCAGAGATATCTGTACTTCTTCCTTCATTTCCCGTATGAAGTCCATAGCTCCTTTTACATTCGGTGCCAGTGTTACAAGTCGGATTCTTCCACCTGATACTTCATTCAATTCCTTTACAAAATCTGCATCCGGTTCCGTGATCCATTCTTCGACATGTGCGCCCTTCTTAACAGGATCCAGAAACGGTCCTTCCATATTGATACCTGCAACCGTTGCTCCATCGCCGGACTTTTCTGCTTCCCTGATCCCTTTAAAAATCTTCTTAAGCTGTTCCTTCGGAAGTGTCATGGAAGTCGGACAATATGATGTTATTCCACTTTGTCTCTCATATCTTAAGATTTTTTTCAGACCTTCCGGATCACCGTCAGAAAAATCTTCCCCATATGCTCCATGGCTGTGAATATCCACAAGACCTGGAATGACCATAAGACCCTCGGCATCTATAACTTCCTCTTCAGATGTTTCTTCAAATGCCTCTGTCAGTCTGTGATTTCTGATATAAAGTGTTTCCCTGCAAAAACTTCCATCTTCCTGAAAAACATTTCCATTTTTTATGATCATCCTTCATTTGCCACATCATCTTCCGATGCAGTTTCCTCACTTTCTTCTGCAGTGTCACTGCTATCTTCCTCTGACGCATTATCTTCTGTAGTGTCTTCTACAGCATCAACTCCGGTGTCTTCACTTTCCGGATCTGCATCTTCATTTGCCACATCAGCTTCTGTTGCAGAAGTTTCATTTACTGTCGCATTATCCACTATAAAACGTTCCACACGCATCAGTGCCAGTGATTCATTTACTTCCTGTTCACCATAATGTGCAACCAGCTGATCAAAACTCTCATAGCCATATTCTGATAACAGCTCGTCTTTTAATGTCTGTATATCGTCATCGTCAAGACTGAGTCCTTCTGCATCCATGATTCCCTGAACAATAAGGTTCTGTTCCACTTTGGATTCTGCATACTGCTGGCAGTCTTCCTCATAATCTTCTTCAGACATTCCCTGAGCCTTAAGGAAATCAGACATTTCCATACCTGCTTCTTTGACATAATTTTCATTGAGTTTTTTGTATGCTTCAACCGCCTTATCCACATCTTCTTCCGGATATTCTTTTACTTCAGAATTTGCGAGTACTTCGCTCCAGGCATTACTGTAAAGATCATAATCTGCTGATTTTGTCTCATTTTCTTCGAGTTCTTTTTTGACGGCTGCACGATACTCGTCAACTGTCTTGTATTCTGTATTGGCAGCTACCCACTCATCATTCAGTTCGGAAGGCCGCGTGAACTTCTGCAGCGTAACTTTAAACACAACCGGTTTACCGGCAACAGATTCTTCATAGTAATCATCCGGGAAAGTCAGGTCCAGTTCTTTTGTCTCTCCCTTTTTCATGCCAATGATTCCATCCTCGAATCCATCGATCATTCCGCCCTCGCCAATCACAAGATCATAATCTTCTGCAGAACCCCCATCAAATTCTTTTCCGTCTATCGTTCCGGTAAAATTAATCGTTACCGAATCGCCCTCTTCTACTGTTCCGTCATTTACCTCTGTTCCGTTTTCTTCAAGATTATAATCGATCTCTGCCTGTACATCATCATCCGTTACAGTAACCGATGATCTGTCCAGTGTCAGTCCCTTATATTCTCCAATCGTAACATATTTTGAAACATCAGAAACTGACACCAGTCTGACTGCCGAAGCAGATGTTTTTTTATCTGAGGATGCAGAATCTTTTTTATCCCCTGTATCCTGTGTTGTCTCGGTTTTGGTTTCTTTTGTATCAGATCCGCCACATGCTGTAGCAGATAAAGCCATGCACATTACCAACATCGCCGCAACTGTTTTTTTCTTCATAATAAAACTCCTTTCAAATCTGCATATCACATTTCTGGTACCGGTGTCGGTCTGGAAGAATCCCATACCTCAGATACATCAAAAAGATCACTCAGCATATCCGGGTTATAATACATTCTGTAACCATCCAGATTTCTTCTTCCCTGTCGGAAATACTGATCTGTGATCTGTACAAAGTACTGACTGGAATCTACATTACAGAAGTAATCATAGCCTGCATTCTTATAATACTGAAATTTCGGATTATCAGAAGAGTAACCTTCCCAGTCACCAATATCTGCACCAAACGCAAAGATGATCATATCTGTATCTCCAAGGATCGGGGCTACATTTGCTTTCCATTTCTCATCGTCTGTCTTAAGATCCTCAGCAGAACGCTCTGTTGCATTCATATGTCCCCAGGTATGGCTTGCAAATTCCCATCCCTCTGCCTTCATGGCATCTGCCACTTTGGTCGCATCTTTTACATCCTGGTCATAATCGAAATCAGGATGATCTTCCAGGAATTTCTTCTGGTCATCCTGAAGGTTTTCGCCGGTCTTATATGCACTGTCTGTTCTGTATCCCAGTACTCCGTTATAACCGGTCATCGCAAGGATTCCCTTACGTCCATGATAGGAAAAATCCGGATGTTCTTTGATAAAAGAATCCAGAAGCGGTACCAGATCATAATCTCCGACTAAAACATTTCCGTCAGCATCAACATATTCGTTCTTTACCTCTCCATTCTCGTCAAGTACAAGTTTGGATGCACAGCCATCGCCGTCCATATAATGGTAATAGCTGACATCATCCTGCGAAAGGACAAACGGAATCTTACCCTCCGGAACCATGATCTTGCCCTTGCTCATCGTACCGTCTTTATTTACCGTTGCCATATCATGCGGACTTACCAGTACATAGCCCTTGTCATACATGATCTGAATGATCTTATTAAACTCACTGACTGTTGTCATGACCTGATTATAATTTCCGGATTTTGAATCTCCATCAAATGCTCTGGATGTGTCCTCGATCAATGTATGAAAAAATACATGTGTGATTTTTTCAAGAGGATATTCAACCAGTGATTTTTTCGCAATCTGACATTTTGCAGCAAGATCCATGTAATCTTTATTTTTTGTAAAATCATCCTGCTTTTTCAGCAATTTGATTGCCTCATCATAATTATACTGCTGATACATGATCGTTGCCTGATCAAGCACAGAATCAGAAGTTTCTGTGTCTGCAGATTCTTTTGAATCCTCTGCATCTGCATAAACGTTCTGTATCATTTTAGCTCTTATGCCGTCTGTAACCGGCAGATAACCACTTCCCCCTGTCAGTGCTGCTGCAGTAAGTACTGCTGTAAGTATTAATGCTCTTTTTTTCATTCTTTATCCCCTTTTATCAGTTATGCCATTGGCGGCACCGGTGTCGGTCTTACCGGATCAAAAACACTCTTTACATCAAAAAGATCCTCCAGAAGCTCCGGGTGGTAATACATACGGTATCCGTCCAAATTTCTTCTCCCCTGACGGAAATACCGCTCTCTTATCTGTACATAATATTTACTTGAATCTACATTGCAAAAATAATTGTATCCTGCACCTTTTAAATATTCGAATTTATCGCCGTGATAATCCTCCGGTCCACAGAGATCTGTACCAAACGCAAATATAATGATATCTGTACCTCCGATCAGCGGATCTACATTATCTTTGAATTTCTGGGTATCGGTCTGAAGTGTTTCCAGTCCTATCTGCCCTACATTCTGATGCCCCCAGGTGTGACTTGCAAAAAGCCATCCCTCTGCTTTCATGGCATCTGCGACTTTCTTGGCGCCCTCTCTTTCTTTCGCCAGACTGAAATCAGGATGTGCATCCAGCCATTCAACCTTATTGGCATCCAGATCATCCGGACGTGTCTCATAGCTCTGGTCTGTACGATATCCTAAAATACCATTATAACCGGTAAGTGCCACAATTCCTTTTGCTCCTCTGTATGAAAAATCCGGATGTTCTTCTACAAAACGGTCGATCAGTGGAACCATATCATAATCTCCGACAGAAACGCTTCCATCATCCTCTATATATTCGTTCCGGATTTTTCCATTCTCATCAACAACCAGCTTCGATGCATATCCATCACCATCCATATAATGATAATAACAGACATCGTCCTGTGAAAGAACAAACGGAATCTTCCCTTCCGGGAGAAGGATCTCTCCTTCTGTTATATTGCCATCAGCATCTGCCTTAGCCATATCATAGATACTGACCATGACATAGCCTTTCTCATACATAGTCTCTGTAATCTTGTTGAATTCATCGATCGTTGTCATAACTTGATTGTAATCAGCTTCTTTATAGTCTCCATCAAATGCTTTAGATGGATCTTTGATCAGTGTATGATAAAAAACATGTGTAACTTCTTCCAGTGGCCAGGACTTACAGGAAGCTTTTATTTCTTCATATTGTTTTACCGCATCCTGCATTTCTGTATTCTTTTTATAGCCACTGTATTTCTGAAGCAGGCTGATTGCCTTGTCATAATCATATTGTACTGCGAGAAGCTTCGCATCTGCCAGAATTTCCTCCGGGGTTCTCTCATCCACTTCCAGATCTGAACGACTCTGTTTCACCGTATCTGTCAAAGTCGGCTCCGATGAGTCCTTTTCTGCTGATTTTTTTGATGAAACCTGACTTTGCCTGCTTTCTCTGGTCACAAAACTGACAATTCCGGTGACTGCACTCACTGCTACCACTACGGTAACAACGGCCATGCTTCCCAATACGATCAGTTTTTTTCTTCGTTCCTGCTTTTTTATGCGATGTTTTCTTGCCTGACGTCTCTCGCGAAGTGCCTTTTCCTGCTCCTCTGACAAACGTTCCATTTCTTTTATTTCATCTGAATACAGTTTATTCTGACTGGTATTTTTATTCCTGTCGTTTTTCTTCTCCATACTAACTCTCCAGACTCTTTGTTCTGTAATTCTTAGTGTACCCACAAATAAATTTATCTTTCAGGTTTTTCTAAAAACCGTAAATTTATTATACCTGTTTCTCTGTACCTTTGCTATAACTTTTCCTGTTCTTTATGGAATTTTATGAATTTGTTTGCCTTTTGTAATAAATGATGTTAGAATATAATTCGCATGACATAAGTTTGTAAATTACATATTGAGGAGGGTATCTATGAGTACACTTAGCATCGTCCTTCTTGTGATCCTGGTCGTTCTGATCGCTGCTCTGATAGCTCTTTATTTCTTTGGAAAAAAGGCTCAGAAGAAACAAGAAGAACAGCAGGCCCAGATTGAAGCTGCTAAGCAAACCGTTTCTATGCTGATTATTGATAAGAAGCGACTTCCGTTAAAAGAATCCGGTCTTCCTCAGATGGTGATCGACCAGGCACCGAAGCTGATGCGCCGTTCCAAACTGCCAATCGTTAAAGCAAAAGTCGGACCAAAGATCTCCGTTCTGATCGCAGATGAAAAAGTTTTTGATCAGATTCCGGTCAAAAAAGAAGTCAAGGCCGAAGTCAGCGGTTTATATATCGTTGGCGTTAAAGGAATCCGTGGTTCCCT
>ERZ1673700.2733-NODE-2733-length-13196-cov-5.466555_pt1 | contig 13196 bp, 14 predicted proteins | sample MGYA00580230_ERZ1673700 | MGnify/ENA primary metagenome ERZ1673700 (study PRJEB41218, sample SAMN15661782) | gut metagenome | host: Homo sapiens | place: Canada: London | collected 2015-08-20/2019-03-30 | study: EMG produced TPA metagenomics assembly of...
GCCCCGGCCACGGCGGCAACGCCATGGTGGCGCAGGACTGGCTGGACGGCAGCTACACGGAGGTGTATCCCAATATCACCCGGGATAAGGAGGGAATGCAGAAGCTCTTTAAGCGCTTCTCCTTCCCCGGCGGTATTCCCAGCCACGTAGCACCGGAGACCCCCGGCTCTATCCACGAGGGCGGTGAGCTGGGCTACTCCTTGGCCCACGCCTTCGGCGCGGTGGCGGATAACCCCAATCTGATCGCCGCCTGCGTGGTGGGCGACGGCGAGGCGGAAACCGGCCCGCTGGCCACCTCGTGGCACGGCAACAAGTTCGTCAACCCCATTACCGACGGCGCGGTGCTGCCCATTCTGCACCTCAACGGCTTCAAGATCGCCAATCCCACCATCTTCTCCCGCATGAGCCATGAGGAGGTGGAGTGCTTCTTCCTTGGCTGCGGCTGGAAGCCCTACTTTGTGGAGGGCAGCGATCCCATGACCATGCACCAGCAGATGGCGTCCGTTCTCGACGCGGCGATCCGCGAGATCAAGCGCATCCAGCGGGAGGCCCGGAAATCCGGCGAAGCCAAGCGTCCCCGCTGGCCCATGATCGTGCTGCGCACCCCCAAGGGCTGGACAGGCCCCAAGGAGGTGGACGGACTGCCGGTGGAGGACTGCTGGCGGGCCCATCAGGTGCCTATCTCCATGGGCGCGGACGCGGACAGACACCTGGCCCAGCTGGAGACGTGGCTGCGGTCCTATAGGCCGGAGGAGCTGTTCAACGCCGACGGTACGCCTGTGGAGCTGGTAGCCTCCTTCCCCCCTGCGGGCAGCCGGCGCATGGGTGCAAATCCCCACGCCAACGGCGGCCTGCTGCTGCGGGACCTGCGCACTCCCGATTTCCGGGACTACGCCGTGGACGTCAAGTCCCCCGGCTCCGTGGAGGCCCAGGATATGTATGTTCTCGGCACCTATGTCCGGGATGTGATGAAGCTGAACATGGACGCCCGGAACTTCCGCATTTTTGCGCCGGACGAAACGGCGTCCAACCGTCTGCAGGCCGTTTTCGATGTAACCGGCCGCCGCTTCCTGGACCAGCAGATCCCCGGCATTGACGACCACCTGGACCCCGACGGGCGGGTGATGGACTCCATGCTCTCCGAGCATTTCTGCGAGGGCTTTTTGGAGGGCTACCTGCTCACCGGACGTCACGGCTTCTTTGACAGCTACGAGGCGTTCATCCGCATCGTGGACTCCATGTTTGCCCAGCACGCCAAGTGGCTGAAGATGTGCAGCGAGCTGCCCTGGCGGCACGACATCGCCTCCCTCAACTATATCCTCGCCTCCAATGTGTGGCAGCAGGACCACAACGGCTTCACCCACCAGGACCCCGGCTTCCTGGACCATGTGGCCAACAAGAAGGCGGATGTGGTGCGGATGTATCTGCCGCCGGATGCCAACTGCCTGCTGAGCTGCTTTGACCACTGCATCAAGAGCCGCAACTACGTGAATGTCATTGTGGCCAGCAAGCACCCCCGCCAGCAGTGGCTGACCATGGAGCAGGCGGTGAAGCACTGCACCCAGGGCATCGGCATCTGGAGCTGGGCCTCCAACGACCAGGGCGAGGAGCCGGATGTGGTCATGGCCTGCTGCGGCGACACACCTACGCTGGAAACGCTGGCTGCCGTCAGCATTCTGCGTAAGGAGCTGCCGGAGCTGAAGATCCGTGTGGTAAATGTGGTGGATCTGATGAAGCTCCAGCCCCACACGGAGCATCCCCACGGTCTGACCGATGAGGAATACGACGGTTTGTTCACCAAGGATAAGCCCATTATCTTCGCCTACCACGGGTATCCCACCCTGGTCCACGAGCTGACCTATCGCCGGCACAACCGGAATCTCCACGTCCGCGGCTACAAGGAGGAGGGCACCATCACCACGCCCTTCGATATGCGGGTACTCAACGACATTGACCGGTTTGATCTGGTCATCGACACGGTGCGTCGTCTGCCGCAGCTGGGCAATCGCGGCGCATACCTGGTCCAGAAGATGCAGGATAAGCTGGTAGAGCATCGCCAGTACATCCGCGACAACGGTGTGGATCTGCCCGAGATTCGCAGCTGGAAGTGGGATGAAGGCCTGAACCGTGCCGAGTGAGGTTTGATGATCGCAGAGGTCATCCCCGGCGCGGCGGACAGAGCGCATGACACGGGCACCGGGCGGAGCCCGTTCGCGTTCTGACCTGCGCCGCGGCATACACCTATAAATTTCGCGCAAGAAAGCTCCCGGCATACCACGCGCGTGGTATGCCGGGAGCTTTTTGCTTGGATATCTCCGTGGTATGCCGTGAGCAGGAGGAGGGCGGCTTTGTTCCGGTCGGACAAGCGCCAGCAGCGTTCCCGCCAGTGTGTCCATCTTCGCCGGTGGGCATCGGACAGGAAGAATTGAGGTTTCCGTTCTCTGAATTGCTGATGCATCCGTTTTCGGAACTGCGGCCCCATAGAGGGTGCAAAGCAGTCCCGCACGAACTCATTCAGCTCCAAGACCCCCGCTTCGATCCGTTCCTCCAGACAGGTGCATTCATACAAGTGGCACGAATGCTTGCGATCATAGTTCTGGCAGTATTCGCACTCCACATCTTTGGGCGTGTAATGAAATGGGCTGCGGTATGGTCTACACAAATGTGGTGGGGCTTGTATGATTTTGTCGATGATAGGCTTTAGCACAGGGGGCTCTGCACCCGTTTTGCACACAGTACTTTTGAGAAAATTCGCATTTAACTTGGGATTTCAAAAAAACCATGGTACACTGCAAAAACAAATGAGGGTCAGCGAAAACGGACAGGAGGCGAAAGGCGATATGGCATGGGAAGAAGAATGGATCTGCGACTGTGAGCCGGATCCTTCGGCAGAGCATCGCCGGGAAAAGGAAAAACGCGCCTTCCATATAGAGCAGAGAAAGCGGCACAAGGAGCGGCTGTGCCGGGAGCTGTCCGGTAGCGGAAACTGCAAGCTGTCCATTTGGGTAGACAGCCGGAAGAAAAAATCCGGCGAAATCATCCTCATCAGACGCTATAAGAACAGCAATATCCAGTGCCGGCTGAAAAAATGCTCGAAGCATATTGTCCGATGCATCCCGCCGGATATCCTGCCGCCCAAGGGAAATCAGTACAGAAGGGCTTTTGACTACTGGTGGATATGGGAGTAATGAATTGAAAAATATTTCGATTTAACTTAAGTTTTCAAAAATACCGTGATACGCTGTAGAAAAAACAAAGGAAGGAGTGGATAGCAATGTCTGTCAAAACCAATATCAAGGACTTTTACGGGCGGGTGATCGGCACGGTGGTGGAGGAAAACAACGGTGACAAGACCATCAAGGACTTTTACGGCCGTCCTCTGGGCTACTACAAGAAAGGCCGCAATGTGACCACCGATTTTTACGGCCGGGTGGTGGCCTCCGGCGATCAGCTTACCATGCTGCTGAATTCGGGCAAGTGAGAAAGCCGGGTGCCGCATTCCTACAGAATGCGGCACATCTCTTTTTATTAAACTCGTTTTTACCACATACCAGCACAAGGAGGAGTGAATGCGATGAAGAAAGAACGCGTGGAGCTGAGCGTGCATACCAAAATGTCCCGTATGGATGCGGTGGCCTCCGCCGGTGACTATGTCCGAGCTGCGGCAGAGCAGGGACAACCGGCCATCGCCGTAACGGATCACGGCTGTGCGCAGGCTTTCCCTGAGGCAATGCGTGCAGCAGAGCAATGCAAAAAGGAGGGCCGCAGCATCAAAATTCTATATGGCATGGAGGCGTACTGCGCAGACAGTGGGGATGCCCCGCCGTACCATGTGACGATCCTGGCGCAGAACGAAGCGGGGCTTAAAAATCTGTATCAACTCATCACGCAGTCCCACCTGCACCATTTCCGAGGTGTGCCGCTGGTGACAGGAGCGGATCTGCAGCAGCACCGCCGGGGACTACTGGTCGGCAGCGGCTGCGGCAACGGGAAACTGTTTTCTGCGGCTGCACGGGGAGAAAAGCACTTATCGGCCATTGCCCGGGCGTATGATTTTCTGGAGATACAGCCCGTTTGGAACTGCAAAGTCGTGGTTCCCGAGGCGGGGAAAATCCAGGAGGAGCTTCGGCGGATCAACAGGATCATTGTGCAGTTGGGAGATGATCTGAAAATTCCCGTCTGCGCCACGGGAAATGTCCACTATCTCAAGCCCGAGGATGAACAGGCGCGCCGTATTCTCAGGTGCAGCGGCCACGGCTCCCTGTATTTGCGATCCACTCGGGAAATGCTCCGGGACTTTGCCTATCTCGGCAAAGAAAAAGCCCGGGAGATGGTCATTGACAACACAAATCTGCTGACAGAACGGACGGAGGAGCTTCGCCCGATTGCGACAGAACCCACATGGGCAAGGCTGGAAGATGAACAGCTTCTTCTTGACCGCTGTCAAAGCAAGGCCGACGAATATGATGGGCTGTTGACTGATCTTATAACAGAGCGACTGGCCCAAGAAAGTGCCGTTGTGAAAAAACAGAAGTCTGCTTCCTCGTACAGAATTGCCGCGGCCTTAGCCCATGACTTGTGCGGCAAATGCGGCGTTCCTGTCATGACGCGTAGGTCGGCAGGTGCATCCCTGCTGGCTTATTTTTCCGGCATCAGCCGCATCAACCCATTGCCGCCCCATTATCACTGCCGCCATTGCGGACATACGGAGCTTCCGGCGTGTGGCGTGGAATCCGGCTTTGATTTGCCGGACAAAACCTGTCCGAGCTGCGGAGAGCGCATGGCGCGGGACGGGCAGAATATCCCGTGGCAGGATTTTTGGGGGCAGGACGGGGAAAAACTGCCCGACTTTGATTTCAATATTCCTGGGGAGTTCTTCGCACAGGGGCGCATGATGGGGGTGTTCGCAGAGCTGTTCGGAGAGAATCGGGTGGTGAGAGCCGGCGCTACTGCCACCGTTTCAGAGAAAATTGCTCGGTATTATATCCGGGAATATGAGGAGAAACAGTGCAACTCTTTCCCGGAAGAGGTGCGGGCGCGTATAGTCGAATGTCTGACCGGTGTCCGGTGCGGCGTCCGACAGCATCCGGGCGGCTATGTCCTCCTTCCGGGGGAAATCGAGTCGGAAAGCTCCATCCCGCTGCAATACGCTATGGACGACCCAGGCGGAGAGATCTGCACCCATTTTAATTTTCACGATTTGACAAATGCATGGTTGAAAATGGACTGCTTGGGATATGATGCGTCAGACCTGCTCGCTCGGCTCTGCCGGGAGACCGGGTGCGAAGTAAGCTGCATCGACCTGCACGATCGAGCGGTATATGACAGCCTGCTGGCCAAACCCTCCACCACCGCAGCGACGGACAGCCTGCTTTCGTGTGCGGTGGAGCTGGTGCTGAATGGCCTGACGGATAGGGAATTGCGAAGCAGTCTGCCGAGGAATTTCACCGGCATACGGAAGGCGATATGCCATCTGCAAAACAGCTCTGTCTCCGAAAATGCACCCGGGTATCACAAAGCCTATACGGTGGAGCTTGCCATGGCCGCCGTGGAGCTGGGATGGTACAAGCTGCGATTCCCGGAGGAGTTTGAAAGAGCCTGCCGATGTACCTATAAAAATTTTGAAAGAAAGGCTTTGATGCAATGAAGCAGCATAATCTTGATCCCGATGCGCAAATGCGTCTGCTGGAGGAGATATACGGGGAGAAAGCCATCGTGTCCGCCGTGGAGAGAAACCGGAAAAATCGGGAAATCGAAATACAAAACGCCCTGCGGCAGCTCTCCGAACAACAGAGGGAGATGATCCTGTACCAATACGGCTTTGCGGACGGGCTGCCCCACACGGCGGAGGAAGCCGCGCAGCACTTTGACCTTTCCCGGGAGGATGCCGAGCGGATCACATCGCTTGCCCTGCGGACGCTGCGCAGCCCCGCCTGCTCTGGCGGGCTGCGGGTACTGCTGTCGCAGCTTTGAATCAGAGGAAGAATTTTTTTGGATTTAACTTGGGTTTTTCCAAAAGTCTTGTTATCATGAAGAAAAATAAATGATATGGAGGCTGACCTATGAACACACCCAAAAATCTTCTCATTGCCAACCCCGACCAAAGCATCGTCCTCACCCCTGCTGAAGTGATCCGCCGTATGTTTGCCTACACTGACGAAAACGGCACTCTGATCGTCCCCCAATGGCCTTGCGATGATTGTGTGGAGCAGGGCTACTATATCTGTCGCATGAATTGGACGAAGGCGGACGCCGAGGAGGCGGTGGCGGTGTATGAGTCCCTCTATGCCAAGCTGGAAAATGCCGGCGAGAAGCCCTGCGATGCCCGGACGATGCTCCCCTACCCGGACTCCGGCATGGAGGAAATCGCCTATCATCTGAACATTCGTGCCAAAAGGCTGCAAAAGCTGCTGGCCCTCCATGCGCCCCACATTGTCGCAAATAACGAAGCCTGCCTTCTCGCTCAGGCTATGGCTCTCTACGGCTATTGCAAGGACTTCCGCTGTGTGAAGGAATTGGCGTGACAAAAAAATCCCCCGGCTTTCCGCATGGGAAAGCCGGGGAGATCACAAATTGACTTGTATAGCTATTTGTTTCCAGGAAACGGCCACTCGGCCATCTCCCATTGAAATCCGTTGGGATAACCATCTTCTTGAGCCTTGTCGTCGATTTCCCTCTTGCATGCCATGTATTCTTCATATGTACCGATTCGACTCCAAGGTACTCCATTATAGTACTCTGTGCCGAAAGCTCCTTTCAATACAAATCGATCTATAGGAGCATGTGCGTACTCTTTGAGCTGGTCAAGTGCACTCAAACCCTCACACTGATAATAAATATATAAATACTTTATCATCATGTTGATGAGTTTCTGCGCCTGACCATAGGAGAACACCTCTTTGCCAGAGTGGTTTTGAATTAGAACATTCGATATGTCCAAATCCACCTCTACCTTACCCTTACCGGTGTCAGTAAGCTCACAAGTAAGTCCGGCATTCTGAATTTCAGCCAGTCTACTGCACGCACATTTGTGCCACTCATCAAATTTTTTATCTTTCAAATATTTCGTTAATTCAGAAAGATCTGAGCCTCCGAATATTTTGTCAATAGTATACTTTTTTATGCATTCCTTAACATTGGTTTTGTTGTTATTACTACGAGTGGAGTTATCGGGAAAATATTTGTCTTTTATAGCTGTTTTATATGCGACTGTGTGAGTTGACATATCCTTATATGCCAAGTTAAAAGCCCGGTCGATCATTTCTACTTTTCTTTGCTCAATATTCTCTCTGTCCGCATGAATCCCAGTCAAGAAATCAAGCACCTCTTTGGATACGCAAATTTCATTTTTGCATTCTTCTATCATTCCGTTTCGCCATCCTTTCCTTTTGATCTGTCAAATTTACAGGAATTTCCACATAAAGTATACCACATGGAACGCAAAATTCAACATCTTTCGTATATTTTCCCAAAATAAATATCGAAGGAGACAAATGATGTCATTCAATGCGCTGAATATTGATTTTTACCTTTGTGGCGGCATCCACAGTAAGGGCTACGCTCCGGACGAACAAACAACCGCCCTCCTCCAAACAGTGAGGAACGGAGACGGGGGGCAAGCGAGTGGGCGAAGAAGAACGGTGTGAGAAAATTGCTGCCCGAAAAACATTATCAAACAAAAGAACATCTTGACTTTTTGAAAATGTAGAGTACAATAATATATCAGAGGTGTGAAAATACGCCTCTGAATTAGGGGGGCTTACAGATGAAAGCAACGTATTCTGGCTTTATTACGGACAACAAAAACTGTTCCGGCTTTGAGTTCAATACGGATGCGAACAGAATATTTGATTTTCTGAACCAAGATGAGATCATCATTAAAATGGCTGAATATGCAGATCAAGGCAAACCAGCTCTTGCCGGCTGTGTCTTGGAGTTAGAACAATTTTATGAGGAAATGGATAATCCGACGATCGACTTCAGCGATGGCTTCACTCGGACTGTTGTCGGTCGCATGATCAAGAGCATCTTAAAGCCATTCGGGTATCAGGTTGAAAAGCAAAAGGATTTCCCGAAAAACCGGAAGGGAAAATATTTTGTTTCAGCATCTTGTTACAAGCTCGACACAAGTGAAGCAACCATGCGCATTGTGAAAAGAGTTGAAGAAATAGAAACATAGTATTCCATAGTCGGTTGTCATTTTTTGACCTGAATCGTATTTATATAGAGAAATGAAAGGGGAATATGAATCATGGGACGAAAATATACCAGAACTGAGACGATTGCACAAATAGAAGAAGTCGCAAAGGATATGTCAACTTTTTACACGGCTACCTGCATAAATCATGCCGGAACGACTTATAAAGCCGATGGTGCCAGGTACTACACAGAAATCATTTCTGAGTATTTGTTGGAACACTACGATTTATTTGATCAGATTCAAAAAATCAAACGTGGGAACTACAAAATTGGCTCGCATAACGGAACAACGCCTCGCGAAACTTCTAACCGAAAGGAAGAACGAATCGCACTGGCTTTAGCCCAGAAAAAGGTACTGAACCCACTCGGCGAGGTCATCGATTATCAAGTTCCGCTGAAAAGCAAGCAAAGCGATCGAGCCGGTAAAATTGATTTGATGACTTTCGACGAATCCACAGGGATTTTGAGACTGATTGAGTTAAAAGCACCTAAGAGCAAGGAAACATTGCTTCGCTGCGTTTTGGAGATTTTCACTTATTACAAGACGGTGGATATGGGCGAGCTGTTAAGAAGTTACGGTTTAGATGGTAAGTGCAAGGAAGTTCGGATTTGCCCGCTGTTTTTCAAGGGAAGCACCCAAAACAACGAATATAATACATTAGGCAATCACGGAAACCTTGTTGGACTGATGGACAAAATAAGTGATGATGGCGTCAAGGTCGAGTTACTCCGGTTTCCTTTTGAAAATATCGAAACGGTATCACCAAGCACTTCTTATGCAAATGGTGTCACTGGTTGTGATACTCCTTGCACCCCAGGGACGATCGTTATCATTCCTACCGTAAAGAGCCCCAATGCCGCTCCGCTTGATTTAGAAGAAGTTCCTGACTGTGACACGGGAACGCCATCAAAATGGGAAATCGAAATTTTGGATTATTAACTTTTCAACTCTACCACCCTGTTGTCGCGGCGGTTTGCTATACTGTCCTCAAAAACAGGAGGACGATTTTATGGCAGAAGAAACACGACAGGAAAACGCTGTGCGCTCTGGCGATGATGTGACCTGCCCGAACTGCGGCAGCCATAACGTGCGCTGTATTCCCTATCCAAAGGTGGAGTTTGGTATCTGGTTTGTACTGTGGCTGATCGTTGCATTTGGCGGCTATATGATCTCGGTATTCATCACAATCGCCGGCATCATTTTCTGGAGCATTGCGCTGGTGATTCGCCTGAAACAGAACAAACTGGCGAAGCAATTTGTCCGGATGCAGTGCATCACCTGCGGAGAGAGCTTCGATGTGGCGCGAAGTTCGCTTACGAAAGGGGGCGGCGGTCAATGACGCAGGACTATCGCATCAACACATTCGGCTTGACGCAAAAACAGAATCAATTTGTAAGCGCAAATCTTCCCGTGCGGGACTGCGAGCTTTACATTGCCGATACCCCCACAGATTTGATTGCCATAAACTGCGAGGCGATGATCGTAAACGCATCTGCGATGGAGCAGGACGACGTGGATATGATCTTCGGCTACTATCAGGAGGTCAACGGTTGCACCGATGAGACGATCTTCTGGCTTGGCGAGCCGAAGCCGCCGAAGGAGCTGCGGAAGTTCTTCAAATGCTACGATTCCTTTGACGCCATCAAGGACAAGCTCAAGTATCTGCTGCTCACTGCACACAGCAAGAGCAAAAAAGCGCACGAGTACAGCGAAAAGCTGGTCAACGGGTTGAAAATCCTTGCGCTCATCCGCAAGCACCCCGGCATTTCTACGCAGAAGCTATCGGAGCTGACCGAGCTGCCGCTGCGCAGCGTGCAGCGTTATATCGCCGCTCTGCAAGCAACGGGGGAATGGATCGAGTATGACCGGGCGCTCCGGGGCTGGAAGCTGTTTCACGGTATCTCTATCTTATACGGAGATGTGTAGGGGGATGAAGGGAAATGAAACTCTGTATTCATCGAGGCACGCACCAGATCGGCGGCATTGCTGCCGAAATCTCCACGGCAAGCACGCGCATCCTCATTGACATGGGTGACGAGCTATCTCTGGATCCAAATTTCGTCTCCGCACCGCTGGATATTCCGGGTGTGACGGATGGGAACGGACATTGCGATGCCGTACTGTTTACCCACTATCACGGCGATCATACCGGGCAAATGCTGCGTATCCGACCGGAGATTCCCATTTATGCCGGGGCGCTGGCAAAAGATATCATGCGCCTGTCCGCAGAGCGTGGCGGGCAAAAGAATGAAGCGCTTTGCAGGCGCATCGAAACCATTCAAACCTTTTCTCCCGGCAAGCCGTTTTTGATCGGTGATATTCAGATTACGCCGTTCTGTATCGACCATTCCGCGTGTGACAGCTATCTATTCCTGATCGAAGCGGACGGCAAGCGGCTGTTGTATACCGGCGATTTCCGGCTGCACGGCGTGCGCGGCAATGTCATGGACAAGATTCTGGAAAGACGCGTTGGAACCGTCGATGTGGTTGTCACGGAGGGAACGACCGTTTCTCGCTCTGAACATGAGGCCGTAACAGAGTGGGGACTGCAAAAACGTGTGAAAGCGTATTTGCGGCAGTACAAGTACGTCTTTGTGCTGTGTGCAGCGACGAACCTTGACCGGGTTTTTGCGCTGGCGCGGGCAGTACCGCGTGGAAAATACTGCATTTGTGACGACTATCAGAAAATGCTGGTTGAAACCGTGTCAAAACATTGGAGCGGGATCTCGTCCTTTTATGAGATGCCGAAACTTCTATCCTTCAAACACCACCCACCGGCGCGTTTTGCGGAGCTGGGCGGACTGATGTTCGTCCGCGCCAATTCAAAGTTTGGAGCGATCATCTGCCAATATGATCCGGCACAGAGCATCCTTCTCTATTCCATGTGGGACGGCTACCGTACAAAACCCGGCAGCACCATCCCCGATTTTCTGGCGCTGACCGACACATGGGAAACGCTGCACACCAGCGGTCACGCCTCGCCGGAGGATCTGCGCCATGTCATTGAAAAGGCAGACCCGGAAATCGTCATCCCCATTCACACCGAAGCGCCGCAGAAAATGCAGACACTCTGCCAGAATCGTAAGGTGATTCTACTGAAAGACAGGGAGGAACTACTGCTATGATGAATGATATTTTTTGCGTCGGCTTGACACGGACGGAACTGCAAACAATGGGCGTTCTTCTACCAATTACATTCCGAATCATCCCTGTTTCATCGGAAGAACTGGATCATGCCGCCGTCGTGCGTGTAATCGATCAGGCGCGCTGTATCATCCTGAATCCGAAGCGGCTTCCCGTAGATTTGCTGGATGATTTTCTGCGTGGGCGGGACTATCAGCAGTGGAACGATGCGCCGGTGCCGATTCTTTTGTTCTCAGACACCATGACACGGGAACAGCGCCGCGAGGTTTTCATTCCGGAGTATCCGATCCTTTCGGTTGATCTGCACGAGCGTTTCGACCGGAATCGAAATCTTGTGGTAAAGCTGCTGCGGGAATCGGCGCTTCCCTGCTGGCAGAACCGAAAAGTCATGCGCAGCAATATGTTTAACGATGCGTGGTATCTGCTCGACATTGAAACGACCGGATTGGACAGATGGAAAGACCGCATCATCGCCATTCGCATTGCCCGCATGGCAAATTACGAAATCAACTGGGAGCGACCGACGATCTATATTCGACAAGCCGAACCGCTGCCAGCACAAGTTTCTGAAATTACCGGCATCACAGACGATATGCTGGCGGGCGGCGTTTCGATGGAAGAAGCATTGGAAGAACTGGACAGCCTTCCTTGCAAGGCTACGCCGTTCCTGTTTACCAACGAGGATTTTGCAACTGGCTTTCTGAATGCCGAGTTCCTTCGCTGCGGGAAAACCTTTGACCGCCCGTATGTCGCAATCGACAAGCTGGCAAATATCCCATTTGGCTATCTGATGCAGCGAAAGGCGTGGAACATTCCAGCATTGGTTGACTTTAAAACTTTGAGAAAACAGCCGTTGGATGAGGAACTTCAGAAGCTGTTCGCTCTGACTGCCTGCACCTTTGAGGCGCTGCAAGCTCGCTGCGATGTCCGCTGCCCAGAAGAATTTGCGAAACTATATGCAGCGGAACTGTGTGAGTGATGAAAAATCCCTTGGTAACAAGGGCGCACTTCTATACTCTCCTGACGGGAGTATGTGCGCTCTGCGAGGCAGAGAGGTCGGACACTCGAATGTCCGAGCTGTTTTGCGTCACTCCGTTCCGTACAAGGGGCTGCATCCCTTGCGACGCTTGCGCGTCTATCCCAGTGCACTTTGCAGCGGAAACCGTCTGCTGGCGCAGACCATTTCCGCCGCAAAGCCTGAAAATCCATATCGTTATCAAGACCGTCTACCGAAAACGTAGGCGGTCTTTTTGCATCTATCCATCCCATCATCTATCAGTCAGGAGGTTAAAATCATGCACGAAAAAGAAATCGAAAAGCTGCAAGCCAAAAAGGAAAAGGTCGAGCGTCAGCTTGCGCAGGAGCAGCACAAAATCCAACGGCTTAAAAACCGCGCCGCCTACTATGAAAAGGGTGATCGCCGCAAGCGGGCGCACCGGCTTATCACCCGTGGTGCAGCGATTGAGAGTGTCGCACCGCAGATGAAAGATTTGAGCGAAACTGCGTTTTACACTTTTGCCGAACAGGTCTTTGCGCTGCCGGACACGCAAAGACTGCTCACGGAAGCTGTCAGCCGCCATACAGGAGGTGATTGAGCATCGCACTGTTTCACTTTCATGTGACGCAGATCAAACGCAGCGCGGGGCAGTCCGCCGTGGCGTCTGCCGCCTACCGTGCCGGGGAAAAGCTGCACAGCGAATACACCCGCAAGGGCGGCGTGGTCTGTTCGGAAATCCTGCTGCCATCCCACGCCCCGCCAGAGTACGCAGCACGCGAAACGCTCTGGAACGCCGTAGAGAAAGCCGAGCTTGCCAAGCCCCAGCCGCCTACGCTCAACGATCTGCTGGCGCTG
>ERZ1673700.2757-NODE-2757-length-13059-cov-4.597816_pt1 | contig 13059 bp, 10 predicted proteins | sample MGYA00580230_ERZ1673700 | MGnify/ENA primary metagenome ERZ1673700 (study PRJEB41218, sample SAMN15661782) | gut metagenome | host: Homo sapiens | place: Canada: London | collected 2015-08-20/2019-03-30 | study: EMG produced TPA metagenomics assembly of...
TGGATACATCTTAACACCTGTTACCTTTTTGTTGGAGAAGAGGTAGGTTGTCTCATAACCAAAGAATACAGTTGCAGCATCATCCATGATATCCTGCTGAATATCGATGATGAGATCTTTTCTCTTGTCCTCATCAAATGTCTGCGCAAGCTCGTCAAGAAGCTTGTCAACCTCCGGGTTATTGTATCCTGCAGTATTGTTTGCAGAGGAGCTGTACCAGTTCTCTCTTAAGTAGTTCTCAGGGTCTCCAGTGTTTGCTACCAGCACGTTCCAGATCAGAAGGTCATACTGACCGGAATCTCTCATGTCAAGAAGTGTCTCATAACTTACTGTGTTCAGGTTTACGTTGATACCGATCTCCTTCAGACTGGCCTGTGCTGCCTGTGCGTATACACCAAGCTCGGCACGGCTTGTGTAGATAACAAAATCAAGAACAAGAGGATCTCCGTCAGGAGTTTCTACAAATCCGTCACCGTCAACATCTTTGTATCCGGCCTCATCAAGGATCTTCTTTGCGCTGTCCGGATCATAGGAATTCTCATCCTTCAGATCATCGAATCCAAAGTCAAGTGTTGGAGGAACCGGTGCTTTACCAGCTGTTGCGCCACCCTCAAGAAGAGTGTTGCAGTATGTTTCCTTGTCAAGGCCACGAAGAAGTGCCTGGCGAAGAGCCTTATCGCTGAGTGCATGATCCTCATTCTGGTTCATGAATGCATAGGTGGAACGAAGAGACTGAAGCTCCTGGATGTCGTAATTGTCATTTCCCTCAAACTCAACCAGGTTCTCTGTTTTCAGGTTGTAAGCGATATCGATCTCACCTGTCTGAAGAGCCATGGAACGTGTTGTCTGGTCATCCACACATTTCAGTGTAACTTTATCAAGGGGAACTTCTCCATCCCAGTAGTTCTCATTTTTTACTACGATACAGGAATCCGTCGGGCTGAAGGACTCTACTGCGTAAGGTCCTGTACAGATCGGTCCTTCCATGGCAAATGTAGAATCATCTACATTTGTATCTACGATCAGAAACAGCGGGTCTGCAAGGCATCCGGCCATGTTTGCATTTGCTCTGTTCAGATGGAAGATCAGGTTCTGTCCGTCAACTTCGAGGCTGTCGAGATCAAAGAATTCCGGAACACGGTCACTCTTTTCAGCGGTACGTTCGATGGAGGCTTTTACCATTTCCGGTGTCATATCGTCACCGTTGGAGAATTTTACGCCCTCACGGATCTTGAAGGTCCATGTTTTTCCATCGTCACTGTTTTCCCACTCTTCCGCAAGACATGGAACGATCTCACCGTTCTCATCGAATTTTGTAAGGCACTCGCCGATCGCATAACGGGATACAACCCAGCTGAAATACTGCTCTGTCGGCTCCAGTGTATCTGCAAAGCTTGTTACTCCGATGGTGATCTCCTTATCACTTTTTTTGTCACCTTTTGCCTGAGCCACTGTTGCCATTGAAAGGGTCATCATACATGCAAGTGTAGCAGCCAGCACTTTTTTAACTACATTATTTCTCATTTCATCCTCCTAAAGATAATATACTGATCATATGGTGTTGGTTTGTTACAGAGTTGTTTTATTGATCCTGGCGCGGATCCAGTACATCACGGATGCTGTCTCCAAGCATGTTGAAAACAACAACACAGATTACGATAGCGATACCAGGGTAGATCATAAGCCATGGCGCCTTTGCCATGTAGGTTCTTCCTTCATTCAGCATCAGTCCCCACTCCGGTGTCGGCGCAGTTGCACCAAATCCCAGGAATGAAAGGGAAGCCAGCTCCAGCATCATAGTTCCGATATCTGCTGCCGCAGTTACCACCATCTGGGTTACCATGTTGGGAAGAATGTGTACAAGAAGAATTTTCCAGGTCTTTGTTCCGTTTACTATAGCTGCCTCTATGTAAAGACTCTTCTTGACTTTCAAGACCATACTTCGTGCAAGACGGGCATATTTTGTCCAGCTTACAGCCGCAATGGAAATAACGGCATTGACCAAGTTTGGTCCAAGCATACCGGCAATGGCAATGGCCAGTACAAGCCCAGGGAAGGAGATCATCATATCTGCGATACGCATGATCACTGCATCCACAACGCCGCCGAAATATCCGGCAATAACTCCTAAAAATGTACCGATGACAAAGATCACTGCAACCAGACATAAGGTCATGATCAGAGAGGTTCTTGTTCCGAAGATAACACGGGAAAGAAGATCTCGTCCAAGCTTATCCGTTCCGAACGGATGAGCGGAGCTTGGCTCCTGCAGTGATTCGGTCATAACTGCATTCAGTGGATCATATGGTGAGAGCTGCGGCGCAAAGATCGCAATTCCGATCACCACGAGACCCAGAATGAAGAAAAGAGTGAACTGTTTATTTTCTTTGAATGTTCGTAATACCTTTTTCAATTATCTATCCTCCTTAAGTCTTGGATCGAGATAAGTATAGGACAGATCCACAAGCAGGTTGATGCACATGTACAGGATCGCGATCCAAAGTACATAGCCCTGTACAAGAGGATAGTCACGACAGGAAATCGCCTTTACTGCCATATTTCCCATTCCAGGCCAGTTGTAAATGATCTCTACAACTGCAGTACCTCCCAGAAGACTTCCAAGGGAAAGTCCCAACAGCGTTACCAGCGGAAGCATAACATTAGGAAGGACGTGTTTCCAGAGAATGACGCTTTCCTTGATTCCACGCATTCTTGCACCTGTGACATAATCCTGATGAAGTTCCTCCAGCACTGCACTTCTTACCTGTCTGGTATATTTTGCAGACATGGCAAGTGCAAGAGTCAGCGCCGGGAGGATCATGGATTTAAAATCCGTACTGCCTCCTGCAACATTGATCCAGCGAAGCTGAACACCAAAGATGCTGAGAAGGATCAGGCCCAGCCAGAAGCTTGGAACAGATACTCCCACAAAGGTAATTCCTCTCACAAAATAATCCGGGAATTTGTTCTGATATACAGCGGCCAGGATTCCAAGCGGTATGGAAATAATGACCATCATCAGAAGTGCCAGCAACGACATCCTCAGCGTCGGCCAGAAACAGGATACCAGTTTATCTGTTACCGGCATTTTGAAAGAATAGGACTGTCCCATATCTCCTGTAACAACACCCTTCAGCCAGGAACCATACTGCACGAGAAAGGGCTGATCAAGGCCAAGCTCATGTCTTGTCTGTTCCAGAAGCTCTGGTGTAGGAAGATTACCACACTCTGTCAGCATGATCTCCGCAGGATCACCAGGTGACAGGTAGGTCAGTCCAAATGTGAAAAAGCTGATTCCAAATAATACAATGATGATCTGGAGAAATCTTTTTCCTACTTGTTTCTTTGTCACGTTTTACTCCTTTCCTCATTTGATGCGATTTTAACATTGCCGTTTTAATTTATTTATATAAAAGAAACTATTTGATTCTCAATATGCAGAATATGCATGGAATTTTAGAAAATTTGCACGAAAAAAGCCCGTGACGAAATACGGGCACACAAAATAAATATGCTTCCTATCTTCCGTAAGAATCATTTTAAAACAATTGCAAGCAGGTCTCCTGACTTAGGATCCTTACCCTCAGACACCTTCCCGGTCTATTTCTCACGCACTCGACCAGTGGTACTTTGTCTGAGGATTTCCCCTTACAGTGACGGGATCGTACCGGATTTACACCGGTTTCCCTATTAATCCTCTCAGAACTTACAACGGCTGATGTGAAAATCAGCAAATGCTGTCAAATTACTGAAACATTATATGATAAAACTATAGTTTATGTCTATGGAAAAATGTTATATTTTTAGAAAACTCATAAATTTTGTTAAAGATGCTTGAATTGTATATATCCCCCATGGGGGATTTGACAATTGGATTTATCTAATCTGCTAAAAAAACACGGATTTTACCTCACTATTTTTACAAATAGAATAGCAAATGGTAAAACCCGGTTTTCTTACTGTTTCAATATGATTTCAGACAGAAGCGTTCTGAAAAGGTTGTTTACTATCAGGTCAGAGTCTCCGTGATCGCTGCATATGCGATCATTGGTCCGTCTTCAATAATGTTCAGACTGGCTGTCTGATAAAGTACGACTCCGTTTTCAGTTGCAATAGAGGTGTAAAGTAAATTCCCATAGTAATCTCTCAGTTCACCCAGTTCTTCCCCCTTAAAAAAGTATTCTCCAGGCTTCTTGGACGGATACCAGCATCCGGTATACGGCGCATATTCATAGACTACATTTTCCAGAAGCATCTGACGGTAATGCTTCAGACCATGACATTTCTTTCCCTGGAGATGAAAAACAAGGTGACGGACGTCTCTTTTATCCTGTTCTACTTCCTCCCAGGTCCAGTAGCTGTGTCCGCCTCTTTCGATAAGAATACTTGGAATTCCAAGAGAAGAAGCATAATTGTAGGCGCCACCTGTGGCAGTTGTGGAACGGACCACATATTTTACGCCGATATGCCGTGCCATATGTAATGATTTCTCTGCTGTCTTTTCATCTACAACCCCTACATAATAAACATAGGGATGAAGCTGTTCGAACCCATCTCCGCTATGCAGGTCGATATAATAATCTGCTATGGAAAAAAGCTTTGTCACTATAGCATAGGCAATACGATCTGCAGCTGTTCCCTCAGGATCTCCGGGGAAAACGCGGTTCAGGTTCTTGCCATCCTCATAGACTAGACTCATGGTGCGATGCTCAAAGCCACTGACATTGACCAGTGGAACGATGATCACATTTCCCTTTAGTTCTTCCGGTTGAAATTCTTTTGCAAGTTCCATTGCCGCCTGGATTCCTACATACTCCGCACTGTGTATTCCCGCTGTGATAAGTATCGTCGGTCCGTCTTTCACTCCGCATATCACAGTTGCCGGCATTGCTATGCCGTATCCTGTGATCTTAATTTTCCCCTGTGCCTTCTCTCCTTTTTCAATCACCCAGTCATCAATTTTGATCATTGGTTGTTTCCCTTTTCCTTTTTTATATTTCCGCACTTTTGACGATAAGTATATCATGCCTAACCGAAATTGTACATATTCTTTTAAGATTCCGGGAAAACAGAAAAAAGCTTTCGTAACCGTTCATTCTGATCCGACGTACAAAAGCTTTTTTCCTGAATGATATATAATTTATCTTTTTACCAATTCTTTGGTGATTTCTTCCCAGCTGACTCCTTTTTCCACCATGAGTACCATCATATGATAAAGAAAATCTGAAATTTCGTATTTAATCTCTTCTTTATCCGGATTTTTGGCTGCAATGACGATCTCTGTGCATTCTTCACCGACTTTTTTCAAAATCTTGTCGATTCCTTTATCAAAAAGATAATTGGTATAGGAACCTTCCTTTGGATGTTCTTTTCGGTCAGTGATCACATCATACACATTCTGGAACACGTGAAGAGGATTGGTATCATCGTACTCCTTTTTCATCAGCGGTTTGAAGAAACAAGTACGGTTTCCTGTATGGCAGGCTGCGCCCACCTGCTCCACTTTGGCAAGGATCGTATCATTATCACAGTCAATGGTAAGAGACTTTACATACTGTACGTGGCCGGATGTCAGACCTTTGGTCCAGAGCTCATTCCGGCTGCGACTCCAGTATGTCATTTTTCCAAGCTTCAATGTTGTGTTAAAAGCAAGCTCATTCATATAGGCCAGCATCAGTACTTCATCCGTCCGGTAATCCTGGACAATAACCGGAACCATTCCGTCACTGTTTAATTTAAAGTCCGACCATGCAATATTACTTTTATATGTGTTTACCGGAATTCCGGCTTCTTCGCAGGTTTCCTTAAATGTATGCAGATCATTTTCAAGACTGCTTACATAAGCACCGCAAAGTCCGGACACAGCTGGTTCTCCTAAAAGCTCCAGAACGCTCTCAGATCTGTTTTCATCGGTATGAAGAACAATGGAAATCTGAGAAATCTCTGCAATTTCATTTTCGACAGTGTCCAAAGCCAGAACAGTGTCTGCATATGTTTCGATCAGATCCTGATTTTCTGTGAATTCTCTCAGATCAGAGATGCTGATCATCATACGCTCTTTTCCAAAGCGCCGGGATACTTCTTCCAGAAGCTTGATATTATTCTCTTTCGAAAAATTCAGTACAACTTTGGCACATCCCGCATAGATCAGCTTTTTTACATCTTCCATACGTTTGATATTTCCCGCTGCGATCACCGGGATCTCAGATACCTGACAGATATCACGGATTTTTCCGATCGCACGGTCATGCTCTGCATCTGTGGAAGAAAAGTCAAATACCAGAAGCTCATCTGCCCCATTGTCACCGTAAAATTTTGCAAGTGTTTCTACATTTCCGTCTCCGAAAAGATTTCTCTGTCCAAATCCGGTTACCGCCTTTTCTGAATGAAGATAAAGGCATGGGATCAACTGTTTGTTCATAAGTGGTCTCCTTCTGTATCAGAGGCTTCCCTTGGTAGAAAGCACGTCTGTGATCCGGGAATCGTACTGTGTGGCTGCATCAAGGGCTTTCGCAAAGCTTTTAAACATGGCCTCTGCCACATGATGGCTGTTTCCTCCGGAAAGAACCTTGATGTGAAGATTCATTGCTGCGGAATAGGATACTGCATAAAAGAATTCCTTTACCATCTCTGTAGCCATATCTCCTATTTTTTCCGTAGAAAACTCTGCATCCCATCCGAGATAAGGTCTTCCGGAAAGATCTACTGCGCAGAGCACAAGCACTTCATCCATAGGAAGGATACAGCTGCCGTAACGTTTGATCCCTTTTTTGTCGCCAACTGCCTCACGGATAGCGTTTCCAAGGACGATCCCTGTATCTTCAATGGTGTGATGATCATCTACATTCAGATCACCGTGGACTCTCAGCGTAAGATCATACAGTCCATGGCGCGTAAAACCGTCCAGCATATGGTCAAAAAAGCCAATGCCTGTATCAATATCGGAACTTCCTGTTCCATCAATATTCAGCTGCAGACGTATCTGCGTTTCTTTTGTGTTTCTTTCGATCAGTGCTTTTCTTGCCATTATTCGTTCTCCTTGTCCTCTTCCTCAAAACGGACTGCAATGGAATTTGCGTGTGCAGTCAGCTGTTCCGATGTGGCAAACTGGATAATGTCCTTGTGGATCTTTCGGAGTGCTTCCCTGGAATAATATACAATACTGGATTTTTTGATAAAATCATCTACAGAAAGTGCGGAGAAAAATTTGGCGGTTCCATTGGTAGGAAGTACGTGGTTTGGTCCTGCAAAATAATCTCCAAGGGGTTCAGAGCTGTGCTCTCCGATAAAGATCGCACCTGCATTTCGTACCTTCATCATATCTTCAAAAGGATTCTTTGTGACGATCTCCATATGCTCAGAAGCAATTTCATTGGCAGCCTCAATGGCCTCGTCCATATCTTCTGCGATCAGGATATAACCAAAGTTCTCCAGGGATTTCTCAATAATGGCTTTTCTGGAAAGTACCTCAACAAAACCTCTGACTTCTTTATCTACCTGATCTGCAAATTCCTCATTTGTTGTGATCAGGATCGCAGATGCCATCTCATCATGTTCTGCCTGAGAAAGAAGATCTGCTGCAATATAACGAGGATTTGCAGTCTCATCTGCAAGAACGAGGATCTCGCTTGGGCCGGCAATAGAATCAATGCTTACGTATCCATAAACTGCCTTTTTTGCAAGCGCAACAAAAATATTTCCGGGTCCTACGATCTTGTCAACCTTTGGAATACTCTCGGTTCCATATGCAAGTGCTCCGATGGCCTGTGCACCACCCACTTTATAGATTTCATCTGCTCCGGCTTCGTTGGCAGCAACAAGTGTGCTTGGATTTACTTTTCCGTCTTTTCCAGGAGGTGTTGTCATTACAATACGGTCAACACCGGCAACTTTTGCAGGAACGATATTCATAAGCACGGAAGACGGATATACAGCCTTTCCACCGGGAACGTAAACACCTACACAGTTCAGAGCGGTTACCTTCTGACCAAGCATGGTTCCGTCTGTTGTGCTTGTGAACCAGCTGTTCTGAAGTTGCTTTTCGTGATAGCTGCGGATATTCACCAATGCTTTTTTGATCACATCGATCAGGGAAGGATCTACCAGCTTGTATGCTTCCTCGATCTCCTCAGGGGTTACACGGATCGTATCCTTTGTCACTTCGACTTTATCAAATTCTCTGGTAAATGCAAATAACGCGGTATCTCCCTCTGCTTTTACTTTGGCAAGGATATTTGCTACTGCATCCTCGTATTTTCCATAATTATTAGGGCTTCTTTTTAAGAGAGTTTCCAGAATATCTTTTGTAGATTCTTTGGTGAGTTTTACCTTACGCATAATAAATTCTGCCTTCTTTCTGTATTTTGGAGGTTCATCTGTTGTTCAGTTTATTTGATCACACCTCGAAGTTCCGTGATCAGTTTGCGGATCCGTTCATCTTCCATTTTCATGCTGACCTGATTGACTACCATACGTGCAGACAGCGGGCAGACTTCTTCCAGCACCTTCAGGCCATTCTCGCGAAGGGTGCTTCCGGTTTCCACGATATCCACGATAACCTCGGAAAGTCCTACGATCGGTGCAAGCTCGATGGAACCGTTCAGCTTAATGATCTCCACAGTCTGATGCTTTTTGTTATAGAAGTAATCCTTTGCAATATTTGGATATTTTGTAGCTACACGGATCAGCTGATTGTTATTCAGGACTTCTCTGGCGCTTTCAGGGCCGCATACGCACATGCGGCATGCTCCAAATCCAAGATCCATAACCTCATATAGCTTTCTTCCTTCTTCCAGAATGGTATCCTTACCTACGATACCGATATCTGCTGCACCATACTCTACATAAGTCGGCACATCCGGACCTTTTGCAAGGAAAAACTTCAGCTTCAGTTCCTCATTGGTAAAGATCAGCTTTCGGGAATCTTTGTCACGCATCTCCTCACATGTAATACCGATCTTCTCAAACATATCCAGTGTTTTGCTGGCCAGACGCCCTTTTGTGAGGGCAAATGTAAGATATCTCATCAGTCCTGCTCCTCCTTTGCCGGGCACAATGCCACTTTTTTACCTTTATTTCGAAGCGCCATTGCTTCCTGGATCGCTTTTTTCAGATTTCCCGGATCATAGGTGATCACAATGGTTTTATCGCCAGCCGGAACAGCCAGCTTCTGTCTGGAAAGCGCGAGCATCAGGTTATCGACCACAATGGCAAATCCAATGGAAGAAGCCGGTTTTCCGAAATGCTTCATCAATTCGTTGTAGCGTCCGCCCTTGATCAGGGGTTCACCGGTTCTATATGTATAAGCCTGGAAAATGATCCCTGTATAATAACGGAACTTACTGAGCATTCCAAAATCAAAAGCAATGTATTTCTCACAGCCGTATACTTTCAGGATCTCATAAATTTCTTCCAGTCGTTTTACTGCAGAAAGTGCTTCCGGATTGGAGGTGAGTTTTTTTGCTTTTTCCAGCACTTCTGCTGAACCGAACATCTGAGGCAGTTCAGCAAAAGCCTTGGAAAGGTTATCACCTAAATTCTGTCCCTTAAGAAGTTCTTCCACACCAAAATAATTCTTCTGAGAGATCAGCTCACGAAGATGCTCTTCTATCTCCGGCTCCAGATCTGCCTCTGCAAGCAGGGATTTATAATAATCTACCTGGCCTACGCTAACCTGGAATTCGGTAAGTCCTGCTGCCTTCAGACACTCCACGGTCATAGCAAGGATCTCAGCATCTGCTGCTGCAGAATCATCTCCCATATGCTCAACACCCATCTGAGTATTTTCCTTCATCTGACCTCTGTAACTGGAATTGTTGATAAATGTATTTCCGGTATAACAAAGTCTTACAGGTCCTTTTTCCGGATCAAAATAAGTTGCACATGCTCTGGAAACAGACGGTGTAAAGTCAGGTCTGAGGACAAGTGTGTTTCCCTCTCTGTCAAAAAATTTATATAAATCCTTGGATGGGATCGTTCCTACTTCATTGCTGAACACTTCAAAATACTCAAATCCCGGTGTTTCTATATCTTCATATCCATATCTTGAAAACACCTGGTGGAGCTCCCTCTGGAGCCGTTTTTTGCGGCTGCATTCCTCTCCATAAATGTCCCGCACACCTTCAGGTGTATGAAAAATACGCTGCATGTTCATTTCCTCCGTAACACGTTTTGAGATTTTCTGTGTTCCACTTTAATTCGCTACCATGCTACCACAGAAAAACTTAAATTTGATTATATAGGAAACCTTTCCAAAAGTCAATCCCGTAATTGCAGATCTTTCTGGATCCCTTCCAGATAAGGAACCAGAAATCCATTTTTTCCGGAAAGATAAAATTCCTCGTCCAGCTCTTCCCGACGAAAACTTTTTCGTCCGCCGTCTTCCATCCTTTTCCAGAATTCCTTCAGCTTACGAAGGGTAAGATAATAAAAAACATTATCTGCGCTGAAATAGATCAGAAAAAAAGCAATCCCCTTCTGCTTTTCAAACTCATCCATAAATGATACCTGATGAGGATGAATGTTCGCAAGGGGAAAAGTTTTTACACAACATTCTTTTGCATCGAAGCAGACAGGGATTCCCTGTACTGCTCCGATATAATCTACGGTACTTTTCTGTTCAAAATATGCCAGCGTGATATGCCGGGAGGTTTTATCCATTTTAACCGGAGTGATCGGCGTCGGAATTTTCTGGATGAGGGCCAGTCCCTTTTCCCTGTACTGCTCATTGGTACGATTGATAAGTTCCTCCAGAGTAGAACCACGAAGTCCTCTGCTGTTCCATGTTGCCATAAAGTCTGCCCTTTAATTTAGAAGTTTGATGGATGGGAAATAACGGATCTCCGCCTTTCCGACGATCTGATCAAACTGTACATATGTATTCTGCCAGTATCGGGAATCCTTGGAATTGTTACGGTTGTCGCCCATCATAAAGTAACAGTTTTCCGGTACTTCGTATGGTCCGAAGCTTCCAAGAGGAGTTTCCGACACAAAGGAATCATCCAGAGGTGTCTCTGAATCATTGATATAAACTTTACCATCTTTGATCTCTACTTTATCTCCAGGAAGACCGATGATACGTTTGATGAACAGCTGGGACTCATCATCCGGATATTTGAAGATTACAATATCAAAGCGTTCCGGATCTTTCCATTTTTTTGAGATCTCGTGACCAAATACATCCATATTCAGACCATAGGCCAGACGATAGCCAAAGATACGATCCCCGGTCATAATGGTATTTTCCATAGATTCTGACGGAATCTTTGCATTGATCAGTACTACATTGTTGATAACTAGGACTACAACTACCACGATGATGATCATCTTGACGTAATCCCATATTTCATTCCAGATTTTCATAATAACTCTCCTCCAACTTTTCCTCTTTTAGTGTTCTGAGAAAGATTTCCGGAAGCGGTGCCGTAAAGACCTTCCCGGATAAATATGACAGGCTTCCTTTCATAGATGGAAACTCCATTCGAAAAGAATGAAGCAGCTGTCCTTTCAGTTTTTTATCGGCTTTTCCATATTTGGGATCACCAACAATCGAATGTCCCTCCGAAGCAAGGTGAGCTCGGATCTGATGTGCACGTCCTGTGATCAGTTCAACCTTAAGAAGGGTACGGGTTCCATTGGTACCCAACGGATAATACTTTGTTTCCACTGGAAGGGCATTTTCTTTCTCTTGTTTATAGATGGTTACTTTGTTGCTTTTTTTATCTTTTGCCAGATAACCTTTGATATATCTTTCTTCTTTTAAAACTCCCTCCACAAGACAGAGGTAATATTTATGAAGTTCCCTGGACTTGAACATCCCTGAAAGTTCCTGCAGACCGGAAAGGCTTTTGCCTGCCGCTATCAGTCCGCTGGTATTGCGGTCAAGGCGGTTGCATACGGAAGGACGAAAGGTTCTCAGATCATTCTCTGTAAGAGAGCCATTTTTCAGAAGATAGCCAGTCAGATATTCTACCAGTGAAGGGGTTCCGTCATCAGCAGGCTGAGAAAGCATTCCTGCCGGTTTGTTGATCAACAGGATATTTTCATCCTCGTAAATGATATCCAGAGCATAATGTGCCCGTGGAGCAGAATCATTTCCGCTGAATTTTTCAAATGTTTCATCACTTAAAAACAGTTTTACATGATCTCCTGAAAACAGCTTTTCATTCCCGGTGGCTTTTTTTCCATTGAGCGTGATATTTTTTTTCCTCATCATTTTGTAGAAAAAGCTCTTTGGAGCTTCACGGAGAAGCTTGGCCAGATATTTGTCAAAACGCTGTCCGGCCTCGTTTTCGTTAATGATAAATTCTTTCATTATATAATGCTCCTACAGACAGATTGCCAGGATCGTATGTTTGATCAGTTCTTCCCTGGAAAGATCCGGGTATCGCTCATCCGGCGTGAATTTAATCCCGTTTCTTAAAGATTCTTTGTGCTCATTCATGGAATCCAGACGTTCCAGATAGGGTTTCAGGTCCCTCAGGATCTTTACATCTACTTTATATCCGTTTTTACGGATGATTTTCTGTGACTGCTCTGCAAGGTAGGCGATATCTGCTTTTGGATCACTGGTATAACCCACTACTGTATTTCCGCACACGGCAACAGCGTCCAGATAACCGCTTTTCTCATAAAAAGTCATGTACATTTCATAGGACATGACCAGGTCACCGGCATGCTTGCGGATCTCTTTATAGAGCTTTTCATCCATAGGATGACGTAACAGGATCATGATCAGGCTTACCATGGATTTACATCCTGGCAGACAGCCTACTACGGTCAGAACCGTCCAGACTGTCATTCTTGTTCCGTTGACGGCCCACGCCACAAAGAAAATGAGCAGTGGAAGCGAAAATAATCCTGCGGTGATCAGGAGTCTTCGTTTTTTTTCGCTGTTAAAATAACCGAAATCACCTTTTTTTGTTTTCCTTTTTCTGGTATCTTTCATGTGCCGAACTCCTTGTCTGTGTTTTTTTGGCTTTTTTATGAAGCTCTCTGGGACGGATCAGACATTTCGGTCCAAAGCCGACCAGATCCATACGTCCGGTCATCTTAAGTCCT
>ERZ1673700.2758-NODE-2758-length-13056-cov-57.136297_pt1 | contig 13056 bp, 8 predicted proteins | sample MGYA00580230_ERZ1673700 | MGnify/ENA primary metagenome ERZ1673700 (study PRJEB41218, sample SAMN15661782) | gut metagenome | host: Homo sapiens | place: Canada: London | collected 2015-08-20/2019-03-30 | study: EMG produced TPA metagenomics assembly of...
GCTGCGGCACGGCATCTGCGTTGCCAAAATGCTCGATAATACACAAAGTATTATCTGCGCTTTTGGCTTGGCATCTGCCGCACCTCGCTCGCCGTATCGGCACTTAGAATTATGCGGTATTGCCCTATTATAACATATTGCCGAACTCTTTGATACAAACGAAATAATCTTTATATAAATTTAATGCAGGCCTACCCGATCCGCGGCAGCCCCGGCACTTTTTTGCACGCTGGGCGGGGCATTGGTTGAAATCAGGCCGCAAATCGGTTATACTATTTTGTAATAATTGGATTGTTCTGCCCTGCGGGCGGTATTGCCATATAAAAAGGAGTGTTTTTACAATGTCCCATACCGTTATGGTGACCGGTGCCGATGGCTTTATCGGCAGCCATCTGGCCGAAGAGCTGGTAAAAAGCGGCGAGAAAGTGCGTGCTTTCTGCCTGTATAACTCGTTTGGTTCCCTGGGCTGGATTGATACCCTGCCCCCGGAGATTCGCAATGAAATGGATATCTTTATGGGCGATGTACGTGACCCCAACGGCGTGCGTACTGCCATGCGCGGGCAGGAGCGCGTGTTCCATCTGGCTGCCCTGATTGCCATTCCGTTCAGCTACCACAGCCCGGACAGCTATGTGGATACCAACATCAAGGGCACCCTGAACGTGCTGAACGCCGCCCGCGAGCTGGGTACCCAGCGCGTGATGGTTACTTCCACCAGCGAAGTATACGGCACCGCCCAGTATGTGCCCATTGACGAGCACCACCCGTTCCAGGGCCAGAGCCCCTACTCTGCCACCAAGATCGGCGCGGACCGCCTGGCTGAAAGCTTTTACCGCAGCTTTGACCTGCCGGTTTCCATTGTGCGCCCCTTCAACACCTATGGCCCGCGCCAGAGCGGCCGCGCCATCATCCCCACCATCATCACCCAGCTGCTGGCCGGCCAGCAGGAAATCAAGCTGGGCAGCCTGACCCCCACCCGCGACTTTAACTATGTCAAGGACACCGCCCACGGCTTTATGGCCATTGCGGACTGCGATGCCGCCATTGGCCAGGAAATCAACATTGCCACCGGCGTGGAACATTCCATCGGCGATTTGGCCAATGAGCTGATTGCCCAGATCAACCCCAGCGCCAAGATCGTCTGCGAAGCCGAGCGCCTGCGCCCCGAAAAGAGCGAGGTCAACCGCCTGCTGGGCGATGCCACCAAGCTGCGCACCCTGACCGATTGGAAACCGCAGTATACCTTTGAACAGGGCCTTGCCGAAACCATTGAGTTCCTGCGCGGCAACCTGGACCAGTACAAGGTCGGCCAGTACATTCTGTAAGGGCGGTTGTAAGGAAGTTTTATGCCAATAAAATTACAAAAGCTGCCCGCCGCTGTGCGGTGGGGGCTGGCTGTGCTGTGCGCCGCCGTGTGCGGCGTGCTGTGGGCCTATTACTGGCGGGTGTTCTTTGGGCTGGATAACCGTGTGTCCCCCCTGGTGGTTACACTGGGGTGTGCGGCCTTTCTGGAAGTATGTCTGCTGGCCGGGTATTGTGTGCGGCGGTTTGCAAAAGGATTTGCGGCAAAAGGGGCCGTGTGCATCTTTTTGTGCGGGCTGCTGTTTGCATTTGCCAACCCGCCGCTGCAAACGCCGGACGAAGCCGACCATTACCTGCGCACCTATGCCATCTCCACCGGGCACTTTGATTTTGATGCTTCCCGCACCTACCCGGACGATGTGGCCTACCTGCTGGAAGCGTTCCCCGGTGCATGGGTGAATGCGCATACCTCTGCCGATGTGGGCACTGACCCCGATACCGGGGCGGAAAAAGCCTATAACACCGCGGGCTATGCCCTGAAGCAATACGGCAAGGACGGCGCAGTGCAGAGCATGGCGGACAGCTTTGCCCTGTACCTGGCGCACGATGTGCGGGATTCTGTGCCGGACCCAGTCAGCGAGCCGGTCAGCTTTCTGGTCATTCCATTCCTGCCGGGCGCGGTCGGTATGGCACTGGCACGCCTGCTGGGCTTTGGCGCGCTGGGCTGCCTGTATGGCGGGCGCATCGTCAACCTGCTGGCCTACACGCTGTTGTGCGCGTTGGCGCTGGCCAAAGCGGAGCGTTACCGCCCGGCCTTTGCGGCCATTATGCTGCTGCCGATGTCGCTTTTTATGGGGGCATCACTGAGCTATGATGCAACCCTGCTGGGCTGCTATTACCTGATGCTTGCCATGCTGACCCGCAAGGAGTGGGACTCCCGGACGGCGGGCATTTACACCGCCGCCTGCATCTTTGTCAATATCGCCAAACCGTACCTGAACCTTTTGTGGGTGCTGCCTATCTTTTTGGTGGCAAAGCGGGAATGGCACGCCAAGGGACGCCGCCCGCTGTGGGCGCTGGGCAACTTTGGCGGTGCTATGGCCGTTACCCTGCTGACGGAATGGTACGGAACGGCGTTCCGCTATAACTATCCCATCATTGAGCGCCAGGGCGGCAACACGGTAAACGGCGGTGAACAGCTGGCCTTTGTGCTGCGCAACCCTCTGCGGACCATTGCTGCGTTCTGGGGGACCCTGGGAGAGAATGATTTCTTTATTGGGCAGCTCGGCCTGTTCGGCTGGAAGGACCTGCCCATCAGCTTTTTGAACCTGACCGGCCCGCTGGTGCTGCTGTTGGCCGCCCTGCTGGCTGCTGCGCAGCCAAAACGCGCCGATGCGTTCCCCACCCGCCGCCGCGTGGGCGGGGCGGCGCTGCTGGCGCTGGTGTACGCCGCCGGTGCCATGGCAGCCATGTATATCACCTATACCCCGGTGGGCATGGTGCGCATTGTGGGGCTGCAGGCGCGGTATTTCCTCTGCGTCTGGCTGGCATTGCTGCCCGCCCTGGCCGTGCTGCTGCGCAAAACCATCCGCCCCGCCATCACGGAAGAAAAGGCCGAAGCGGCCATCACCCCGCTGTGCGCCTGCTATGCCGTTTTTGGCGCTGTGCTGCTCTTCCAGCACTACTTTGTGGGGCCGGTGTACGTCGTATACGCGTGAGCTGGCTTACGCGTATATGAGAGAATAGTTAAAAATAATGGCGGTGTGCCTGCGGCACGATCAAATCTGCGGTTTTTCGCGGCTTTTGCGTGATAGTCTGCGAATATAGAATCAGCCTTTATATGCTACCTTGCCCCAATTTTCTAAGCCGCCCACCGGGCGGCGGTCCACCAACATTATTCTCTATTATTTATAAATTTCAATCCGGGAGGTGCTGTACCGTGCAGATTGTATTCGGCCTGCTGTTTTTGCTGTTCTTCTCCGCATGCTGTCTGTGTGTGGCGGCATGTACCCGGTTCGATGCCGCCCTGCTGCCGCTGCCCGCCTTGTGCGGGTCGGCCGTGGTGCTGTATCTGCTTTCCCTGCTGGGGCTTTTGCAGTTCGGCCATTTTATCATCATGGCGGTCTGGCTGGCCGGCGGGGTCTATTTTGGGGTGCGTGCCGGGTGGCGGGCTATCCGGCAGGCGCTGTTCAGCCCCGGCTTTTTGCTGTTTGTGGGCGGCAGCTGTTTTTTGTGGGTGCTGTTTGCTTTGCAGCAGCCCATGTTTACCCAGTGGGATGAATTTACCGCCTGGGGCCTTGCCCCCAAGATGGTGGCGGAGCGCGCTGCGCTGTATGTGGCGGATCCCATCAACCTGACGGCGAGCTTTACCTACCCGGCAACCAGCCTGGTTTCCTATCTCTTCCAGCGCGTACCGGGCCAGTTTTATGAATGGCAGTGCCTGGCCGGGCTGGATATTTTGTTCCTGGCCTGCATTGCCCCGGCGGCAGCCATGCCGCGCAAAAACTGGGCGGGTGCTGTGTTGGTGTTTGCTGCGGGCTTTCTTCTGCCGTTCTTTTTCAGCGTGGTTCCGGCAGGCACCCCATCCACCATGTACGCCAACGCCATGGCGGATACCCCCCTGGCGCTGCTGTTTGGCGGAACCCTGTGCCTGTATGCCGCGGCGGGCGGGCGCAAAACCGGATTTTTTGCCTGTGCCATGCCACTTGCCGTGCTGACCATGACCAAAGATATCGGTTTTGCCTATGCCTTGATCGTTACGTTCCTGATCGGGCTGGATCAGCTGTTCGGTACGCCGCACCCGGATACAAAGCCTGCCCGCATTTTCGGCGTATCGCTGGCAAAATGCAGTATTTTGGCGGCGGTGGTGCTGGCGGTGTTTATCAGCTGGAACCGCTATACCGCCGCCGTGACCCCAACCGAAACCACTGGGGCCAGCGTGGGCAGCGCGGGCCTGAGCTATGGTGCTGTGCTGACCGGCGGCATCAAGCAGCTGCTGGGCATTGGGCGCGAAGAACGCTTTGCCCAGATCATGCAGAGCATGGGCCAGGCATTTTTGTACCGCCGCGTCTGTTTGGTGGGCGCGCCCATCATGGCCGTCAGCTGCATTCTGCTGCTGTTCACGGCGGCCTTTGTGGCAGCGCCTGCCGGTGCCGCACGCCGCCGCACCGTGGTTGGCTTTGTGGGCGGGGCGTTCTGCTTTGCCGCGCTGTATCTCTTCCACCTGATTTTGTACTTCTACAATTTCTCCGAGGCCGAAGGCTCCGCCTTGAAGGACTATGAGCGTTATATCGCGCCCTACCTGCAGGGGTGGATGCTGTACGGCTTCTGTGTGCTGGGCTTTGCGGTGGGGCAGGGCAGCGGCGCGGCGCAGCGGCTGGGCCGTGCGGCGCTGGGGCTGGCCGCTGCGGCAGTGCTGGGTATTTTTGCCTGGCGCGGTGTGCCCGCAGCCGGGTTCTGGACCAACGCCGACAGCCTGTACACCCTGCGCCGCGATGTAAAGAACCGCGCTGAAGCAATGAACACCGTGCTGGACTGGCCGGACCGTGTGCTGGTCATCAGTCAGGGCGATGATGCCACCCGCTGGTACTACTACAAGTATGAGCTGACCGCCAAGGTGGTCAACGGCTATGGCGGTACCTGGTGGGGCAACGATGATTATTCCAGCCGGTGGGACTCCGACTTTATGAACCTGGTGGAAAGCCTGAACTGGACCTTGTATGACTTTGAGGCGGTCTGCACCGCAGACTCTCTGACCGCCTATATGGAAGAAAAGCAGATCGACTACCTGCTGATCGACCGCGCGGACGACTATCTGGAGCGGGAGTTCAGCAGCCGGTTTGAAGGCGGGCTGAAAGCGAATATGCCCGCAACCCTCTACCGGTTTGAAGGCCGCAGCAAGCCGATCGCCTTTACCCCGGTGGCTGTGGCAGAAAGCGGGGTGGTACAATGAAAGATAAACGCCCAACCAAGCGTTTTGCCGCCCCCGCCCATGCGGGCCGCCCGCTGCGCCCCCAGCAGCTGCTGATATTGGCATATGCCGCCGCTGTTATTGTGTGGCTGGTGTACGTGCTGGTGGGCAGCGCTGTGATGCTGAACCATAAAGCAGACGGCACTATGGTGACCCGCACCCTGACGGCGGATGACCTGGAATTTGAAAGCTTTGTCAATTATGATGACGATCAATGGCATACCGCGCCGGTGGATGAACCCGGCTGGTATCTTTCCACCGACAACGACCCGCACATCATCTGGCGGGGCGAAGCCTGGCTGGAAACGGTGGAGCTGGACGCCGTGCACTACCTGCCGTCCGGCAGCGTAGCATTGTATTACCTGCGCCCCGGCCAGACAGAGTACAGCGAGACCCAGAAAGTTTTTGCCCGCGTGAGCGGCGAAAACCAGTATACCTTTGACCTGGGCGGCCTTACCGTGACCGGGCTGCGCATTGACCCGGACAGTGTGGGCGGCGTGCCTACCCGGCTGGACGGCGTGGTGCTCAACCCGGTGCAGCCGTGGTACCTGCGCTTTGTGCCAAACGGCGGCCAATGGCTGCTGCTGTTGTTTGCCCCGGCTGTGGGGGCTGCGTTTGCCTGCCTTGCCGTTGATGTTTTCCGCAAAAAGTAAAAAAGAGCCCTGTGGGGCGGTGCGCCCATGGCTTGGGGGCACACCCGCAGGGCTTTTATGTTGTATAAAATGGTGATTCTATGGAGCTGCTTTGCATCTTTGCCGCGCTGGCGGTGCTGTTTTTGTTCTGCGCGTTCCTAACGCTCAAATGTAACCTGCATGCTGCGCTGGCCCCGCTGAGCGCGCTGGGCATTGCCGTTGCCTGGCTGATGGCTGCGGGCATGGCAAACCTGCTGCTGCCCGGCACTGTGCTGCTGTGGGCGGTGTTTGCGGGCAGCGGCGTGTGGGCGCTGGTGCCCCACAAAGGCCAGCGCCCGGTCTACCGCCGCCTGGTTACACCGGGGGCGGTGCTGTTCTGGGGCATGGCGCTGGCATTTGCGGTGTACTTTTTCATCCGCCAGCCGCTGGCAACCAAGTATGATGAACTCAGCCTGTGGGCTACCGCCGTAAAGGTGACCAAGGCGGATAACCGCCTGTATGCCCTGGCTACCCTTGGAACCCCCTGGCCCCAGACCCAGAACCCCGGCCTGCCGCTGCTCTCCTACTTCTTCCAGTTTTTGGGCCATTATGCAGACTGGAAGATCTATGTGGCGTATGATGTGCTGGCCGCCGCCGTGTTTGCCGCGGTGCTGGGCGGGCTGAACTTCCGCCAGTACCGCATTGCGGTGCCGCTGGCAGCAATCTGCTGGTTTGCCCCCTGGTTTTTGACGGTGTATAACCATACGATCTATCTGGATACCACTTATATGACCGCCTATGGCGATGTGCCCGCGGGCCTTGCACTGGGCGGCGCTGTGGCGCTGTGGCTGGCGCTGCGCAAAACCGGCGGCCCCAAGTGGGCCGTACTGCCGGTACTGGCGCTGGCGGCCAACATCAAGGCCAACACCTTTGTGCTGTCCCTGGTGGCGGCGGGGCTGATGGCTGTGGATGCCTGGCTGTTTGCGGAGCACCCCTTCAAAAAGGGCCTTGCCCGCCGCACCGGCTTTGCCATTGCCTGCTTTGCCGCGCCCATGCTGATCTATTATTTCTGGAACATCCGCTATGTGGGCATTCTGGTTGCCAAAAGTGCCAGCGAGGGCGGCACCGGCGAAACCAACGCCCCCTTGTCCGCTGTGGTCATCAACGGCATCAAGATTTTGCTGGGCCAACCGGTGGAGGGCTTTTACGCCGAGCGCCAGAGCCAGTTCACCCAAGCCATGGCCGATATGGGCCACCAGTTCTGGACTTCGGATGGTCGGCTGAGCATGATCGGCCAGGGCCGCAATGTTGTGGTGCTGATTCTGCTGGTGTTCTTGGTGGCGGCCATCTGCGCCAGAGGCCGCCAGCTCAAGCTGCGCATTGGCTGCATCGGGGTGCTGTCCCTTGCATGCTTTGTGGGGTATAACCTCATGCTGGCGCTCAGCTATGGCTTTATTTTCAAGCCGGATCAGGCCGTGGGGCTGGTGGATTATAACCGCTATATCTATACTTACTATATCGGCTGGTTCTTTATGGCGCTGGCCTGCTGGAGCACCGCCCTGCAAACCGCGGATGGCGAACAGAAAGCCCCGGCCCGCCGCTGGATTGCCCTGGCGGGCCAGGCCGGTGTTCTGCTGATGGCCGCCGCCATGCTGGTGCGGGTGAACGGCATGATCCTGCCGCAGCTTTCGGTGCTGGGCTTCTCGGATGGCGAATTCGCCGACCGCAAGACCGCCCGCGCCGAAGCTGACTGGCTGCGCAGCGATTACCTGAACGAAAACGACCGCGTGTTTTTTGTCAGCCAGGGGGATAACGGCGAACACTGGTTCTCTGCCGTGTTTGATTTTTACCCCGTCCTGGTGGATTACTCCGGCGTGGGGGCCACGCAGGAGGGCGGCGGCGGAACCTTCGGCCTGCCGGAGCTGGAACCGCAGGAGGAGGGCGTGAAGCAGCGCTACTACCACCCCTACACCGCTGAACGCCTGGATGAAACCGTGCGTGCCAACGGCTGTACGGTGCTTTACCTGCAAAAGATCGACGATATCTTTGTGCAGAGCTATCAGAACCTGTTTACCGACCACCTGGCCGCTGCGCAGGCGGGGCAGACCTTGCTCTACCGCGTAACGGATGCCGGGTATGAGCCGGTCACAATGCAGATGAGCAAGGAGGCGGCCCAATGAAAGAGATGACATGGAAAAGCCGCCTGAACCGACTGTTTGCCCATCGCTTTGCCTTGCCGGTGCTGTGCTGGTGCGCGGTGCTGGTGTTCTGGCTGGTGCAGGGTGCGGTGGCCTTTGCGGGGGACAGCTCCGCCAAGGCAAAAGGCACCCTGACTGAAACCTCGATCCCCATTGAAAGCTGGCAGCTGGCCGAGCTGACCTGGGGGGAGCCGGGGGAGAACAGCGCACCCCAGGGCCAGCTGATTACCATAGGCGGCGACCCGCAGATGATTTTGGAGGATGTATCCGGCCGCGTGGTGCGTACCGTGAGCTACAACGTGGAGTTTGACGGCGATTCCCGCGAAATGTGCCTGTATTACACCACAAAAACGGGGGAGCCCTACAGCCAGGACCGCCGCGTCTTCCCCAAAGTGCTGGCAGACGGCACCTATGTGTACACCCTGCCGCGCACCCAGATCGTGGCACTGCGGCTGGACCCCTGCAGCCCCGATGAAAACAAGACCGTGGGCCTGACCTTTACTCCGCAAAGCATTACCCTGAACGCCGCCAGCACCCTGCCCGGCGGGGCAGATTACTTTATCCCCACCTGGTACCAGCTGTTCGGCCTGATCGTGTACCCCGCCCTTGCCGCCGCCGCATTGGATTGGCTGTGGGCCGTGGGCAGACAGCTTGCCAAAAAGAAACAATAACCCGACAATAGCCTGATACAACAAAGCACCGTGCCGCAAGCAGGAGACCCCCCTGCATGGCGGCACGGTGTTTGTTGTTGGTATGGGTGAAATCAGCAAAAGGCATCCCCCAGCCGAAAGCGAATGTATTCCAGGAACACGGCAGATGCTGGGGCATATTGCCATCGGGTGGTGCTGTCCTGGGCATTGTTCCCGGCCATGGTGGCCACCGGCACCGACAGGATCTTCGCCAACCTGTTCTGCATGGGAGGTGATGATCTGGAGGAAATGAAAAGCGGGCTAAGCAGCCAAAAAGGAATCACAATGTTGAGAATCTTGAATGACACAACAAAAAAGCACCGGACAAAAATTTGTCTGGTGCTTTTTGGTGCGCCCGCGGGAATTCGAATCCCGGACACCCTGATTAAAAGAGCCCACCGGGCAGAACACTCTGACTTTAGAAGTTTCGAGCTTTCGTTATTTTTGCGCAAAGCATCGTGATTTTCCGCCCGGCAATTTCTGCACCCTTTGTCGTATTTTGCAAGTCAGAGTACCCATTGCAACCCTTGAAACCGTGCAAAAACAGTGCAGAAACCGTGCACTTACTCTGGGACAAATAAAAAATGATGATTTTTAATCCATGACTTGGTGGCGATTTGAGTGACCACAAAGGTAAATTTGATACACGGAAAGAAGAATGCCCACTCGTCTGAGGAGTTCTCAGGGGAGTGGGCATTTCTGTATAATGGCATTTTGTATATGTCACTTGCCACTTTTAGCATGGAGGTTGCCATTTGGGGAATGAAGTTTCCACTTTTTATATGGCAAGTTTCTGCGCTTTCCGCATTGCTTTTCACATTTTCCGTACAACTCCGTGGTGCTGTCCGCGGTCTCTGGCGGCTGCTTTTCTCCACAAAGCATGACCTTGGTAGAGAAAACGCCATTCTGATGGGTAAATGTGCTTGCACCGCCGGTCTTTTCTGCAATATGCTGGACAGACTGGATGCCGATCCCATTTTCCTTTCGCTTGGACGAGCGGAAGAGCCCGCTTTTTTCGTGAACTGCGCCGTCAAATGCGTTTTCCACTTCGACCAGAAGAAGCCGCTCGGCATGGACATACGCGGTGATCTCGATCTTCCGCCGGGCGGGTGCGGTGCGCAGGCTGGCTTCGAATGCGTTTTCCAGAAGATTAGACAGCACCAGACACAGATCGATCTCGTCCACAGGAAGCACCTGTGGTAAGTCGAGTTTGGCACAAAAGGGAACACCCTCACGCTTTGCAAGGGCACAATAATAGCCGACAACACTGTCCGCTGCACGGTTTTCGCAGAAATTCATATCCAGATCCGGGATCCGGGAGACCGTTTTTGCAAGGTAAGCCTTCAGGTTATCCAGATCTCCTGCCTCGGCCAGTGCGGAGATCTGATTCAGCTGGTGGCGCATATCGTGCCGCGCCTGCCGGGCTTCTTCAATGGCGGCTTTCAGGCTTTCATAGCGCTGCTGCTGCATGGAAAGAAACTGGTTTTCCTGCTGCAATCTTGCATTCCGGTTAAGGCTGTTTGCCATCAGCAGAAAGATTGCATTGAACATGAACATCAAAAACAAAAGCGCGATGCTCATAACGATGTAGACCTGCAAGACCCGCCCTGTCCGGAGCGTTATCTGGTAGCGCGGGGTTATAAAAAGGTTCAGCAGGATGAACACCAGCGGCAGTACCCAGAACACATACCACGTCTGCGCAAAATTGTCATCCTCCACCATTGCGCGCACTGCGTGGGTGGCGGGATAATAGGCTGCAGCAGTGATCAGCCAGCAGACCGCATTATAAAAGATGCAGGCGCTAAAACAGAACCACGGCTTGTCCGGCGGCAGCTGCAGCCGGATCGTGATCGCCGTACCAACGGCGCGGGACAAGCTATTCAGGCACGCAAATACCGCGCAGACCGCCAGCGCGATGGTCCCGGATTTCCAGAGAGAGAGCCGCAGCGTTTTGAGATACAGGAAAATTGTCACAATCGTTATGAGCAGCAAGGGGAACGCGGTCGAGAGACCGAAATGATAGCAAAACAGCCCGCCGCCAAGGCAAAGCCCGAACAGCAGCGGCACCTCCCATACCGCAAGCTTTGCGGAAGACTGCTTCAGATAGGAGCGCACCGGAAAATACGCGAGCAGCAGGCCGGGAAACACAACGGTAAGCTCCAGGATCGGGCGCAGAACATCCTTCAACCCACACGCCCCCTTTGCAGCAGAAATTCCATAAACGCCTGTCGGGCGGCTTTCAAAAGCTCCTGACTGACATAGACCTGGCTGCCGTCCGTCATACAGAAGGCGGCATCCTGAAAATCGGCAGCATTCTCCATATTGATGATCGTACCGCGGCCACAAACAAAAAAGCGCGGGTCCTTTTTGAGCGGCTCTGTGAACGCCTTGAAACTCTGGCGCATGGCAAGCGTTTTGCCGGCAGTGGTGCGGATATTGATGATGTGGGCGAAATGCTCGGCGGATATGATATCACGATAGCGCAAATGGATGTCGCTGCCATCCACCTTCACCGTCAAAACCGGCTCCGGGCGGGGGAGTTTTGCGAGCATTTCATCCAACAGACCGGACAACTCGGCCTCTGAAAAGGGCTTGACCAAATAATGAAATGCCCGTACCTGAAACCCCTCGAGTGCATGGTCTGTCGAGGTGGTGGTAAAAACCAGAAGACAGTCTGCGTCTGTTTTCCGAAGTTCCTTTGCCGCGTCCATGCCGCTTAAACCATCCATGTAAATATCCAAAAATGCGGCGGTAAAGCGCTGCGCTTTTTCTGCCGCCAGAAAAGCTTCTCCGCTGTCAAATTCTAAAAGCTCTGCTTCTGTACCGCGCTGGCGCAGCTGCCGTGCCAAGCGCTCCTTCAGCAGCGTGCGCTCCGTACCAAGGTCATCGACGATCGCAAATCTCATGCTGTACCAAGAAGCTATTGTTATAGCTTCCAACCTCCTTTATAAACTCTTTCATCCTGATTATAGCACAGTTGCCCGGTTCTGTCGCAGCCGAAAATGGGATTTCGTGACGGAAAAGGGGCTTTCGTGCCAAACAGCTTGAAACAGCCGTATCCGCCCGTATACTAGAGACAGAGAACCTCAACAACGGCAGAAGGAAGGAGGGTCGCTGTGTATCGAATCGCCGTGCTGACAAACAGCAGGGCGCAGGAAGCTTTTTGGGCAGAGCAGATCTTGCAGTTCTGCGCCGAGCATTGTTTATTTCCCCAAATGGACTGTTACCACGATCAGGAAAGCTTTTTTGAAGCCGCGCGCTGCGAGCCGCTGACAAATGCCGTGATCGCCCTGCCGGGGGTGGATGGATTGAATGCAGTAGAGCATCTGCGCGCGCTTTGTCCCCAAACACGCGTTATCTGGTGCAGCGATCTGAATTTTTCGCTCCATGCCTTCCGGCTGCGTGCAGACTACTTTCTGCTGGAGCCAGTGACCGAAGCCGCTTTGCGGCAGGGTTTTTGCATCTGGCTGGATCAAAAAAATCCGGCAGAGTAGCGCCGACCTGACCGCAACGAACACAACAAGGAGAACGACTTATGAAAAAGAGAAAGATCATCCACTCTGCGTTGAGCTTGTCGCTGACCGCAGCATTGTGCCTTTCCATGGCCGCCTGCGGCGGTACGCAGACGCCCGCAGACAGTGTCGCCGCTTCTCAGCCCTCTGCACCGTCCGCCGTGGTGCAGCCCTCTGCTGCGGAGACGACCTCTGCGGCACTGCCTGTGAAGGCCTTGAACCCCAAGCAGGTGGAGGAAAACCCCTACATGGCTAAGAGCGATGCAAACATTCATCACGACGGCTACAACACAGATTCAACGGATGAGATCCTGCCGCTTGCAATCTATCCCGAGATCAACGTTTCCTATGAGACAACGAATGCAAATGCTTCTCCCGCTATCTATTTTGACAGCTACGGCCATGCCGTTGTGCCGCTGCTGGGCGGCATCGCCATCCGCGACCTGAACGCCGAAGAAACAAAAACGCTCGGCTATTTCTCGCCAAAGAAGCATGACGGCGGCGGTTACGTTATCCAGAGCTCCTATACCTTCATGGACGCGTCCAACCGCATCGTCTGCCCCACGAGCAACAACCATGTGCTGATGCTCCGTGCAACAGATGAAAACGGCAATGTGCTGCCCGAATTTGAGAAGGTGCTGGACATTGATATCAAGGCTGCCGCCGAAGCCGCGCTTGGAAAAGAGCTGACGCAGAATCTTTTGTCCGTGGTCTTTGATTATGACGGAAACCTCTGGTTTGCAACGGGCGGCTTCCGCATTTATCCGCAGCGCC
>ERZ1673700.2762-NODE-2762-length-13039-cov-10.351356_pt1 | contig 13039 bp, 10 predicted proteins | sample MGYA00580230_ERZ1673700 | MGnify/ENA primary metagenome ERZ1673700 (study PRJEB41218, sample SAMN15661782) | gut metagenome | host: Homo sapiens | place: Canada: London | collected 2015-08-20/2019-03-30 | study: EMG produced TPA metagenomics assembly of...
GTCAACGCTTTGAGGGGCGTATCGGTTATCAAATACTCATCTTTCGACATTATCCTATTCCTCCATGGTAGCTTGTATCGTGGTATCCCATTCACTTACCTTCTCAAATTTATCATCCCGATTATACCACAAAAAAACCGCCCATGCCAAATCCGGCAGGGGCGGTGTGTATTGCAATCAGTTTTTCAATGCCTGCATCGGGGCGGGGATGCGGCCACCGCGGTGGATCATGACCGCGGGGCTGAACCGGCTGATGGGCATGATGGGCGCGTGGCCCAGCAGGCCGCCGAAGTCCAGCACGTCGCCGGCCTTGTGGCCGATGGCGGGGATGACGCGCACGGCGGTGGTCTTGCTGTTCACCATGCCGATGGCGGCCTCGTCTGCGATCAGGCCGCTGATGACCTCGGCGGAGGTATCGCCCGGGATGACGACCATGTCGATGCCGACGGAGCAGACCGCGGTCATGGCCTCGAGCTTTTCCAGCGTCAGGCTGCCGCAGTTGGCGGCGTTGATCATGCCGTCATCCTCCGACACGGGGATGAACGCGCCGGACAGGCCGCCGACGTGGTTGGACGCCATGACGCCGCCCTTCTTGACCGCGTCGTTCAGCAGGGCCAGGCAGGCCGTCGTGCCGCAGCAGCCGCAGCTCTCAAGGCCCATCTCCTCCAGAATGTTCGCAACACTGTCGCCAATCGCGGGCGTCGGGGCCAGCGACAGGTCAATGATGCCCGCGGGCACGCCGAGGCGCTCACTGGCGAGGTTCGCTACCAGCTGGCCCAGGCGGGTGATCTTGAATGCCGTGCGCTTGACCAGCTCGGCCACCTCGTCCATCGGGGCGTCCTTCGGCAGCTTGGCCAGCGCGGCGCGCACCGCACCGGGGCCGGAGACGCCGACGTGGATCTCACAGTCCGGCTCGCCCGCGCCGTGGAACGCGCCCGCCATGAACGGGTTGTCCTCGGGCGCGTTGCAGAACACGACGAGCTTTGCGTCGCCCATGCACATGTTGTCCTTCGTCAGCTCGGCGGTCTCGCGCACGACCTCGCCCATCAGCTTGACGGCGTCCATGTTGATGCCCGATTTCGTCGAGCCGATATTGACGCTGGAGCAGACAATATCGGTCTCGGCCAGTGCGCGGGGGATGGCGGCGATCAGCCGCTTATCGCCCGCGGAAAAGCCCTTGTGTACCAGCGCACCGAAGCCGCCGATAAAGTTGACCCCCACGGCCTTGGCCGCGCGGTCCAGCGTTTTGGCGTACTGCACGGGGTCGGCGTCGGGCGCGGCGCCCAGCAGCATCGCAATGGGCGTGACGCTGATGCGCTTGTTGACGATGGGGATGCCGTATTCGGCGCTGATGCCGTCCACGACGGAGACCAAATTGCCCGCCAGACGGGTGATCTTGTTGTAGATTTTCTCGCACGCCTTGTCCGCATCCGGGTCGATGCAGTCCAGCAGGCTGATGCCCATTGTGACGGTGCGCACGTCGAGGTTCTCGGCGGTCAGCATCTCAATGGTCTCCATAATGTCGCGGCTGTTGATGATTCTCATGTGGCAGCCCCCTTAAATGGTGTGCATGGCATCAAAGACTTCCTGCCGGGTCACGGTGACCTGCATCTTCATCTCTTTGCCCAATGCCGCAAAGCGGTCCCGGACCTCGGCGGCCCCGGCGTTCGCCTTGCTCAGATCGACCAGCATGATCATGCAGAACATATCCTGCATGATGGACTGGGAAACGTCCTCAATGTTGATGTTCAGCTCGGCGCACACCGCGCTGACCTTGGCAACGACACCCACCGTGTCCCGCCCGATGACCGTGATGACTGCTTTCATAAAATGACCCCCTCAAAATGTCCGATGATAAACGGAATACTGCCATTATAACAAAATTCCGCAAAAGAGTAAAGAATATAATGAGAAGTGATACTTTTTAACGAGCAACTGCCTGCGGGGCGTCGGGGACGCCGCCCCCTACAACAGCTCCGTAGGGGCGGATTCCATATCCGCCCGCGGAACCTGACGGCGGCGGTCACGTCCGCGGCTTTTGGGCGAACAGCCAACAAGCTGCCGCTTTGTAGGGGCCGCACATGTGCGGCCCGCAACTGTACGGCGGACGAACGCTTGTCTTTCACGCGCGGGCCGGGCATGCCCGGCCCCTACAAGGCATCGTGAACATCAAAACTCCGCCGAATGCTCCTCCGCCCGCACATCATCCCGCTGCAATTCCGCCAGCAGCTCATCCTCGCCGCCGTGGAGAAGCAGCTTCTCGCTGTACTGCTCAAACCGCTCGCAGTCGTTTTCGGCCAGAAACGGCGCGGAGTCGGGGCCGAGTGCCAGCTCGTTGACGAAGACGACCATCTCCTGCCCGTCCTCGAACGCCTGCTCCATAAAGTCAAAGGCAAATTCCAGCGCGTTGCTGGCGGCGGAGACCGCTTCCTCGCGGCGCTGCACCTGGGTGTTGAACGCGCCGCGCACCGTGTCAAACGCCTCGTCGGCGTCCAGACCGTTGTCAAGGCTGCGGCTCCACGCGGTCAGCAGCGCCAGCGTGCGGGTGCGGGCCGCGGCCTCGTCGGGCAGCAGCGCCCCGGCGGCCTTGTCGGCCTCCAGCTTGGCGCGGTAGGCGTCGCACCGCTCGGCAAACAGGTCGGCAGGGTCGGCGTCGGGCTGCTGGGACAGCGTCCGCTTGAAGCTGCGCAGCTGCTGGTAGCAGGCATCCGTCACCGCACCCGTGGCGCGGGCGTCGGCAAAGCGGGTGTTCAGGCCCGCCAGCAGCAGGCTGACCAGACTGATGCGCTCGTCAAAGCTCGCGTCCATCGCCCGTGCAATGACGGCGTCATAGGGCTTGCCCTGCAAAATATCCTCGACGCCGTAATCCTCGTGGTACTTGCGGTAGAGCACCCAGTAGGCCGCAAAATCCCGCGCGACCTCGGGGTGGCGCAGGTACTGCCCGATGACCCCCTCGTCCACGGGCAGCGCCAGCCTGTCCGCGGCCTGTAAATAGGCGGACAGATCCTCCCACCCGCGGGCGGTTACGAACTGCACGCCGTCCACATCGTTTTCGATTTTGTAAAAATGCTGCGGGCGCAGCTCCAAGTAGGCCGTCACGGCGGGGTGCAGCCGGTGGGCGCGGGCGTAGTCCTGCCAGACGCTCAGCTTTGGCTCAATGTCGATGCGCCGCACGCGGTCCAGCGTGACAAGGTCAAACTCCCGCACGCTCTTGTTGTACTCCGGCGGATTACCCGCGGCCACAATGACCCAGCCGCCCGGCACAGCCTGGTTGCCGAAGGTCTTGCACTGCAAAAATTGCAGCATCGTGGGGGCCAGCGTCTCGCTGACGCAGTTGATCTCGTCGATGAACAGGATGCCGTTTTTCTTGCCGGTGCGCTCCATGGCGGCGTAAACGCTGGCGATGATCTCGCTCATCGTGTACTCGGTCACGCTGCGGGTGCGCCCGCCGTAGTTCCGCTCCCGGATGAACGGCAGGCCGACGGCGCTCTGGCGCGTGTGGTGGGTGATGGTGTAGGCCACCAGCGCAATGTCGCACTCCTGCGCGATCTGCTCCATGATCTGGGTCTTGCCGACGCCCGGCGGGCCCATCAGCAGAATGGGGCGCTGCCGCACGGCGGGGATCAGCGGGCGGCCAATGTCGTCCGTGGCAAGGTACGCCTGCACGGCGCGCTTGATTTCCTCTTTGGCACGTTGAATATCCATGGTTCATCGTCCTTTCGGGTCAAATTCTTCGGGCTGCAAGACCAGGCGCATGGCCCAGGGCGGCACGTCGGGCGGCGGGGTGCCGTCCTCCAAAAACAGGAACGCCGTCTCAAACGGCGGGCGTTTGGCGGGGTAGATGCCCTTGCCGTCGGTAAAATACAGCACGCCCTGCAGGTCCCGCAGCACACCGTCCTGCCGCAGCTGCGCAATGCGGGCAAACGCGGGGCGGAAGTCCGTTCCGCCGCCGCCCACCAGCGTGAACTGCGCCGTATAGCGGTCCAGTGCGTCCAAATCGTTCAGCCAGACCTCATCCCGCACAGCGTTGTCCGCCTGCATGACCAAAATGCGGCACTGCCGGAAAAAGCTGTCCTGACTTTTTAATAAGGTGAACGTCTCTTTTAAGAACGCCTTGACCAGCTCGCCCGCCGTGGATTCGCTGGTGTCCACCACAATGACGAAGTCGCGTATTTTCTTCACCTCGCGGCTTTCCAGCGGCTCTATCAGCGGCAGGTTGCCGTAGGTGCGCAGGCCGTAGCTGTAAAAGCCGAGGTCAAATTCCTCGGGGTCAAGGTGCGGCTCCTCATGCCAGACGGCGAACCGGCGCAGGAAATCCCGGTAGGTGCGGCGGCTGCGCCCGGCCTGCACCTGCGCCTGCAGGGCTTGCGCGGCAGTGTCCTGCCCGGCGCGTCGGCCGCTTTCCTCCATGCTCAGCTCCGTCTGGTGGCCCAGGTTCTCCCACTGTTTGCCACGCATCTGGGCGGCGGGGCTGTCCGGGTCAGCGGGCCAGAGGCGGTGGCTGTCGGTGTAAAATTCCCGCTGCCACTTGTTTAAGGTCTCCGCGTCGGTCTGTGCTAAGATGCGGTAGATGGGGCCTGCCGCTAAAAATTTGCACTTTTCGCGCAGCTGTGTGTAGCATTGCTGCCGCACCCAGCCGACGGGGCGCTTCGTGGCGGGAGTGTTCAGGGTGTCCAGCGTGGCCTCCACGGCAATGTCACAGGCCAGCCCCCACAGGTCGGGGTCGCGCCTGTCCCGCAGCCAGAGATGCCGGAAGATGCAGTGGAACAGGCTGTGCAGGTAGGCCCGGGGCAGGTACCGCCGGTTCCTGCGGTAGGTGTCCAGCAGCCATGCGGTGGGGTAGTAGAGTGCCCCGCCGTCGGTGGCAAAGCTGCCGCCGCTTTCCCGCGGGGCCGCGGGCAGCGCACCGAGCGCTGCCGTTAAGTAGCGCTGGTCAAGGTACAGCTCCCCCCGCAGCTGCTCCATGACCCGGCGGGCCATCGTCTGTTCCCATTCCGATTGGGTTTGGATGTGTTTGGCTATAGTGGACACCTTCTTCCGTGACTGTATGTAGGGGCCGGGCATACCCGGCCCGCGGGCTTACGTGGCTGCCCGGCAACGGGCTGAACCCCTCCGGCCTGCTTCGCGGCCACCTCCCCTGATGGGGAGGCTTTCCTCGCGGGCTTTGCCCGCGCAAAAGGCTCCCCGCTATGTGGGGAGCTGGCCGAGCCTGCGAGGCCTGAGGGGCTTTGACGGGCCTTGCGCTGCCACCCGCTTATGGTCTACAAATCGTCAAAATCATACGTTTTTTTCGCTCGCTTGGCCCTGCCTAACAGCACTGCCGCCCCGGCGCTCCACCCGACGCGGGCGCAATAGACCGCGGCATCTGCTGTCGGCAGGCTCAGCCCCACCAGCAGCCGCAGAGCGGCCTCGTCCCGGTCATCAATGGCACGCCGGAACGCTGCCTCCGGGTGGGCGGTCAGGTAAAGCTCGTAGTCCGCGCGGGCGTCGTCACCCAGTCCAAACGGCTGCACAAGCCGCCCGAGTGCTAACCGGCAGAGTTTATCCTCACTCTCGCCGACGCAGGCCTGCGCAAACGACGCATCAAACGCGGCGTAATCCACCGCGCCGCTGGGCGTGAAGCACTGCCGCATCCGGTAGCCCTCGCCCTCAATGCTGTGGTTGAAGATATGCGCGGGCGTGTTCTCGTCCAGAAACTCCGAATACTCGGGGTAAAACAGCTGCGCACCGTCCAATTCCACCGTAATGTCTGCGCTGACGGCCCCCAGCAGCTTTTTTAAGCCCGTCGGGGCATCGGCGGCAGCCCGCAGGCGGAAGGTCTGCAATTGGCGGCAGTTCGTAAATAAATCGCTGCCAAACCCCTCGACCCCGGGCCCCAGCGTGACCCGGCGCAGCCTGCGGCAGTTGTAAAACGCCGCGCTGTCCAGCACCTGCACGGTGTCGGGCAGGGTGACCTCCTCCACAAAATTGCCGGTGATCTCATGCGTGTCGTCCCCGGTGCGCCGGGCCCCGGGCCTGACCGGCCTGTCCGCAAAGCAGTACGGCCCCAGCTCCGCAACGGGCAGCCCCTCAATTGTGCCCGGCACAGCGGGGCAGGGGGTATCGCCCAGCAGCCGCAGCAGCCGCGCACCGCCGGGACAGGGCTCCCAATAAAGACCCACAAAAATCACCTCTTTACATTAGGGCCATTATAGCATAAAATGTGGTTGCGAGAAACAGAAAAGTGAGAGAAATTCTATGAAAAGCGTCAAACAAACGGATATTCTGACGGGCAGCATCCCCAAACAGCTGCTCCTGTTCTTTCTGCCCATCTGGTTCGGCACGCTGTTCCAGCAGCTGTACAACACGGCGGACACCCTGATCGTCGGTAACTTTGTGGGCACAAACGCGCTGGCCGCGGTGGGCGCAACAGGGCCCTTCGTCAACCTGCTGGTGGGCCTGTTCGTCGGGCTTTGCAGCGGCGCGGGCGTCGTCATTGCCCAGAGCTGGGGCGCACATGACCCCGATGCCGTGGACCGGCAGGTGCACACGGCGCTGGTGCTGAGCGCTGCCGTTGGCGCACTGCTGACCGTGCTGGGCCTTGTGACCGCCGCGCCGATAATGCGTCTGCTGGGCACGCCGGACGAGATTTTGCCCGACGCAGCGCTGTATCTGCGCATCTACTTTCTGGGCATGATCCCGCAGATGCTCTACAACATGGGCACCAATATCCTGCGTGCCATCGGCGATTCCAAGCGTCCGCTGTACTTTCTGATCGCGGCGTCGCTCGTCAACATTGTGCTGGACGTCGTGTTCATTGCGGTGTTCGGCTGGGGCGTCATGGGCGCGGCGCTGGCAACGGTGCTCAGTCAGGTGGCCAGCGCGGTGCTGACGCTGCGCTGCATCGTCGGCTCTCAGGGGATGCCGTGGCACATCCGCGCCGAAAAGCTGCGGCTGCACGGCGACGTTTTCGCGGCCATCTGCACCATCGGCGTGCCCGCCGCCGCCCAAAGCGCCATGTACAACATCAGCAATATGTTCATCCAGAGCAGCATGAACAGCTTCGGCACCAGCACGATTGCGGCGTGGGGCGTCTACGGCAAGATCGACTTTTTGTTCTGGATGACGATCAACTCGCTGGGCATCGCCATCACGACGTTTGCGGGGCAGAACTTCGGCGCACGGCAGTATGACCGCGTGCGCCGCGGCGTGCGGGTCTGTCTGGCAATGGCCGCGTGTACGACGCTGGTCATCAGCTTTACATTTTACAATCTGGCGGAGGTGCTGTTCCGCCTGTTCAGCCAGGACGACGCGGTGGTCGCCGTCGGTGTCGGCATGATGCACGTTCTGACGCCGGTCTACATCACCTACGTATGTATTGAGGTGCTGGCCGGTGCGCTGCGCGGCTGCGGCGATGTCCGCGTGCCGACGCTGATCACCGTGTTCTTTGTCTGCGGTCTGCGGATGCTCTGGCTGTTCATCGCCGTGCCCATCCGCCACGAGGTCGCCACGGTGGAGATGAGCTATCCCATCACCTGGTCCCTCGCGTCCGCGCTGTTTATTCTGTACTACGTCAAGGGCGGCTGGATGCAGCGGTGCGCGGAGAAGTGGGAGAAGAAGCAGGCAGGGTGATGCCGCGTAAATTGCCGCCGCACCTGTAGGGGCCGGGCATGCCCGGCCCGCAGGCTTGCGCTGCCGCCCCTTTAAGGATGGCTTTGTAGGGAGGGGGCTTGACCTCTCCGCGGCGGCCTGAGGGCAGGCCGCCCTACATCCCCTTTACAAACAATACGTAGGGCGGGGTGACCTCACCCTGCCGCGGGGCGTCGGGGACGCCGCCCCCTACAGCAAAACCCCCATCGGAGCAACATCCGATGGGGGTCATTTTTTGCAAATTACAGCTTAAAGCTGTCCTTCAGCGTGACGATTCGATTGTACACGCCCTCATGCTTGCTGTCCGGGGTAAAATACCCGTTGCGCACGAACTGGAAGCGGTCACCGGGCTTGGCGTCCTTCAGGCTCTCCTCCAGCTTCGCGCCCTGCAGCACCTTGACACTGTCGGGATTCAGGTAATCCTTGAAATCCGCGTCGTCGGGGATGCTGTTCATGTTGGCCTCGGTGAACAGCTTATCATACAGCTCGACCTCGGCGTCCAGGCAGTGGGCGCAGCTGACCCAGTGGATCGTGCCGCGCACCTTGCGGCCATCGGCGGGGTTGCCGTTGCGGGTCTCGAGGTCGGCCTCGGCGTGGATGGCCACGACCTTGCCGTTCTCGTCCTTGTCCACACCGGTGCAGCGCACCAGATATGCGCCCATCAGGCGGACCTCGCTGCCAAGCGTCAGGCGCTTGAATTTCGGCGGCGGCACCTCAAAGAAGTCGCTGTTCTCGATCCACAGCTCCTTCGTGAAGGCGACCTTGCGGGTCGTCGTGTCGTTGGCGTCGCGGTTCGGGTTGTTGGGCAGGTCAAAATACTCGCACTGGTCGGCGGGATAGTTGTCGATGATCAGCTTGACAGGCTCCAGCACGGCCACGCGGCGCTGGGCGTTCAGCTCCAGCTCGGCGCGCAGCACGGCCTCCAGCTGGCGCATATCCACGAGGTTGTCAGCCTTGGAGATGCCGGCCTCTTTCACGAAGGTGAAGATGCTCGTCGGCGTGTAGCCGCGGCGGCGCAGGCCGGACAGGGTCGGCATACGGGGGTCGTCCCAGCCGTCCACGATGTTCTTCTCGACCAGCTCGCGCAGGTAACGCTTGCTCATGACGGTGTTCGTCACGTTCAGGCGGGCAAACTCACGCTGCTTCGGGAATTCTTTGCCGAACAGGTTCGTGATGACCCACTCATACAGCGGGCGGTGGTTCTCAAACTCAAGGCTGCACAGGCTGAAGGTGATGCCCTCAATGGCGTCCTGAATGGGGTGCGCAAAGTCGTACATCGGGTAGATGCACCACTTGTCGCCCTGGCGGTGATGCTCGACATGCTTGATGCGGTAGATGGTCGGATCGCGCATGTTCATGTTCGGGCTGGCCAGGTCGATCTTGGCGCGCAGCGTTTTTTCGCCGTCGGCAAACTCACCCGCGCGCATACGGCGGAACAGGTCGAGGTTCTCCTCCGGCGTGCGGTCACGGTAGGGGCTCGGGCGGCTGGGCTTGCCGGCGTCGTTGCCGCGGTACTCCTGCATTTCCTCGCGGGTCAGGTCATCCACATAGGCCTTGCCCTCCTTGATGAGCTGCTCGGCGTACTCATAGCAGCGCTCAAAATAGTCGCTGCCGTAGAAAATGCCGCCGTTCGGCTCGGCACCCAGCCATTTCAGGTCCTGCAGGATGCTCTGCACGTACTCGTCACCCTCGCGGGCGGGGTTCGTGTCGTCAAAGCGCAGGTTGAACAGGCCGCCGTAGTGTTTGGCGATCGTGTAGTTGATGAAGATCGCCTTGGCGGAGCCGATATGCAGGTAGCCGTTCGGCTCCGGCGGGAAACGGGTATGCACGACATCGACCTTGCCCTCGGCGAGGTCGGCATCGATAATATCCGTCAGGAAGTTGGAAAATTTTTCGTCTGCCATGATTACACCCCAAAATTAGTAAGCGTCACGTTGTTGTAGGGGCCGATGCCTGCATCGACCCGCTGCAAGGCTATAGGTACGCTAGCTTTGATTATCTTACTATTATACATAGGTTTATATCATTTAGCAAGAGGTAAAAACTTGCCTGCACCTACTGTTATTTATAAAAGGTTTGTGCTATAATCAATACTGATTTACAATGCCTAAGATTTGCCGTTCTTACAAATCCTAACGAAAGGGGGCTGTGCCATGCCGACTCCGAATGACCGCGGGCCCCACCGCCCGCGTACAAATTTACAGTACCATGTGGAAAATGGCTGGGTGGTGCCCGACCAGCCGCAGACGCCGCCGCGCCGCACCTCCACGCAGGAGCAGCGCCGCGCCGCCGCCCGCCGCGCGCGGGCAAAGCGCCGCAGACTCCGTCAGCTGGCGCTGATCGGTACGGCGTGCGGCATTCTGGTTGTGTCGGGCGTCATCACGGCGCTGCTGCCCGCTAAGGGTGCGGACGCGCCGCTCACCTCCGATGCCCCCGCCAACACGCGCCTTGTGGCTCCCGTGCCCTACGCGGGCAGCAACGGCAGCACAGGCACGGCACAGGCCCTGAACTGGGGCACCGTCGGCCCGCAGCGCCAGAGCGCCGACACGGGCTACACCTACACAGCGCTGCCCGCCGCCCCCGCCGCGCTGCCGGCGTTTGGCCGCGTGGACACAAGCTGGTTTGCGGATGCCGCCTTCCTCGGCGATTCGCTGACCGCGGGCTTCTGCGTGAACGAATACAACATTGATGTGGGTGGTGCGCTGGTCTGCGGCTATGAGGGCATCAGCCCGAACACCGTCGTCAACCGCGCCACCGTCACCAGCCCGGACCGCGGCGAGGAGGTGCCGCTGGACGTTCTGGCCGCGGCCCAGCCCGCGAAGCTGTACATCCTGATTGGCACGAACGCCCTGGTCCAGCCCGGCAACGACGACAGCTTTTTGGCGTACTACGGCAAAATGCTGGACGATCTGCGCACCGCCCTGCCGAACACGGTGTTCTATGTGCAGTCGGTCCTGCCCGCCACGCAGGAGAAAGTCGCCGACAGTCTGCCGGGTCTGGCCCCGGACCGTCTGGCGGTCATCAACGCGGCCATTCAGCAGCTTTGTGCCGAGCGTGGGTGCTATTATCTTGACCTCAGCGCCGAGTTTGCCGACGACGCCGGGTATCTCTCGACGGAGTTCTCCCAGCCCGACGGCGTGCATCTGACGGTCTCCGGCTACAGCAGGTGGGTCAGCTATCTCTGCACCCATGTGCCCTACAGCAAGGACAACCCCTATCAGGCCGGGAGCACCTACTATTTAAGCGAGGATATGAAGGGACTGCTGAGTGATCTGCCGTAAACCGGGAGCGGCAGCCTCCCGGAAGGTTGTTCTTTCTTTTGCCAACAAAAGAAAGAACCAAAGAAAATTGCCGCTGTTTCGACGCAGCGGACCCGCGACCTAGGGGCTGCACGCCCCTAGGAACCCCAAAGCGGAAGTCGGAAGGGGCGTGGGCTAAACGAAAGCAGTATTACTTTTCGTTCTTAACGCCCCCGCCCCTTCCTCCACTTTTGAGTCGGGTGTTCCCCCGAACCCCCGCAGTTTTTAACGGCTGCTATAATCTCGGGCGACAGCCCGCAAAAGGCTCCCCTTTTAGGGGAGCTGGCCGCGCAAGCTGGCCTGAAGGGTCCCGACGGGCCTTACGTCACCACCCGTTCCCGGTCAACCACCCGCCCACTGCAAAGGGGGAGGGCTGCCGCCCTCCCTTGCCCCTCCAGCCAACCACCCGTTTACAGCAGTCCGTAGGGGCCGGGCATGCCCGGCCCGCCACCTTGCCATTACTGCCCATGTGTCTTTTGCATCGTAGGGAGGGGTCTTGACCCCTCCGCGGGGCGTCGAGGACGCCGCCCCCTACAACATTCACCGCAAACCTTCCGCCATGTGTAGGGGGAAAATCCATCCCTCCCGCGCCGTTTCTGTTACAGCCAACCCTCCGGGCCATCTTCGCCACCCCACCAAAGGAGCCTCACCCATGCCCAACGATTATGAAAATCCGAAATATACCAACAAAAACGAATACCACGCCGGGGACGGGCCGTTCCAGTTCCCGTGGTGGGCCATTGTCATTGCGTTTGTGGTGTGGTGGCCGCTGGGTCTGGTGTTTATCGGCCTGAACGCCGCCATGAAAAACGGCAGGCTCGGCGGCTTTGAGCAAAAGGCCCGCGAGGCGACCCGGGACCGCACGGCATCCGGTGCAAAGCCGGTGTACAATGCCGAGTTCCGCCCCATCTACGATACCCCCGCCCAACCGCAGTCGAAGGCGGCAGCCCCCCATGCGGCTCCGCAGCAGGCGCAGGTACGGGCGGCGGGCAAAAAGCTCAAGGGCGCGGCGCTGGCCACCGGCCTGACGGTGGCGGGCGTGCTGCTGCTTATCTGCGCGCTGGCGGCGCTGCCCGATGCCATCTACTGGCTGCCGGAGGCCCTGACGGAGGGCGGCAGCTATTGGACCTGGCTGGTCGAGGATTCGATGCCAATGCTGATGTCGCTGACCGGCGGTATCGGCTGCCTGTTCGGTGCCAATCACATCCGCACCACCCGCCGTATGCGCAAGAAAATCGACAATATCGTCGGTGATGCGAAATATATGTACATTCAGGACATCGCCGACGCCATCCCGTGCAGCTATGAAAAATGCTGCAAGCATCTGGAAAACTGCATCGACGAGGGACTGTTCGGCCCGGGCGCCTATCTGGATATGCACCGCAAATGCCTTGTCGTCAAGGAGCGCCCGCCCGAGCCGACGCCCGCCCCGGCCTCCGCGCCGAAGCCGCAGAAGGCTGACCCGATGCCCGAGGCCGACCAGTACCAGAAAATCCTCGACGAGCTGCGCCGGGTCAATGATGCCATCCCCGATGAGGAGATGAGCGACAAGATCAGCCGGCTGGAAGCGGTCTCGGCCAAAATTTTTGAGCAGGCCAAATCCGACCCCGACAAGCTGCCCCAGATGCGCAAATTCATGGATTATTACCTGCCTACGTCGTTAAAGCTGCTCAATACCTACGCCGAGCTTGACAAGCAGGGCATCGAGGGCGAGAATATCTCGGAGTCCAAGCACCGCATTGAGCAGACGATGGACACGCTGGTCAAAGCGTTTGAACACCAGCTGGACCGCCTGTTTGCCAGCGACGCCCTCGACGTCAGCACCGACATCGACGTTATGCAGAACATGCTGCGCGCCGACGGCCTGACCGACGATGCACCGTTTAAGCTGTGAGAAAGAAAAGCCTCCCTTGTCAAAGGGAGGTGGACGCCGCAGGCGGCCGGAGGGATTCCGACGGGCCTTGCCGTATACGCCGTTACACCCGCAGCCGGGCAGGAATCCCTCCGCCTCGCTTACGCTCGGCACCTCCCTTTGACAAGGGAGGCTCAATCATTCCAAAGGAGCCAACACCCCATGCAAAAATCCACAGGTCAGCTGCACAACAGCTGGC
>ERZ1673700.2774-NODE-2774-length-13003-cov-5.937442_pt1 | contig 13003 bp, 10 predicted proteins | sample MGYA00580230_ERZ1673700 | MGnify/ENA primary metagenome ERZ1673700 (study PRJEB41218, sample SAMN15661782) | gut metagenome | host: Homo sapiens | place: Canada: London | collected 2015-08-20/2019-03-30 | study: EMG produced TPA metagenomics assembly of...
CAAAGTGGGCAAATCAGAAAAAGATGGAAGAAGAAACATTTGCAAAAATCATTATGGGAAAAGCAGATATCAGTGAATTCGATACCTTTGTTGAGAACTGGAAGAAGCAGGGCGGTGACCAGATTCTCAAAGAGATCAACGAAGAATTAGGAAACTAAAGAGGCAGCGGCTGATGAATATCATCAGCCGCTGGTGCTATAATATGAACTGCCACTTCCCGGCGGTGAAAGGATAAGGTGAATAGGATGAAGAAGGTATTATACGAAGAATTACTTCCGGAAGAATGTGTACAGAGAATAAAGGAGATGCCGGTTGCTTATCTGCCGCTTGGTACACTGGAGTGGCATGGTCCGCACATGCCTCTTGGAGCTGACGGAATTCAGTCAAAAGAACTGTTTGTCCGGGTAGCAGAAAAAGTTGGCGGTGTGGTGCTTCCCATACTGTTTATGGGACCTGACCGTGTATTCCATGACGGTGATAAAGCGTTTTATGGGATGGATATTAACACGGAAGGTGCACTGAATACCTATCATGTCCAGCAGATGAAAGGCAGCGCTTACTGGCTGGAGAAGGGATTGTTCCAGGACTATCTGCGCAGTATTTTCGCTCAGCTTTCCAGAGCCGGGATCCGCATTGTTGTAGGACATGGACATGGTCCGTCGACCCATGCATTTCAGGAGCTGGAGGAAGAGGCAAAAGAAAAATACGGGTTAACTATTTTTACGGCATGGACTTTCGCAGAAGATGAGAGACTGAGATATCAGTACGATCATGCTGGAGCGAATGAGACATCTATCGTCATGGCCGTACGGCCGGAGCTGGTTGACTTTAGTCAGGTAAAAGAAGATGAAAGCAATCTGATCGGAATCGCAGGACGTCATCCGGTCAGAGAATCTTCTGAAGCGTTCGGAAATGAAATACTGGAATATACAATGAAAACATTAATTGCAGGTATTGAGGAAACGATTGGTAAGGATAAGAATTAAGCCTGAGATGCAGGATTCCTCAAGTGATATACCGGATGCATAGAAAAAAACCTTACTGGTCACTGAGTGGACAGTAATAAAGAAACTGTGTGAAATTACAGTTTTGCTTAAAAATATATTTGACAGAACAGAAAAAAATAATTATACTTGAACTGTCAAATAAATAGAACCGGGGAGCTTATGTGATAGGCTGAGAGGAAGTTGAAAACTTTGACCCGTATACCTGATTTGGATAATGCCAACGTAGGAACGTTATGTAAGAGAGTCTGTAACTGTGAAAGTACAGAAAAATTACGACAGATTTAACGGGAGATACTTTGGTATCTCCTTTTTTATGCGAATCCAGGTATAAAAGAATGAGATTGAGCGAGAGTTCATGAAGGGGCGCACCACCGAGGGTACGTTTCTTTGTGGACTCTTTTTTGCTTCAAGGAGGTGAGATGCAGGTGATCAAAGTAAACGGAAAAGAAATCGAACTGGAGAAGGCAACTTCTGTAGAAGTGTATCTTGAAAGTGCAGGATACCAGATGAAGCGGATTGCAGTAGAACTGAATGGCGAGATCCTTCCCAAAAACGAGTATGCGGACAGGATGTTAGAAGACGGAGACTGCATGGAGGTGGTGACATTTGTAGGAGGAGGCTGAAAATGGAGACAACGAAGGTTTTGACAAAAGAGGAAATACAGGCTGCACTTGAAGAACGTCATTCACCGGAAAAGCAAAAGAAACTGTCCGAAGGCCGGGTGACGATCGCAGGTCTCGGAGGTCTGGGATCCAACGTGGCATATGCACTTGCGCGTATCGGCGTGGGCCATCTTCATCTTATTGATTTTGATGTGGTGGATATTACGAATCTGAACCGGCAGCAGTATTTTACAGAACATATCGGTATGTACAAAACAGATGCTTTAAAGTCTCTGCTTCAAAAGATTAATCCGTATATCGATATTCAGACGGATTGCATCAAAGTGACAGAAGAGAATCTGATTTCACTTTTTGAGAATGCAGGAATTATATGTGAAGCATTTGACAATCCGGAGGCAAAAGCCATGCTTGTAAATGGAATTTTGGAGCATTTTCCGGAGAAAAAACTGGTGTCCGCATCCGGAATGGCCGGGTATGGAAGCAGCAATACAATTCGTACCCGGCGATTGATGAAAAACTTCTATCTTTGCGGGGATCAGGTTACGGAACCGACTTATGGACATGGATTGATGGCGCCGCGGGTTGCGATCTGCGCAGCCCATGAAGCCAATATGATCACCCGTTTGCTGCTTGGAGAAGAAGAAATATAGCAGCTATTCGGCAGACATTGTGAAAACAGTGAACGATTATGAAGTATAAAGAATACAGGTAACTATTCAGCAGATATTAAGTAGACAATGAACAGTTACGAAGAAGGAGAAATAAACCTATGAGTACAAAAGATACATGGAGCCTTGGAGGACATGAATTCACATCAAGATTTATCTTAGGATCAGGAAAATTTTCTTTGGATCTTGTGAAAGCCTGCATTGAAAAAGCAGACGCACAGATCATCACACTGGCACTTCGCCGTGCAAACGAAGGGGGGCTTGCCAATATTTTGGATTACATTCCGGAGAATGTAACCCTGCTTCCGAACACATCCGGAGCGAGAAATGCCCAGGAGGCAGTGCGAATCGCCAGATTATCAAGAGAAGTGGGATGTGGGGATTTTGTAAAGATCGAAGTTGTACACGATTCCAAATATTTGTTACCGGATAACTATGAGACGATCAAAGCAACAGAAATCCTTGCAAAGGAAGGATTTGTAGTTATGCCTTATATGTATCCGGACTTGAATGCGGCAAGAGCTCTGAAAGATGCCGGAGCAGCCTGCATCATGCCACTGGGAGCACCCATCGGATCAAACAAAGGTCTGGCGACAAAGGAGTTTATCCAGATCCTCATCGATGAGATGGATCTGCCGATCATCGTTGACGCAGGAATCGGCCGCCCGTCTCAGGCATGTGAGGCTATGGAAATGGGAGCGGCTGCCGTTATGGCAAATACAGCAATTGCGACAGCCGGAGACGTGCCGGTTATGGCAGAGGCATTTAAAAAGGCAATCGAAGCAGGACGAAGCGCCTACCTTTCCGGTCTGGGAAGACAGATCGAAAGAGGAGCAAGTGCATCATCACCGCTGACCGGATTTCTGGAGGACTAGACCATGGAAAATCAGCATATCAATGAAAGTATCTTAAGCGAAGAGATTCTGGAAGATCAGAAGAAAAACAGAATCGACCATATGAAATATATGCCGGGTATGGAAGATATCGGGTCTGAGATCCTGGATCAGGTCGTAGATGCCATGCATGCGTATGATTATGACAAATACACAGCGGCTGATGTAAAACAGGCCATTGCACACAGTTCCAGAACACCGGAAGATTTTGCGGCGCTTTTATCACCGGCAGCACTGCCTTTCATCGAAGAGATCGCCCAGGCAGCACAGATTGAGACAAGAAAACATTTTGGAAACAGCGTCTATATGTTCACACCGATCTATATTGCGAATTATTGTGAAAATTATTGCATTTACTGTGGATTCAACTGTCATAATAAGATCAAACGTGCCCAGTTAAATGAAAGCGAGATTGAAAAAGAAATGCAGGCGATCGCTGAGACAGGCTTGCAGGAGATTCTGATCCTGACCGGAGAAAGCAGAAACAAATCCACAGTGGAATACATCGGAAATGCCTGCAAGATCGCAAGAAAATATTTCAAAGTGATCGGACTTGAAATCTATCCGGTGAACTCTGATGAGTATGCGTATCTGCATGCATGTGGCGCTGATTATGTAACTGTCTTCCAGGAGACCTATAATTCCGATAAATATGAAACACTTCATCTGGCAGGCCACAAACGTATCTATCCGTATCGTGTCAACGCCCAGGAGCGTGCCATAAGAGGAGGCATGCGCGGAGTAGGATTTGGTGCACTGCTGGGTCTGGATGATTTCAGAAAGGATGCATTTGCGACCGGATACCATGCATATCTTCTGCAGAGAAAATATCCGCATGCAGAAATCGCATTTTCCTGTCCGCGTCTGCGCCCGATCATCAATAACGATCGCATCAATCCTATGGATGTTCACGAGAAACAGCTTTTGCAGGTTGTGTGCGCATATCGGTTATTCATGCCATTTGCAAGTATCACAGTGTCAACGAGAGAGTGCGCGCGGGTACGTGACAACCTTGTAGGTATCGCGGCAACCAAAATCTCCGCCGGAGTCAGCACCGGAATCGGAAGCCATGTGGATGACATCGAGGATAAGGGCGACGACCAGTTCGAGATCTCAGATGGAAGAAATGTAGAAGAAGTCTATAATGCACTGCTTTCTAACAATTTGCAGCCGGTGATGAGTGATTATATTTATGTGTAGGGAATGATCGGCTGATTCGAGATGGTGTTTTAGATATGCACTTAAAAATAAACCTGCATTATTCACGAAAAAGCCGTGTGATAATGCAGGTTTATTATATTATCATCAAGAAACGTGCAATTCATATTTACTTCGCAGTTATTCCCGAAATAAATATTGTTACCATAATCAACATAAAATGGAGCAGTAATCTATAAGTTCTTACCTTTTCCGCCGAGAAGCTCATTTAAAATACGTTCTTTTTCATCAGAATCTGCAGAATCTGTCTGGTTATAATCTCTTGTCAGATCTTTTGGTTTGTGCCGCTGTGTCAGGAGTTCAGGATCTCCGTAATCATACAGTTCTCCTGCTAACATTTTCTCTCTTTCTGTCACAGACACCTCCATCGAATACATTGTTATAGAGTTATATATAAGAATTGGAGTAACTATTCAGTAACCACTATCCCGCGAGGTGTTTTGGCATGAATATTCCAAAATCCCGAGACATACAAGCAAAAATGCCATCACCGATGATATAAAATCCCTTATGACGGGTCGACAGGTTGTGATCCGGTTCTGCTTCCATATCGCAGAATTTTACCGCTATCTGAACTTCATACGAATCCATTTCAGCAATTGAATAATCAGAAGACTGGCAAATGCATACAGATATACACATCCAAGCTGCATCAGATTCAGAGTTTCCACTTTAAACACCCGGTGGAGTCCGGGAACTGTCAGTACAGTGGTAATAAGCACTGCACCAAGTACAAATGCTCCCTGCAGCCACTTGTTGTTAAAGAATCGTTTTGTAAAGATAACCGGGTGATCCGATTTACAGTTAAATCCATGAAATAAACGTGCCAGACAAAGTGTACCAAAAGCAAATGTGCTGCCGAGAAGCGCGCCATTCATGTGATAACCTGTCAAAAATGAGAGCATTGTCATCGTGCCGATCACAAAGCCTTCCAGGCCGATTTTTCCAAGAAAGTCTTTTGTCAGTATGGATTCGTCAGCAGAACGTGGCTTCTCGTTCATCACTTCACTGCTATGTGGCTCCACACCAAGTGCGATTGCCGGAAGACTGTCTGTCAGAAGATTAATGAACAACAAATGTACCGGTGCAAACGGAACAGGAAGTCCGGCGATCGATGCACATAAAACAGCCAGAATAGCTCCAAAGTTTCCGGACAAAAGAAACCGGATTGCATATTTGATGTTTTGATACAGATTTCGCCCATTTTCTACTGCTTTTACAATTGTGGCAAAATTATCGTCTGTAAGGACCATAGCAGCCGCATCTTTTGCTACTTCCGTTCCGGTTATTCCCATTGCAACACCGATGTCTGCCTGTTTCAATGCCGGAGCATCATTGACACCGTCCCCGGTCATCGCAACGATCATGCCCTTTTCCTGCCAGGCGCGGACAATACGGATCTTGTGTTCAGGTGAAACTCTTGCATATACAGAAATTTTCGGAACAAAATCCTTTAGTTCAGCATCGCTCATATTCTCAATATCAGCACCCTCACAGGCTTCCGATAAGTCCTGTAAAATCCCAATTCTTTTAGCGATGGCGGCTGCTGTGATCTTATGATCTCCGGTGATCATAACCGGTCGAATTCCTGCTTTGATACATTCTGCAACTGCGGCTTTTGATTCTTCTCTCGGTGGATCCATCATGGCAATAAGTCCAAGGAATATCAGATGATTTTCATCATCCATTGACAACGTATGCTTTTCCGAGACTTCCCGATAGGTAAATGCCAGAACACGCAACCCTTCCATGGAAAAACTTTGATTCTGCTGCTGGATCTTTATCTTATCTGCCTCTGTTATTTCGCGAATGCCATCATGTGTCCAAATCTGTTCTGTAAGTTCCAGAAGCCGGTCAACAGCGCCTTTTACAATCATTCGATTTTTACCATCGATTCGGTGGAGCGTTGACATCATCTTACGATCACTGTCAAATGGAAGTTCGCCTTCTCTTGGATAGAGATTTCTTATGCTTGCGGCAGCAAGTCCATGTTGGCTTGCCAGATTAATCAATGCTGTCTCTGTCGGATCTCCGATTTCCACACCATTTTCATTGGTCGAATCGTTGCATAAGATACTGTAATCCATAAGAAATCTCTGCGCCGGATCATCCAGATCGAGTTCCGATACGGGGATTCTTTTTCCTGCTACATAGTAATCTTCAACTGTCATTTTATTCTGTGTAAGTGTTCCTGTCTTATCAGAGCAGATGATGGAAACGCTTCCCAGACCTTCCACAGCCTGAAGCTTGCGAATGATAGCATGTTCTCTTGCCATCTTCTGTGTGCCAAAAGAAAGAACAATTGTCACGATAGAACTTAAGGCTTCCGGGATAGCTGCAACTGCAAGGGCAACTGCGAACATAAATGCGCTACCGATCTTTTCCCCGCGAAATACACTGATTGCAAACAGGATTCCGCAGAATATCAGAATCAAAATGGAAAGCTTTTTGCCAAATTCCTCCAGATTCACCTGCAACGGAGTCTGTTTTTCGGAGGTCGATTTCAAAAGCCCTGCAATTTTTCCGATTTCCGTCTGCATTCCTGTGTCTGTTATAACCGCCTTGCCTCGTCCGTATGTCACAAAACTGCCGGAAAATACCATATTGGTCCGATCGCCCAAGGGAACTTCTGCTTCCAGGGTCTCCAGGTTCTTTTCAACTGCAAGACTTTCTCCGGTGAGAGCACTTTCATCGACCTTAAGACTTGCATTCTCGATCAGTCTGCCATCTGCCGGAATCATGTCACCGGCCTCTAACAGGATGATATCTCCAACCACCAGTTCTCTTGCCGGAAGCTGAACGGTTGTGCCATCACGCAATACCTTTGCTTCCGGACCGGAAAGTTTCTTTAAGCTTTGCAGCGATTGTTCCGCTTTTACTGTTTGGATCGTTCCTAAAATTGCATTGATCGTAATCACGATCACGATAACGGCAGCACTCTCCACATCACCAAGAATTCCGGAGATGAGTGCCGCTGCAATCAGGATAAGTACCAGAAAATCTTTGTACTGTTCAAAGAAAATCTGAGAGATACTTTTTTTCTTTCCTCCGGTAAGCTCATTCCAGCCACATTTTTCCCGGGAGTGGTCTGCCTGATCGCTTGTAAGTCCTGCTTCGCTGCTTTCTACATGATCCAGAACTTCTTTTACAGTTTGCCGGTAAAATTCCTTCATAACGTTTTCCTCCTCTTTCTGCCTGTTCAAGGACTATATTGTATGCAATGAAGGACTTTTCGGTAAAAAAAGAAACCTTTATTGCATAACAAAAAATGCAATAAAAGTCTCACCATTTTCTTGTGACACCGGATGTTTCCATCGTACTGACGACATCACAAACGCTAATTCTTACGTAGGTTACTCCCTTATATTGGTATAATCATATACCGAAAAGGGGAGGGGTGTCAAGACGATTTTTGTATATTCATTTGATGCAGGAGGTGAACAGGTTACTGTTCACTCCGTTCTCAGTAACACGCTTCGCGATGCACAGAATTTATGCTAATCGCATAAATTCGCGCGGTATGTCTCGGGTTTTCTGTGACCTTCGCTCACAAAAAACACCTCGCGGGATATTACCAGTGAACAGTAACGTGAACAGTTACTGTTCACCTCCTGCATCAGTCGATTGCTGTCAGCTTGTGGATCCATTTGTAGCTTTTGAAGCGCAGGAATATAGGCAGACATTTAAAGATCTGATCGGATTGCACAGCGATCACCACAAGTTCTACCGGCAGCTTCCAGTAGAATGCGGCCAGAAAGGACAGTGGCATTACAATGCACCAGACGGAAACCAGGTTCATATACATCGAAAATTTGGTATCCCCGCCACCCTGGATGATACCGACTCCGACCGGCATCTGATACGACATTCCAACCATGATCACACTCATAATAATCATGAAGTGGTCTGCATACAAAGTGGCCTGAGGGGTCAATCGGTACATGGATAACAGTGGACTTCGGAGTAAGAATAATACAGTTCCAAGCAAGAGTCCGATAGCCAGGTAGAGTACGGAAAGGGTACGCCCGTTGCAGCGTACTTTTTCTTCATCATTACTTCCGATATCTTTTCCGATCACGACAGCAGAAGCGCCGGCTATTGCAATAACGATTACCTTCAGATACTGAAAAAAGGTGCTTGATACGGAATTGGCTGCAATTGCATCCGCAGAAAGATGCCCTAATATCGCTGTCTGCATAGGAAGAGAAACTGCCCATAACAAACCGGAAGTCAGGATGGGAATACACACTTTAAAAAAGGTTTTCCAGACATTACCACTGCCTTTTCCGATAATACCATCCCGGAATCTTTCAGCGAACAATTTGACCTTTGTGTCTTTTTTCCATACATAGAAAAGAACGATGCCAAGTTCCAGTATGCGTGCTGCAAAAGTTCCGATGGCGGCACCTCTGATTCCCATTTCCGGTGCACCGAATCTTCCGAAAATCAGGATATAGTTGATTCCACCGTTCACCAACAGGGATATGACGGATATAAGGAATGCGATTTTTACGGTCTCCACACTGCGGAGCATGGCCAGTAAAAGGTTACTGATCATAAAAAATAAAAATGTCCATTGTATGATATGAAGGTAAATAGTACCTTCTCTTATGATATCCGGTGAAGTCGTAAAGAGGCCAATCAGTTTTTCCGGGATTCGGATACATAAAGCTACAATTCCGGCAGCAATTGCCAGGCTGAATAACAGTGCGGCTTTTGTTACCTTTCGGATGGGTTTTGTCTGATGGCTTCCCCAATATTGGGAGCTGATTGCAATCAATGCATTGCCGATCGCCAGTGCAATCTGATTTACGATAAAATAAATCTGGTTTACCGTCGCAGCGCCGGAAAGCGCATTCTGGCTATAACTTCCCAGCATGATATTGTCCAGCATATTCACGCTGTAGGCCACCAGGTTTTGCAGCGCGATTACTGTCATTAATTTGAAAAAGGAACGGTAAAAAGAAGGATCCCTTGTAAAAAATGTTTTTTTCATGTCGTTGGTTCATCTGTAAACTGTAACGTATAGAACAGTTACTCCACTCCTTTGATTGGTTAAAATGCTGCTAATATACTCATTATATAAAGTTAATAGAGGATTCGTCAATCAGCAGATTTTGCAAATGAGTTCAAAAAGAGCTGAAAAGGTCAGATGACCTCTTCAGCTCTTTTTAATGCAGCGGATATATTTGACTGGAAGTTTTCTTTTCCCACAAGTTCCACAAAACCGGCTTTTTCCATGACATGCATGGGCTGTTCATTGACGTGGGAGAATACAAGTGTAATTCCTTTGCCCTCGCAGGTTTTTACCAGATTCTGAAGTGCATTCATGGCAGTACTGTCAAGTGCAGGGACGCCTCTCATACGGAGAACCAGACAGCTGGTAAAGTCTTTGACAACGATATGTTCGATGGCATCAGCGGCTCCAAAAAACAGTGGTCCGGTAATTTCATAAACACGGATCTGCAGCGGTAATTTCTGCAGATGTTCATCGATATCCGGAGTATCATCGTCTGTGTACACCCAGCTGTCAGCATGGGTTTCTTCGCTCATACGCTTGATGAAAAGCAAACAGGCAAGCACCATACCGATCTCGATAGCAACGACCAGATCAAAGATAACTGTCAGTACAAATGTTACTATCAGTACAAGAATGTCACTCTTAGGAGCTGTCCTGACCAGGTCGCGGAAGGTTCGCCACTGACACATATTATAGGCAACGATAAAAAGAATCGCAGCAATGGTCGGCATAGGAATCATTCCGGCATAAGGCATCAGAACGACCAACACGGTGATGAGTGTGACGGAGTGTACCATTCCGGCGATGGGAGTCCGTCCGCCATTTTTGATATTTGCAGCAGTTCTGGCGATGGCACCTGTTGCGGGAATGCCGCCAAAGAGTGCGGAAGCGATGTTGCCGGCTCCCTGGGCAACCAGTTCCATATCCGAACGATGTTTGCTGTTGATCATTCCATCGGCAACTACACATGATAGCAGAGACTCGATTGCGGCAAGCACTGCAATTGTAAATGCATTTGAAACAGAAGCACTGATGGTGCTGAATCTGATCGCCGGCATATGAAAACTCGGAAGAGAGTTGCTGATCGTATACAGATTTCCGATTGTGGATACCTTCAGTGGAAGAAACTGAACCATCAGGATTCCGACGATAACTGCAATCAGAGAACCGGGAACCTTCTTAAGAACATAAGGAGCAATGATCAGGATTGCGAGACTTACAACGCCAACGATCAGTGCATCGATGTTTATGGAAGAAATATTCTGGACAAAGGCTTTCATTTTCTCCGTTGTCTCGATTGGTTTTACACCATCCGGATAAGTAACTCCGAAAAAATCTTTCAACTGGCCAATCACGATGGTCACAGCGATTCCGGAAGTAAAACCGGTCGTAATGGTATATGGAATAAATTTGATCAGACTTCCGAAGTGGAACAGTCCCATCAGGATAAGAAATATACCCGCCATTATAGTGGCGATGATAAGTCCGTCCATTCCGTCGCGTGCTACGATACCGGCTACAATGGCAGTAAAGATACCGGCTTCAGGGCCAACTCCGGAAGCGAGCGCAAGTGCAATAGATAAGGGGAGTGCGATGATTGCGACGATGATACCTGCAGTCACATCTTTGATAAACTGTGACTTGTTATAGGACTTCAGACAGGTTAACAGCATTGGCTTTAAAGAATTCATAAAAATATAAGACCTTTCATATTAATTTTGCTGATCTAGTATAGCATAGAAAAAAGGAAAAAATAACATAAAACGGTTATGTTTGCATTTATATACAAAATTGGCAGCTGCTCAGTCTCTGCCCTGTGGCTGCTGAATAGTTATGAATAATATGGGACTGGAATGTCTGATTCGTCTGGTTGCGGGAAGGAAATATCATGTACAGATTATTACATATCTATAAAAATTGAATCGGGCCGTCGTACCAATATTGGTGCGGCGACCCTGATTTATGCAGGCAACGAGCCAAAGTCCGTGCTTGCACGAGATTAGATTAACCAAACCGGCACATACCAGTTTCTTTCGTCCACAGGCAAAAGGTCACTAGCCATGCAGATTACACTTCCTGTTCCGATTTCAACCTTCAAGGACTCTAGGCCCTCGAAAGCCGATTCTTTGGTAACGGGTTTCAGTACATTAAAATTTTTAATCGCTGCTTTTCCCGGTGATGCGGATTTTTTGATTTCTATCGGAGAAAGCATACCGTTTTGATAGATCAGCAGGTCAATTTCCTTTTGGTCTTTATCCCTGTAATAGAAAATCGGAGGTTCTTTTCCTGCGTTCAGGTAACTCTTATAGATTTCCGAAAAAACATAGCTTTCAAAGAAAGCTCCAGACATAGCACCTCTTTCCAATGCTTCGGGATTTCCCCATTTTAAGAGGTAAGCAGCAAGGCCGGTGTCCAGGAAATGGATAAGAGGCATCTTCACCACCCGTTTGAGTGCATTGTTGTGGTAAGGCTGCACAAGCGCGATGATATGAGACGACACCAAAATAGATAGCCATTTTTTCGCTGTTGGTGCTGAAATACCTGCGGCACTTGCAAGTTCCTCATAGACAACGGGCTTTGAAGTCTGAGCAGCCACAATCGTCATAAAATTATAAAACTGCATTTCGTCCGCAACCTGTGCCAAATCCCGAATATCTCTTTGTAGATAGGTGTCCACATAGGAACGATAATACGTTTCCCAATCTACATATTCATCTGCATAGAGTTCGGGCATAGAGCCTTTGAATATTCTACGATAGATCTCGTTCAAATCTTTTTTGCTTCTAACAGACAGACGATTCATTAGTTGCTCTGCATCCGTTTGAAATGGCTCACTTGGTTCCTGATAAATCTCCGCATCAGACAATCCAAGCAGATTTATGATTCCGACCCGTCCGGCCAAACTTTCGCTGACATTTTTCATAAGACGGAAGACCTGCGAACCGGTGATCCAGAAATCGCCTTTTCTTTTGGAACGGTCAACACTCATTTTGATGTAAGGTAACAGCTCTGTCGCGTACTGGATTTCATCGATTAGCACCGGTGGGGAATACCGTTGCAAAAACAAAGCCGGGTCGTGCTTTGCCAGATATCTGACATCAGGATCATCCAGAGTAACATATTTCCGCTCGATTCCTTCGCTTTTCTGTATATCCGCCAGCCGTTGCAGCAAAGTTGTTTTTCCTACCTGTCTTGGACCGGTTACCAACAACACGGGGAACATTTTTGACACCCGCGCAATCGTATCTTCGGCAGCTCTTTTGATATATGCCATGACAATCTCTCCCTTCGGTTATAGTATGGTCAATTTTAGCTGGAATATCCGTCCAAACTAAACTGTTATTTTATTATAGCCAAATTTTGTAAGAACGTCAACGAAAATCCGTCCAAACTAAAGTGATATTTTGGAATAGCCAAACTCTGCATCGTTTCACTTGCCTTGATTTTTTTATACCTTAATGAGAATGTATAGGCACTATCAGTACAATACAGCGTTTTCAAAATACCTACACAATACATTTGTCTACGAATCCGATTGCACAGGTCTAAAAGCCTCAGCGTAGCCCGCTACGCC
>ERZ1673700.2778-NODE-2778-length-12990-cov-5.931504_pt1 | contig 12990 bp, 10 predicted proteins | sample MGYA00580230_ERZ1673700 | MGnify/ENA primary metagenome ERZ1673700 (study PRJEB41218, sample SAMN15661782) | gut metagenome | host: Homo sapiens | place: Canada: London | collected 2015-08-20/2019-03-30 | study: EMG produced TPA metagenomics assembly of...
CCTAAATAAATTTATATTTAAGTAGCCGTTTTAATCATCAGGCCCGACAGGGGACCTGTTAATTAACGAAATAGGGATTTGCCGGGAGTTACTTGTTCTGATAGGGCTCATGCTTGCGCTTTTCCAGGAAAGCGCCCATGCCCTCCTTCTGGTCGGCAGTCTCGAAGCAGCTGCCGAACAGGCCCTCCTCGATGGTCACAGCCCGGTCGATATCCACCTGCATGCCGTCGTTGATGGCCTTTTTGCAGGCGCGGACGGCGATGGGGGCGTTCTTGGCGATGGTCTCGGCCAGCTTCTCTGCGGCGGGCATCAGCTCCGCCAGGGGATACACGGCGTTCACCAGGCCGATGCGCAGAGCCTCGTCGGCCTTGATATTCTTCGCGGTATAGATCAGCTGCTTGGCCATGCCCAGGCCCACCAGGCGGGCCAGACGCTGGGTGCCGCCGAAGCCCGGGGTAATGCCCAGGCCCGCCTCCGGCTGACCGAACACGGCGGTGTCGGCGCAGATGCGGATGTCGCAGCTCATGGACAGCTCACAGCCGCCGCCCAGGGCAAAGCCGTTGACTGCGGCGATGGTGGGGACCGGCAGCGTCTCCAGCTTGCGGAACACGTCGTTGCCCTTCTTGCCGAAGGCCTCGCCCTCCGCCTTGGTCAGGGTGCTCATCTCGCCGATGTCGGCGCCGGCCACAAAGGCCTTCTCGCCGCTGCCGGTGATGACCAGGGCGCGGATCTCGTCGTCCGCCTTCACCTGCTCCACCAGCTGGTCGATATCCTCCAGCACCTGGGAATTCAGGGCATTGAGGGCCTTGGGCCGGTTGATGGTGGCAACGGCGATGTGGCCCTTCTTTTCCAACAGAACGTTCGTCATGATAGTTCCTCCTTGCTTCGATCACCCGCCCTGTCCACCGGACCGGCGGGCCCACGGTGAGATGCCGCCCACAGCGGTCCCATCTTGTGTATGATCTTCATACAGTTTGTATTATAGTCCCTCGTCTAAAAATTATCAAGCCCTTGTTGACCGCCTTTCTCTTTTTCAGGATATTCCACAAAAGAAATGAAAATTCTTTGCGCATTTTTCAATATGACATGTTCATAATCCGGTCACAAAACCGTCCCCGGCACCAAATAGAGCATTTTTTTCGTTTACAGAACCGGCTATCTTGTGGTATATATAAGAATGGATTTTTATTTGCGGCCCCGGGCCGCGTGGGAGGAAGAACGCTATGCGCATGAGAAAGAAAAAAAACCTGCTGCCCCGGATGGAGGCCTGCTCGTCCCTGCTGGTGGCGGACCCCCGTGCCCTGCGGGGCCGCTGGCGGGAGCTGCTGCCCGATGCCCGGGAGCTGCGGGTGGAGCTGGGCTGCGGCAAGGGCCGCTTCACGGCGGAGACCGCCGCCGCCGAGCCGGACGTGCTGCTGATCGCCGTGGAAAAGGTCCCCGACGCCATGGTGGTGGCCATGGAGCGGGCCCAGGCGGCAGGTCTGCACAATGTATTTTTTGTGGACGGCGACGCCGCCTGCCTGCCGGAGTTTTTCGCCCCCGGCGAGGTGGACCGCATCTACATCAATTTCTGCGACCCCTGGCCCAGAAGCAACCAGAAAAAGCGCCGCCTGACCCACGGCAATTTCCTGCAATTATACCGCCGAGTGCTGCCCCTGGGCGGCGAGATCCACTTCAAAAGCGACAACGACAAGCTGTTCGAGTGGTCCCTGGAGGAGATCCCCCGGTTCGGCTTCCGGCTGTCCCAGGTCACCCGGGACCTTCACGCCGGCGGCCCCGTGGGGGTCATGACGGACTACGAGGCCAAATTCTACCAGCAGGGCGTCACCATCAACCGGTGCGTGGCCACCATGGTTCCCTGGGAAGCGCCTGCGGAGGCGGAGGAGGAAGAAGCATGATCGCCCTGTATGAAAACCAGCCCGTCTCCGCCCGGGTCCGGCTGACGGACGACGACTATCTCCGGACCCGCTATTACCTGCACCCCGACGGCACGGCGGACATTACCGTGGGCCGCGGCCCGGACTGGACGGTGCTGGCCTGCAAGGAGTGCTACGGCAAGGCCGTCAAGACCGTCCTGGACCTGGAGCCGGACAGCTGCGTCTTTGACCTGTCCCCTGCCGCCCGGCTGGGCCAGCCGGGCCTCAACGCCGCCCTGGAGGGCATCCTGGGCGGCTCCCACCGCAAGGCCGACTGCCTGACGGATGTCCGCAGTCCGGCCCTGACCTGCTATGCCTCCGGCAGCGGCTTCACCCTGCCCCAGCTCACCGCCGCCTGGCAGCTGGCGGAGGACATTATGGCCGTCCGCAATTATGTAAACCTCCCCGCCAACCTGCTGACGCCGATGGATTTCGCCGCCCGGCTGACGGCCCTGGCCCAGGGTCTGCCCATCGAAACCGCTGTCTACGACCGGCAGCAGCTGGAGGACCTGGGCCTCCGGGGCCTGCTGACCGTAGGCGGCAGCAGCGGCCACCCCCCGGCCCTGGTGGTGCTGCGGTACACCGGCGCGCCGGAGGACCCCCGGCGGGTAGGCTTCGTGGGCAAGGGCGTCACCGTGGACAGCGGCGGCTATTGTCTGAAATCCGCCTCCTCCATGGCGGGCATCAAGGGCGACATGGCCGGAGGCGCGGCGGCTGCCGCCGCCCTGCACGCTCTGGCCCGGCACGGAGTCCGGGTCAACGTCACGGCGGTGATCCCCACCTGTGAAAACCGCATCTCCCCCACCAGCATGCTCCCCGGGGACCGGATCACCCTCTTTTCCGGCCAGACCGTGGAGATCCTCAACGCCGATGCCGAGGGCCGCCTGATCCTGGCTGACGGCCTCACCTGGGCCATCCGCCGGGAGGGCTGCACCCACCTGGTGGATATCGCCACCCTCACGGGAGCCGTGTACGCCATGCTGGGCTATGTGACCACCGGTGTCATGGCCTCCGACGACGGCTGGTACGGCTGCCTGACCCGGGCCGCCGGGCACTCCGGCGAGCGGTTCTGGCGCATGCCGGACTTCCCGGAGTACGAGGACCTGATCCGCAGCGACTATGCCGACGTCCGCAACACCAGCAAGGACGGCTGCGGCGCCATCACCGCCGGGCTTTTCCTGAAGCACTTCACCCAGGGGCTTCCCTGGCTCCACCTGGATATCGCCGGCACGGCGGACAACAACACCGGCATCACCTGGCAGCACCAGACCCCCGGTGCCACCGGGACCGCCGTCTCCACCCTCTATTACCTGGCCCGGGAGCTGGAGAACACCTGATCCCCATACCCCGTAGGGGCGGACGACTCTGTCCGCCCGATCTCGCCGGTTCCCACGCCCACGCATTCCTGTAGGGGCGGCACCCGTGTGTGCCGCCGCCAACCCCCGTCACCCCCGGCGGCAGGGCACATGGGCCCTGCCCTACAGAATTTTCCCCCAAAACCACCCCCCAAGGAGGACAACCCACATGACAACCCCCACTCCCTGCGCCCCCTTGATTGAAGGCTGCGTGGATTCCTATGCCTCCGCTCTGGCCGCCTGCCGGGGCGGCGCAGACCGTCTGGAGCTCTGCGGCCAGCTGGTCATCGGCGGCGTCACCCCCTCTCCGGCCATGCTTGAGCAGGTCCTGCGGGACTGCCCGGTCCCGGTGAACGTTCTCATCCGCCCCCGCTTCGGCGACTTTCTGTATACCGATGCCGAGATGGACCAGATGTGCCGGGAGATCGACCTGTTCCGCCGCCTGGGCGTCAACGGCGTGGTCATCGGAGCCCTGACCCCGGACGGCGCCCTGGATATGGAGAAAATGCGCCGGATGATGGACTGCGCCGGAGACATGGAGGTGACCCTTCACCGGGCCTTCGACATGTCCCGGGACCCCTTCCGGACCCTGGAGGACGCCGTTTCCCTGGGCTGCCGGACGGTGTTGACCTCCGGCCAGGCCCCGGACGCCGCCGCAGGCATCCCCCTGCTGGCCCGGCTCCGCCGTCAGGCCGCCGGACGCATTCACATCATGGCCGGCTGCGGCGTGAAATGGTGGAACATCCAACAGATTCACCACGAGACCGGCATCCGCACCTTCCACACCACCGGCCGCCGCGCCCCGCTGGACAGCGGCATGACCTACCGCAAGTCCACCGTGTCCATGGGCCTGCCCACCCTGTCCGAGTACGAGGTCTGGCAGACCGATCCGGAGGAATTTGCCCGGTGCGCCGCCATTGTCCACGGTCTGCACGAAACATCTGTAAAATAATAAGCAGAAAGGAAAATCGCTCATGGAAAAGCAGCTCAAGGGCTTCGGCCTGTTCAGAAGATCTCACGAAAGCGCCGTGGATTCGGCGGAGGTCAAGCAGAACGAAAACCGCATCTTCCAGGAGGTGTGCCAGCTGGTGCGGGCCTTCCGGGAAAAGCATCCCTCCGTGGGATATGCGGTACGGCTGGAGCGCTCCGCTCCCCTGGAGCCGGGTCCCGCGCCGTCCCGCTATTCCGCCTGGCTCATCGTCTCTCTGAGCCGGAACCAGACGATTCTGGAGAGCGGCCCGGATACCACCGAGTGGCCCGACGCCCGGGACAAGATCACCCGGGTCCGGGGCAAAAAGCTGACGGTTTCTGACGCGTATGCCCGCCTGATCGAGGAGGACCTGGAGAGCATTACCGCCGACTATGAGGCAAGCCCCGGCACCTATGTGGAAAACCGGGAGGCTTCCCGTGAAATGCTGGCCGAGGCCTGCCGCGTGGAGTGGATCGAGTAAAAAAGGAGGCCCCTATGCTGCTGTCCCCCGAAACGTATGCCGCCGCCCGGCGGCGCTTTGATTCGCTGCTGACCGGCCCTGCCGCCTGTGCGGCCCCGGCCATCCGGACGGCGCTGGAGGGTCTGGACCCCGACGATGCCCAGGCCCTGGTCTGGTGCTATGCCGCCAGCCCCCTCAGCGACTGGCTGAATACTCCCCCGGCCCTGGTCCGCAGTCTGGCACGGCACGGGGTCATGCTGCGCCGGACCTCCCCCTATGCCGCCCACCTGCCGGAGGACATTTTCCTGAACTATGTGCTCCATCCCCGGGTCAATGAGGAGGAGCTGTCCGACTGCCGCCGGGCTATGTATGATGAGCTGTCCCCCCTCCTGGCCGGTTTGCCGGAATATCAGGCCGCCGTCCGGGTGAATTATTGGAACGCCAGCCAGGTAACATACCGGCTGACGGATGACCGCACGATTTCCGCAGCCGCCGCCTGGCGCTGCGGCTTTGGCCGCTGCGGCGAGGAGTCCACCTTTGCCGTCAACGCCTACCGGGCCGTGGGCATCCCCGCCCGGCAGATCTACACCCCCCGCTGGGCCCACTGCGACGACAACCACGCCTGGGTGGAGGTCTGGGTGGATGGCAGCTGGCATTTTCTGGGAGCCTGCGAGCCGGAGGAGACTCTGGACCGGGGCTGGTTCACAGCGGCGGCAGCCCGGGCCCTGCTGCTGCATACCCGGTGCTTCGGAGACCCCGTGGGGGAGGAAATTATTTCCAGAAGCGGCATGGTGACTCTGCTGAATCAGACCCGCCGCTATGCCCCGGTGCGGACCCTCACCGTCCGGGTAACGGACCGGGCCGGAGCCCCTCTGCCGGGGGCGGCGGTTTTCTTTGAAATTCTCAACGCCTGCCAATGGTTCCCCGCTGCCCGGGTCCCGGCGGACCGGCAGGGACTCGCCCGGCTCACCTGCGGGCGGGGCAGTCTCCGGGTCCGGGCAGTTTGCGGTGAATGGTCTGCGCAGGAAATTATTTCCGGTGACGCAGAAACCGTCACCCTGACTCTGCCGGAGTCGGAGAAGCCGGAAATCAGCCGGGACATCTCGGTCTGTCCCGGCCCTGTCCCTATGTTGTCCCGGGACAAAACACCCCCTGTCCCGGTGTTGTCCCAAGAAAAAAAGCGGCTTGCCGCCGCAATCGACACCCGCAAACGCCGTATCGCTCATATGGAGCAGGACGCGGAAGCTATGGCAGCGGGCCTTCCCGGAGGAGAACTCCTGCTTCAGGCTCCCGCCAACCGGGAAAATCTGGCAGAGTTTCTGGAAAATTCTTCCTTTTCCCTGCCCCATAAGCAGGCCCTTTTGGCAGCTCTCTCCCCCAAGGATCTTCAGGATGTGACCCCGGAGGTGCTGGCAGAGTCGTTGGCCGTGCCCGGCCCCTGCCCGGAGCTGCCGGAGGACGTGTATTTCCGGTATGTGGCCTGTCCCCGGATAGATAACGAGCCCCTGCGGCCCCAGCGGCGGCAGCTGCTGCATGCCCTGACGGACTCACAAAAGGAACATTTCCGCCGTGATCCCCAGGCTTTATACGCCTGGCTTACGGAAAATATTCACTTTTTCCCCCAGGAGGAATACCCTCAGCTGACCACCCTTCCGGCGGCAGCGCTGGCGTCAAGGGCCGGGTCCCCCCTATCCCGGGATGCGCTGTTCGCGGCCCTGTGCCGGGCCATGGGCGTCCCCGCCCGGCTGCACCCGGCGGACCGGGAGCCTCAGTTCTGGCAGAACGGTCAATTCCGTTCCGCCGCAACGGGTCTGGCCCGGGGCAGCTTCCTGATTCTGGAAAATCCCATGGCATTCGGCACGGATTTTGGCCTGACAAAGCAGGAGGATGAACAGGCCCTGGACCTGTCGTCCTATTCCTGGAAAAACGGGCAGATGACTGTGGACCTGCTGCCCGGACGTTATACCGTTATCACCGATAGCCGCCTGCCCTGTGGGGATATACACGCCCGCACCGTCCGTTTTTCCCTGGATAATGGAGAAAAACGGCGGATTCCCCTGGAAAAAGTGCCGGTTTTTCCGGAGGAGATGACCGTCTCCTGTCCCCTGCCGGACTTTACCGTCCGCTCCCCGGATGGCCGGGAGCTGGCCGGCCGGGAGCTGACCCGGACCCCGGCGCTGCTGGCCTGGCTGGAGGTGGGCCGGGAGCCCACGGAGCATCTGCTGGGAGAGCTGCGGGATCGGGCAGCGGCTCTTGCCGGAATGGATATTGTCCTTCTGGTGCCGGACCTCCGGGACCGGGCGGACCCGCTTCTGGCGGAGGTCTGCCGGGTCCTGCCCCGGTGCCGGGTGCTGCTGGGCGGCAGGCCCAACACCCTGGCCCGCAGCGTTTTCCTGGAGCCGGGGTGCCTGCCCCTGGTGCTGGTGACGGACGGTCCCCTCCATGCCGTATACGCCGCCGCAGGCTACCGGGTAGGCGGGGTGCAGCTGGCGGAAACGGTGCTGCGGCAGGCAAAGGAGGGGCTCAGATGATCATCGAAAGCCATGCCCACTACAGTCATAAGCGCTACGACGGCACCTTCCGGTACCTGACCGGCCAGTTGACGGCGGAGGAGGGAAACCGGGACGGATTGCTGAAGCGGCTGCGGGAGAGCGGTGTCGCCCTGTGCATCGAGCCCGCCATCGACTTTGACTCCAACCGGCTGACCGCCGCCCTGTACCGGCAGCATCCGGACTTTTTCCGCCTGACGGTGGGCGTTCATCCCACCCGGACGGCCCAGGTTCCCTGGCGGCAGCGAAAACAGCTGGCCACCTGGGCCCGGGGCCCCGGCGTGGCAGCCATCGGAGAGACGGGACTGGACTATCACCGGCCCCGGCATCACCGGCTGGTCCAGCTGCTGTGGTTCCGGTATCAGCTGGACCTGGCCCGGCGGACAGGGCTGCCGCTGGTGCTGCACATCCGCATGGCGGACCGGGACGCCCTGCCCATGCTGCGCCGCAGGCGGCGGTGGCTCCCCGGCGGGGTGGTGCACTGCTTCCAGGGCGGCTGGGAAACGGCCCGGCAGTACCTGGACCTGGGCCTGTGTCTGGGCATCGGCGGTGCGCTGCTGCGGCGGGAGTCGGCCCCCCTGCGGGAGACAGTGGCCCGGGCGCCGCTGGAGCGGCTGCTGGTGGAGACCGACAGTCCCTATGTGCTGCCGGACATTCCCTGGGAGGGCAGCAGAAAATCTCTGGGCAGGGTGCGCAACTCCTCCCTGCTGCTGCCCCGGATCATTGAGGAGATCGCACGGCTTAAGCGGCTGCCGCCGGAGACGGTGGAGGCGGCTGTGCTGGAAAATACCCGGCGGGTGTTCCGCCTGCCGGACATAAAGAACGGAGGATGACCATGCAGTACGATTTTGACACCATTCTGGACCGGCGGGGACGGGATGCCCTGGCCCTGGACGTGATCCCCTATGCCGGGGTGGAGCCCAAGGCGGGCTTTTCCCGGATCCCTATGTGGGTGGCGGATATGAGCTTTCCCACCGCGCCGCCGGTGCTGGAGGCCATCCAGGCCCGGCTCAGCCACCCCAATTTCGGCTACTACCGGCTGACGGACGCCTACTATGACAGCATCATCCGCTGGCAGCAGGCGCGGCACGGGGTATCCGGCCTGGAGCGGCGGCACATCGGGTATGAAAACGGGGTCCTGGGCGGCGTCAGCTCCGTGGTGCAGGCGTTGACCTGCCCCGGGGAGCCTATCCTGGTCCACAGCCCCACCTATGTGGGCTTTACCCACACCCTGGAGCGGCTGGGGCGGCCCATTGTCCACACGCCGCTGAAGCGGGATGAGGCGGGCGTGTGGCGCATGGACTATGCGGACATGGACCGGCAGCTGAAGGAGCACGACATCCACCTGGCCATCCTGTGCTCCCCCCACAATCCCTGCGGCCGGGTGTGGGAGCGATGGGAGCTGGAGCAGGCCATGGAGGTATACGCCGCCAACGACTGCACCGTCATCTCCGACGAGATCTGGTCGGACCTGATCATGCCGGGACACACCCACATTCCCACCCAGTCCGTGTCCGCCGACGCCCGCAGCCGCACCGCAGCCTTTTATGCCCCCACCAAGACCTTCAGCCTGGCGGGGCTCATCGGGTCGTACCACATTATCTACGACGACCGGCTGCGCAGCCGGGTCCGGCGGCAGGGGGACCTGTCCGGGTATAACAGCTGCAACGTGCTGTCCATGCATGCCCTGACGGGGGCCTACAGCCACGCGGGCATGGAATGGGTGGACCAGCTGTGCGCCGTGCTGGACAAGAACCTGCGGTACATCCGGGACTTTATGGAAAGCCGGTTCCCCGGCGTTTCCATGATGCTGCCTCAGGGGACGTATATGCTGTTCGTCAACTGCGGGGCCTGGTGCCGGAACCACGGCATCACCCCGGACCAGCTGCGCCGCCGGGGTGTGGAGCACGGCGTGATCTGGCAGAGCGGCGAAGCCTTCGGCGACGGCGACTGCATCCGCATCAACGCCGCCCTGCCCCATGCCCTGGTGCGGGAGGCCATGGACCGGCTGGAAAAATACGTCTTTGTGTGAGCGGCCCCCGCCAGGTCACGCGTTTTCGGGAATCGCCACGGGAACAAAGCTGCTGCGTAAAAGAGGGATTGACATTTGCTCCCGCTGTCCGTATAGTGTAATTGTCATTTTTTGGCGAAATCAGAAGGACCAGCCGTGAGGAAAGAGGGAGTACGATGAAAAAGCGTGTTTGGAAACGGATATTGGTGGTTCTGCTGGTGCTGGTGGTGATTGTCGGCGCGGCGGGCCTTGTGCTGGTGAAATCGGCGGCGGATATGGTCCCCCGGATGCAGGAACGGCTGGAGCAGGCCACCAGCATCCACTACATGTATTACATGGATATTGACGCCAGTTCCCTGGCGACCACCTCATCCGCCAGGATAAGCGGTGATATCTCCATGGTCATGAGCGACCCGGTAGCTATGGAAATGGACCTGAATATGAGCGGATCCGGACCGGAGGAAGCGAACCTGTATCACATCTATGCGGTCCCCGAGGGCGATTCGGAAAAGGTGTATGTGGGCATGGCGGATAAAGAGGACATGAAGTGGTACCGGGCCACCCTGTCCGCTGAGCTTTTCCGCGCAAATGTCCAGTCTCTGGACATCCGGGAGATAACGCAGCTCAGCACACAGAGCGATACCGACTTCCGGGTCGTGGGGATGAATCGGGTCCAGGGTCAGTTGGCTCTGTGCGTTGAGGGAACGCTGCCGCCGCATATCGCGCAGGGAATACTGAAAAACAGCACCACCGGCCTTTGGGATCGCCTGAAGTCTCTGTTTGGGACCTCGGATACCCCGGAGGAAACAGCGGCGGAGGTCCCTGTCCGGGTCTGGATAGGGCTTTTCTCCCGCCTACCGGTAAAGTATGAGATAGACGCGACGCAGCTCATGCAGCAGATCGTGCAGAAAAATCAGGAGGACGGCACCATCAGCCGCTATGCCATCGGACTGGAGATCGTTGGCTATAACGATATTCAGGAGATCACCGTGCCGCAGGAGGTGCAGGACGCCTCCAAAAACCTGACCTTCTGGAAGGATTAACCGCAAAAGGTCCCGGCCAAAGCCGGGGCCTTTTGCGGTTCTTTCCGGATAAGACCAGAAAGCGGGGATATTCGAAAAAATAATGATTGACATTTGTCTTTAATTTTTATATATTGTATCTGCCAAATTTCAACGAGAGATATCAGGCCTATCCGCAAGGCCTCCCTTTGAACAGAGAAAAGAGGTAAGTCAAAAATATTTTACGAACGGGGGAGGATAAATGTCCAAAGAGTTGATTCGCCTGCGGGACCTCTGCATGGCGTTTGACGACGAGCTGGTTCTCGATCACATCAATCTGTATATCAACGATTCTGAATTCCTCACACTTCTGGGCCCCAGCGGCTGTGGAAAGACCACAACGCTGAGGATTATCGGCGGTTTCACGACGCCCACGTCGGGAGACGTCACCTTTGACGGTGTGAGGATTAATGATGTCCCGCCGCATAAGCGGCAGATCAACACGGTGTTCCAGAAGTATGCGCTGTTCCCTCATCTGGACGTGTTTGAGAACATCGCCTTTGGCTTGCGGATCGCCAAGGTGCCTGCCGAGGAAATCGAGGAGCGCGTGACGGAAATGCTGGGCGTGGTGAGTCTGAAGGGCTTTGAGCACCGGAAAATCACCCAGCTGTCCGGCGGCCAGCAGCAGCGGGTGGCCATCGCCCGGGCGCTGGTGAACCGGCCCAAGGTCCTGCTGCTGGACGAGCCCCTGGGCGCGCTGGACCTGCGCCTGCGGAAGGATATGCAGAACGAGCTGAAGCGTATCCAGCAGCAGATGGGCATTACCTTCATCTATGTGACCCACGACCAGGAGGAGGCCCTGACCATGTCCGACACCGTGGTGGTGATGGACAAGGGCCGCATCCAGCAGATCGGCACCCCCGAGGACATCTATAACGAGCCGAAAAACGCCTTTGTGGCGGACTTTATCGGCGAGAGCAACATTCTCAACGGCACCATGGTCCGCGACAACGTGGTGAAAATGTACGGCAAGGAGTTCCCCTGCGTGGACGGCGGGTTCGCCCCCAACGAGCCGGTGGACGTGGTCATCCGCCCCGAGGACATCGACATTGTCCCCGTGGAGCAGGGGCAGCTGGTGGGCACCGTCACCAACGTCACCTTCAAGGGGATGCAGTACGATATCATCGTGGACTTCCGGGGCTTCAAGTGGCTGATCCAGACCACAGACCACTCCCCGGTGGGGGCCCGCATCGGCGTGAAGATCGACCCGGACGGGTTCCATATCATGAAAAAGAGCGAATATTCCGGTCAGTTCGGCGACTACAGCTCCTATTCCGAGGAGTATGAGGAGCTGGCGGACGCCTCCTGGGAGACGGATGAGGAGGAGAGCGGGGATGAAGAATAAGCTCTCCCGGTTCGCCGTGCCCTATGAGGTGTGGATGGCCATTTTCGTGGTGGCCCCCATCCTCATCATGGTGATCTATGCCTTCTCCTCCTCAGAGGGGGGCTTCACCCTGGACAATTTTGTGCAGATGGGCGGCTATACCCAGGTGTTTCTGCGGTCATTCAAGCTGGCCATCATCGCCACGCTGATCTGTCTGGTCATCGGGTACCCGGTATCGTATCTCATGAGCCGGGAGGGGCCCGCCTTCCAGCGGACGGCCATGGTGCTGATCATGCTGCCCATGTGGATGAACTTCCTGCTGCGGACGTATTCCTGGATGACCATCCTGGAAAACCACGGGCTGCTGAACCAGCTGTTTCAGAAAATCGGGCTCATCAGCCTGTATAACCACATTTTCGGCACGGAGCTGGAGTATTTCTCCATGATGAATACCCAGGGGGCCGTGGTGCTGGGCATGGTATATAACTATCTGCCCTTTATGATCCTGCCCATCTATTCCGTGATCATCAAGCTGGACGGCTCCCTGCTGGAGGCTGCCCGGGACCTGGGAGCCAACTCCATGACGGTATTCCGCCGGGTGATCCTGCCTCTGAGCCTGCCGGGGGTCATCTCCGGCATCACCATGGTGTTTGTGCCGTCGGTGTCCACCTTCGCCATCAGCCGGATGCTGGGCGGCGGCACGGAGCTGCTGCTGGGCGACCTGATCGAACGGCAGTTTTTGGGCGGCGCGTACAACCCACAGCTGGGCGCGGCCATCTCGCTGGTGATGATGGTCATCGTGGTCATCTGCATGCTGGTGATGAATCGCTTCGGTGAAGGCGAGGAACAGGCGGTGATGCTGTGAAAAAGAAAAGAGACGTGCGGTTCGGCAGCCGCTTTTTCATGGCGCTGATCGGTATTTTCCTGTATGCGCCCATCGTGCTGCTGATCGTGTTTTCCTTCAACGCGGGAAACAGCAACACCGTGTGGAAGGGCTTCTCCCTGATGTGGTATGCAAAGCTGTTCCAGAATCGCATCATTATGCAGAGCGTGTATACCACGCTGCTGGTGAGCCTGCTGGCCACGGTCATCGCCACGGTGGCGGGCACCTTCGCGTCCATCGGCTTCCATGCCATGCGCCGCAGGGCCCGCGACCCGCTGATGATGGTGAACAGAATTCCCATGATGAACGCCGATATTGTCACCGGCGTCAGTATGTGCCTGCTGTTCGTGGCCTTTTTCAACGGATGGGGCACTTTTGCCGGCTGGGTCAACAGCTGGCAGAGTCTGGTGGTGCTGCCGGAGCGGCTGACCATGGGCTTCGGCACCCTGCTGATCGCCCAT
>ERZ1673700.2780-NODE-2780-length-12988-cov-6.556561_pt1 | contig 12988 bp, 18 predicted proteins | sample MGYA00580230_ERZ1673700 | MGnify/ENA primary metagenome ERZ1673700 (study PRJEB41218, sample SAMN15661782) | gut metagenome | host: Homo sapiens | place: Canada: London | collected 2015-08-20/2019-03-30 | study: EMG produced TPA metagenomics assembly of...
AACGAGGTCTGCGAAGCAGGAAGCCCATTGGCTTTAGACAATGGGTAGTTCACAACCCCAAGGAAGGAACTTCAGGCAGATGGTATTTATTTGTGTGAGGTATCCATTCCGAACAAAGCGATAGCGGCGGTTTATAAGAGTGAAATTCTGGCTCATTTGTTACAAATTGATGGCTTTAATGGATAATCAATATAGGATTAAATCGAATAGAGAGTCGGGAGATGGAAGATACGATATCAGTCTGATTCCAAGAGAGAAGAAGTATCCAGGCATCATTATGGAACTGAAGTGGAAAAGTAATTTTGACGAGAAATCACTTGAAAAATTTGAAAAGGCTGCACAAATAAAGAACAGATTGCTATGCCGAAAAAGGCTAAAAATGCTTCCAATTTCATTCCAAAGAAAAGTGTCACCGGCTCAATCAGTACACCAAGTCTGAACAGAATGCTTGTTTCCAAAGATCTTGTAAACAATCCACATCATAAACAGCATAATCAGAAAAATGGAGACGTATTTTACAAGATCGCAGATTGCGATTGTAAAAGATGTAGAACAGTTTATATTAAGTGACCTTTCCAGAAGAGTCACAGCAAAAGAGATGGCGGAGCGCTTTGGGATAAGCGAAAGCAGTTTTAAGCTGTATATCAAGGGAATTCTCGGAGACAGCTATCTTTCGTACTTTCGCAAAAAGCGCATGGAAAAAGCGGCAGAGCTTCTTGAATCCACAAATATGAAAGTCATCGATATTGCCATACGTGTGGGGTATGAAAATCAGGGCAAGTTTGCAAAGGTATTTTCGGATCAGCATGGTAACAGTTTTTTAGAGTATAGGAATTAACTTATGCCTGATGATGAAGATTTTCCTTTTTTCTTTTTTCTTGATATGCCTGTAATGATTTTGTATAAAATTCTCCCTTTTTTTTGCTATATTGCTGATATATTAAAATGCAACAAAAATATAATACTAAAATAATTCCAATAAAAATAATCCAAACAGGAATACTTTCATTTTTGAAAATCCCAAGAGAATAGAAAATAAGGCATTCATATATACTTATTCCAATCATAAAACCGGAAAGTCTTTTTGTAAAACTCCATTTGGGGATAAATAAGCATGTGAAAAAAGTATTAAATAGAAACACCGCTCCCATGCATAAAAATATCAGTTCAATTAATTTATTCGTTGAAATAGAGGGTATATCATAGATGGTATTAAAAATTAATATAAGGATAAGAAACCATGTAATACAAAATGTGGTTCCATTTCTCAACCATGTTAAAAATTTTAAGAATTCGTTTTTTCTTTTCATAATAAAATAACCTCCTAGATTGATAATATACTGCGAACAGTTTTTACATATTTTCTTGATATGCTGAGCTTTTCATTATTGCACATGGTTGCCAAAATTGTCCGATTCAATTCTGGCTTTAATGATATAATTTTATTCATATTAACGATTTGTGATTTCGATATTCTTGCGAAATCTTTTGGCGAAAGAATGTTTTCCAATTCATATAAACGTTGATTTATTTCCAATACATCATTTATAGTATATAAGAAAGTACGATTATCAACGGATTCAAAATATAGTACATCGGACGAATTGATGAGAAATAATTCATGATCCTTTTTCGCTGATAATTTGTTGTCAAATAATTCAATATGAGATTTCAATTGAAGTATTTGATTATCAATTTGTTTGCATTTAATAATAATTTGCAAGCTCGTTTCATTGTGTTCAACAATTTGAATATCCATTTTGTCACCTCCGAGTATATTATACTTAAACAATTTTGACGGCTCAACAATTTTGACGTAAGAGGTACAAAAAGGGTGACTAAGATGACGCCGGTGAGCGCGAAATAAAAACATATAAAAACTGAGATAGGTAATTGGGGTATTATGAATTGAAAGAGGAATAATTCGTGATATGCAAATAAAATTATAATAAGCAATTGTTTTAATAAAATAGTTCTAATATCCTATTTCTATATCAATAGAAGTATGATAACATTAGTGCCAGAGCTTATAAGTTCTATAATTTTCTCGGGAAAATAAAAAGTGATAATTGAAAGGAAATATTATGAAAAACCAAGGAAGAAAAAGAGTAATATGTTTTTTTATGGCACTGATTATGTTTATTTGCGGACTTTATTCTGGAAATTATACTAATAATACAGTAGAAAAATGTTATGCAGCAACGAAAAAAAATACAACTAATAAAGTTTCTCAATTGTATAATAAGTTGGATCCCGTAGCAAAAGGATATTTTGATATAATAATTAATGAAGATAAGTCGTTGTATAAGTATCATAAAAAATATCATAAAAAATATGTCAAAAGTGAAACAAGTATGAAAAAATCTGCGTTGTATGATGTTGTTTCAGAATTAAAAGAGTTAAATTCTGATTTGATAGCATTAGATATTCCGACATCAGCTAGGTATGCATTTCTAGCTGCGGCAAGTGGAATGTCAGTAGGAGTTGCAGATGGACCTCTACCAATAGCGGATATTATAGGAGCATTTGTTGCAATAGGAGCTATTGGTATTTTAGCAATGGAATGGCCAGAAATTGAAAAAAAGTGGCCAGAGATAGAGAAAGCTTTTGAAAAGTGTTTCAGTAATATTTCCACCGACATTTCGAAAGCATTTTCCAAATTGAAAGTAAAAGTGCAAGATAAATATTATTCATTGCAATTTCAAAATTTCTCAAAACATTATGCGAAGCATGCAAAAGAATTTAAGGACATGAAAGGTGGAACAGGAAAGAAACCAAGCAAAAAAGAATATTATAACATGGCAAAAAGTTTCTTGAATAAAAAAAGTAATGATATAATAGAGGGAAAAGATGTTGAAAATTTTGACCGAATGGTGAAATTTAACAAAAAAACATTGGAATATCTTGTTTATGAAAAATCTAGCAAAAGAATCATTTCATATTTTTTACCTAAATGGACAGCATATAATAACGGTACAATATCATCAAAGAAAGAATGGATAAAGGAAGCTTTAGAGTATGCCTTAAGACATATTTCAAGAAAATAAGGAGGAATATAGTATGAAGAAATATATTTGTAAAATATGCGGCTTTGCGATGAATGAAAAAATAGATGTGGGAACGATTTGTCCGTGTTGCTTTAATGAATATCGGTGTGATGATGAACTCACAAAATATGAAATACTGATGTCATATTGTGATGGAAATTTAGATGTATTACATACAATTGCGCCAGAGTTAGATGGTGTGGATATGAAGGAATACGTTGATACAGAAATTGCATGGAGAATTTTGCGCTTAGTCTGGATAAAAAAAGGTGCTAAATATATATATAAACCGAGAAAGATTCTGTCACAAAGGGAAGTACAGGCACAATTAAAAAATATTGGGTATGATTATGAAGAACTAAAAAAATTAAGTCGGTTGATAACCTGTAATATGGAATTGGACGAATAAGATTTTGTTTATTATAAAGAATAACGATAGAACATCTCTGCCCCTTAAAGATTAAAGGGCAGGGATGTTGATAGATGGAACTCTTATGTCATTTGTTTCTTAAAAGATTTTCAGTACCAGTTCGTCCAAAGAAAGTCTTGTAGCCAGATGGTCATGTAAATTTGCAGGAGAACTTTCAACATAGCCAATTGCTAGAATGCTGATTGGCTCCAGATGAGCTGGCAGATGGAATTCCTCTTTGATTACGTCCGGTTTAAAAATTCCAATCCATACGGAACCCAGATCAAGGTCGGTCGCTTCCAGCATCATATGATCGGTTATAATGGAGGCGTCAATGTCTGTTGTCTGTTTGCCATCATATGGTCGCGTCCATGCTTTTTCTGTGTCGGAACATACAACGATTGCCAATGGTGCATGATAGATATTTGCAGATTTTTCCAGTTTTGCAAGATGTTCTTTCGTTTGGAGCACCAAAAGTCTGACCGGCTGAAGATTGGCAGCCGTCGGTGCAGCGTGAGCGGCAGCAAGAATTTTTTTGAGTTTTTCTTCTTCTACATTTTTGTCTGCATAATCTCTTACAGAATATCTTTTTTCAGCAAGTTCTAAAAAGTTCATAATTTTATTCTCCTTAGGTTTTGATTTCGTTTGTATTGTGTATTTGTGTTGTAAATATGGTCGACCCGTACTATAATTGTAGCAGCAACTTGTTATTACACAAGAACGCACTATTTTGGTATATACTACCCAAAAAGAAAGTAGGATACATGAAACAACCATATTATGAATCAACATGCCCGGTTGAAGCGGCGCTACAGCTTATCGGTGGAAAATACAAAACTATTATTTTGTGGCATTTGTTGAATAAAACAATGCGTTACAGTGAGCTTCACCGCCTTGTTCCAAGGGCAACAGATAAAATGTTGGCACAGCAACTCAGAGAGTTGGAAAAGGACGGTCTGGTGAATCGGAAAGTTTACCCTGTCATTCCGCCAAAGACGGAGTATTCCCTTACGGAATTCGGAAGAACCTTAGAACCTGTATTGAATTCATTGTGTAGTTGGGGGCAGTATTATATTTCGACGCAGTCAGATCGAAATACAGAGACTTGTGAAGGTAGAGATAAATGTGCACAGTAGAGTCGATTATGGATTTATAGAAGGAGTTTTGGAAGTATTAAAATGATAAAAATTATATCTGACAGCACATGCGATCTGTCACAGGAAGTTTTAGAAAAATACGATATCGATATTATTCCTTTACATATTGTAAAAGGAAACGAAGAATTAGAAGATGGCCCGGCAATTGATATATCTGCCTTATATAAATGGGCGGATGAAAATAAGACGACACCGAAGACTTCGGCACCATCCATAGAGACGGCTATGAACATTATGCGTCCCTATATCGAGGCAGGCAGGGAAATTATCTGCTTCTCGATATCCGGCGAGATGTCAACATCCGGGAATGTAATTCGGATGGCGGCAGAAGAACTGGAAGCAGAAGATGCGGTTACGGTAATTGATTCAAGAAATTTGTCAACGGGAATCGGTCTGCTTGTCGTGGAGGCTGCAATTATGGCGGCAGACGGAAAATCGCGTGAAGAAATCAGAAATAGAATTTCAGAATTAATTCCAAAGGTCCGGGCAAGTTTTGTGGTCGATACACTTGTATATCTTTACAGAGGTGGCAGATGTAGTGCTGTTTCCGCGTTAATCGGCGGAGCATTGGCACTTCATCCTATGATTGTTGTGAAAGATGGAAAAATGGATGCAAGCAAAAAGTACCGCGGTAAAATCGGCAAGGTTATAAAGAATTACGCCAGAGATTTAGAGAATGATATGAAAAATGCAATGCCGGACAGGGTCTTTATCACATATTCCGAATGTGATGAAAAGATTGTTGATGAGGTCAGAGATTATATCGCTTCGCTTGGCATTTTCAAGGATATTATAGAAACGAGAGCGGGAGGTGTGATTTCTTCACATTGTGGTCCGGGTACGCTTGGCGTTTTATTTATATCAAAATAATGCAATATTTCCAACGGCAAAACGTATATGATTTGCGAGGGTTAAAAGAAAAGGAAAACGCAATCCATTTAGAAAAGGTGATATATTTTGGAAAAGGAAACGAAGCGGATGAAATCGAAAATGGATATGTTAAACGGTTCCATCTGGAACAAAATCATACAATATGCACTTCCGGTTGCAGCGACAGGAATTCTGGAGCAATTGTTTAATGCATCAGATCTCGCAATTGTGGGTAATTTTACAGGAAAAGCCAAAACCGTAGCAGTAGCGGCAGTCGGAGCCAACAGCCCGATCATCGGTCTGCTGCTTAACTTTTTTATTGGAATCGCCCTGGGTGCAAATGTCGTGATTGCCAATGCAATTGGCAAGGGCGATGAGAAAACGATACATAAAGCAGTACATACTTCCGTGATCACGGCAGTCGTCTGTGGTCTGTTGGTAACATTGTTTGGAGAGTTATTTATCGGGAATCTTCTGCAGGTGCTGAATGTGCCGGAAGATGTATTTCCGTATGCGTTATTGTATATTCGCATCTATCTTTTGGGAATGCCGGTAATTTTACTTTACAACTTTGAGGCGGCAATTTTCCGAAGCATCGGAGAGACGAAGATGCCACTCGAAGCGTTGGCGGTATCCGGTGTGTTGAATGTTGCCCTGAACCTGTTTTTTGTAATTGTGCTGAAGATGACGGTAAACGGAGTAGCAATTGCGACGGTGATTGCCAATGCAGTAAGTTCGGTATTCCTTTTTATAAAACTTGTCAAAACGGATCAGGCGATTCGGATACGAAAAGAGGAACTGCGGTTTGATGGAAATGTCTTTGGACGCATTATAAGAATCGGACTGCCGGCAGGCGTACAGAGTGCCGTTTTTTCAATTGCAAATATTGTCATTCAGGCAGCAATCAACAGTCTGGGAACAGTCGTAATTGCAGCTTCAAGCGCGGCATTTAACATAGAGATTTTTGCATACTATATGCTGAATTCATTCAGTCAGGCATGTACCACATTTACCGGACAAAATTATGGTGCAGGGCAGTTGAAACGGTGTCGGAAAGTGCTGCTTTTGTGTATTGTCGAGGATTTTATCGCGACTGCGGCAACAATTATTCTGGTGCTTTTATCAGGTAAGGTTCTGCTTTCCATATTCAACGATGATCCGCAGGTAATCAGCATTGGATATACAAGACTTCTGGTGGTATTTTCTGCATATATATTCAGTATGCTTTATGAAAATCTGTCTGGTTACCTGCGCGGTTTTGGAATCTCACTGGTGCCGGCAATCCTTACGATCATCGGTGTATGCGGTGTTCGATTTTTTTGGATATTTGCGGTATTTCCACGGCATAAAACATTCACAACCATTATGATGGCGTATCCGATCAGCCTGGCGACAACGGCGGTATTGATTTTTATTGCGACGATGTTCTACAGGCCGTCACATAAGTTAAATATGCAGTAAAGTTATTAAGGTAATACAAATTGATACAGAAGCACAAGGGGTAGCCTTTACCACGGATTTTGCCATGGTTCCGGGACAGGGCGTAAAGGCTGTAATTGATGGGAATATGGATATACAGTTTGTGTGTTTTGAAATATATCGACTAATCTAAAATGCAACTTTAGATTAGTCGGTATATTTTTATTGATTTTGCATATATTAACGACTATAATAAAACCAGATTTTAGATTAGCCGGAGGCTTATTATGTCATATATACAAAGAGCGATAACACCAATATTGAAACAAAGAGTGTCTACCAGCAAGTGCATGTTACTGGTAGGAGCCAGACAGGTCGGAAAATCAACGCTTATAAAGCATGAATTCGAGGATTTTAACCGGGCAAATTTTGATGACAGGCTGACAAGAATGCAGGCGAAGGAAGAACCTAAATTGTTTTTTTTAAACAATCCACAGCCGCTTTTTATAGATGAGGTTCAAAAAGAAAGCAGTATTCTGGAAGATATCAAGCAGATTGCCGATGAATCGGATGAGCGAGGGATGTTTATTCTTTCCGGTTCTCAGAAACTTGAACTTATGAAAGGCATGAGTGAATCGTTGGCAGGAAGAGTGTCAATCTCAGAGCTTACCGGATTATCCATGCGGGAGATTTATGGTGTAAAATTTAACCGGCATTTTATCCCAACCGATGCATATATCAAAGAACGTGAAAAAGAGATTGTAAAATATGACAATATATGGGAAATTATCCACAAAGGATCTTATCCCGAGCTTTATGATATAGACAGGGACTGGCAAGAATATTATTCTTCTTACGTTGCAACTTATCTGGAGAGGGATATCAATGAACTGGTGGCGGCAGATGGTATTACATTTACCAAATTTCTGACGGCAGTTGCTGCAAGAACAGGTGAACTTCTCAATTATTCCAACATAGCAGGAGACGTCGGGGTAAGTGAGCCGACAATTAAGAACTGGATATCTATTTTGGAAAGAACCGGAATTGTATATCTGCTCCAGCCGTATAGTGCGAGCGCACTTAAAAGGGCAATAAAGACACCAAAACTTTATTTCCGGGATACCGGACTGGCATGTTATCTTACCAGATGGCTTACTGCCGATACATTGAAATGTTCAGCGGTTGCAGGGAATATGTTTGAGACATTTGTAGTGTCTGAAATTTTAAAATCCTATTCCAACGAGGGCAAAGATTACAGATTTAACATTTTTTATTACAGAGGGAAAGACAGAAATGCTTCCGGTGAAAACGAAATTGATCTTGTGATAGAGGAGGATGGAGTCTTATATCCGGTCGAGATTAAAATGTCCGGCAATCCCAAGGCAAGTATGGGAGCAACGAATCAGGTATTGGATAAGGTAAGTGATAAAAAAAGAGGTCTCGGAGTTATTTTATGTCTGATTGATAAAAAGACATATTTAAGAGAAAATCTTGTAGCATTACCAATCGAGTTTATATAATGCGAGGCGATTTTATGTTATTAATGTGTAAAAATACACCTGTTTACGATATAGATAATGAGAAAACATTAAATACAAGCCTGTTGCCCGGACTTATGCAGCAAAAAGGCGCAAACAATCATACCTTTACAAAATGGATGAAGTACCGTTATTCCTCCGGCACTAACACGATGGCGCGTAAATTAAAGGGAATCACATTCGGACAGGGAGCGCGTATGCGAATTAACCGTGAAACCAGAGCCTTGAGTTTCAGCGACTGTTATTGGATAAAAGCCGAGAATGATCCGATACGTTTCGAGGAGATCAGTCCGTATTACAAGCCTTTCTGGGATGGAAGTGAAGCATTTGCAGGACAGGCGGCCCCGACACTTTATGTGGGAGGTGCGCTGTCAAAGGAGTGGAAACAGGATGGAAAGCTGTACAAATATGGTGATATTTCTGTGGAACTGCAATGTATTGATCTCTGCAGTAAATGTGGTATTTCCGTAGAAAAAGCGGATGAGACAGACGGTGGAATCGCAATTTATAATATCACTTCGCCGAAGCGGATGCTTGAACAGGCGGATCAGTCGGGAAGACTTGATCCGGATGATTTTGACGAGCAGACGATCATTGATCTATTTGGAAAAGCAGGTGCGCAGATGCTTATCATAGATGCGATAATTGGAAACGGAGACCGGCATGCAGGTAATTTTGGTTGGCTTAGAAATGCGGATACCGGAGAGTATGTGGACATGGCTCCACTGTATGATTTCGATCATGCACTGGACAGTACGTTAGAGTCTGACCGACTTTTGACAGATGCGGTCAAATTCTGTATGCCGTATAAGGATGAAATCAGGCGTATTGCAGGTATAGCCGCAGAAGCGGAAAATGAGGTATTTAGGAAAAGAGCACAGAGTATTTTGAAGCTGATTGAGTAGCCAAGGATAATGAGGTAATTTTAGGGTAAATATCAGAAGTGCAAAACAGAATACCTAAAACAAGATGTGATAAAAAGCTTTGCAGTAAGGGAAAGAGTGAAATAAAATGAACAACACAGAAAACATTATAATCAGAAAATACGAAAAGGAAGATGGAGTGGCATTTCCGCAGGAAGAGTGTCTGGACGAAGTGTCCGGTGCAGAATTTTTCGCACAGCAGACTTACACAACGGCGGCTGTGGACATGGAGACAGGGAACATTTGTCCATATTATCATGTACTGTAGGGAATAGAAAAATGGAAAAAGATTTAACAACCGGAAGTGTACTGAAAAATATCGTCTTCTTCTCGTTACCATACCTGCTATCCTATTTTTTACAGACACTATATGGAATGGCAGATTTGTTTATTATCGGACAGTTCGATAGTGTTGCCAGTATTACCGCAGTTTCCGTGGGCAGTCAGGTTATGCACATGCTTACAGTCATGATCGTTGGTCTGGCAATGGGGGCAACGGTGACAATTGGCAAAGCGATCGGCGGAAAGCAGATGGACCAGGCTTCTCTTGCGGTGGGAAATACAGTGACTTTGTTTATGGGAGTCGCAGGAACTGTTATGATCGTCTTACTGTTGTTCGTGAAGCCGATCGTGGCGGTCATGTCCACACCGGCGGCGGCAGTATCCGGAACGATTACTTATCTGACGATATGCTTCATAGGAATTCCGTTTATTACAGCGTACAATATTATCAGTTCGATTTTTCGCGGGCTGGGTGATTCCAAAAGCCCGATGTATTTTATTATCGTTGCCTGTGGGGCAAACATTTTGCTGGATTATCTGTTCATCGGAGGTCTGCATATGGGCGCAGCACTGGGCACGACATTGTCACAGACCATCAGTGTTATCGTGGCATTGTATGCAATCCGAAAAAAGCAGACCGGAATCCGGTTGCAAAAAAGTGATTTTAAGCTGCACGGAACAACCATGAGACAGATTTTGCAAATTGGTATTCCGGTTGCATTGCAGGATGGATTCATCCAGATTGCATTTATTGTGATTACGATCATCGCAAACCGGAGAGGTCTCAACGAAGCGGCAGCAGTTGGAATTGTCGAAAAAATTATCGGAGTAGTGTTCCTTGTGCCGTCGACAATGCTGTCTTCGGTTTCTGCACTTTCTGCACAGAATATTGGAGCGGGCAAGCACGACCGGGCAACCGGAACGTTGCATTATGCGCTTTTGATTACGGTTGGATACGGTATTGTGGTGGCCATTGTGATGCAGTTTTTAAGTTACCATGTCGTTGGATTGTTTACAGATGATACCGTGGTTGTCCGTCTGGGAGACCAGTACCTGCGATCTTATATCTGGGATACGGTTTTTGCAGGAATCCATTTTAGTTTCAGTGGTTATTTTTGCGCATATGGTTTGTCTGCAATATCCTTTATACATAATGTATTGTCTATTTTGTGTGTGCGAATCCCCGGAGCATATCTGGCATCTGTTTATTATCCGAACACGTTGTATCCGATGGGGCTTGCGGCACCGGGAGGTTCGCTGCTTTCTGTATTGATATGTGTGATCGCATTTGTGGTGATGAAAAAGAGGAGGCATGTCTGAAAAATGGAGTTACGTGTACTGCGCTATTTTTTGATGGTCGCAAAGGAACAGAGTTTTACCAAAGCGGCAGAACAGTTAAATATTACGCAACCAACGCTCTCCAGGCAGCTTGCAGCACTTGAAGATGAACTTGGAGCAAAATTGTTCAACCGGGGCGGACACAGCATTACGCTTACCAATGAGGGCTTACTTTTAAAAAGGCAGGCACTGGAAATCGTTGACTTAGAGGAAAAAATCATCAGTGAATTTAAAGGCAATACGGAGTCTGTAGAGGGAAAAATCACAATTGGATGCGGAGAATTTCTGGCAGTGGAAGCACTTGCGCAAATATGCAAAAAATATAAAGAAAAGTATCCTCTGGTGCAGTTTGGCATTCATACAGGAACAGCAGACAATATCTCAGAAATGATGAATAAAGGCTTTTGAGGCATAAAACAACATACCATATGGGTATTAGACATAATTACATAAAGCGTCCTATAATGAATGTGTAAGATCGATTGGAAGGTCTTGCACATTTTTCTTTTGGAGATAAGAATTTTGTCTGTTTTACAGGAGGTAGCGAACATGAAAAAAAGACTGGTAGCATATTTCAGTGCGAGTGGAGTAACGAAAAAAACAGCAGAGATGGTAGCAGAGGCAGCCGGAGCAGACCTGTATGAAATTACACCGAAGGTACCATATACGAAAGCGGATTTAAACTGGATGGATAAGAAAGCCAGAAGTACCGTTGAGATGAATGACAAGAAATTCCGGCCGGAACTGGGCGGAGAAGAGATTGATGTGTCTGCATATGATGAAATTTTTGTGGGATTCCCAATCTGGTGGTATGTTGCACCGACCATTATCAATACATTTCTGGAGAAACACGATTTTTCCGGTAAAAAGATTATTTTGTTTGCAACATCCGGTGGAAGCGGATTTGGTAATACAGTAAGCGAACTTCAGCCTTCTGCACCGAATGCACAGATTGTGGAAGGAAAACTGTTGAATCGAATGAGTAAGCAGGAAATCAGCGACTGGGTGAAAACTCTGTAAAGATTGTATAGAAACAGGATAGCAGTTAACAATTATAGGAAGAGGAGCGTAAGAAATTATGGCAAAGATTATACAGACGGCAGGAAGAAATGCTCTCGGTGAATTTGCACCGGAGTTTGCACATTTTAATGACGATGTTCTTTTTGGTGAGAATTGGAATAATCAGGACATTGATGTAAAAACAAGAAAAGTGTGGACTGTAAATGAGGGAGACCTTCCATATGAAGATAAGGCAATGCGTGCACACGCAAAAGAGATGGTATTCCCGATCGGTACGCCGAATAATGGATTTGCACAGTATTTTTCCGGCAGAAGCTTCCTTGCACCGGTTTCAACTAGTCAGGTTGGCATTTTCAATGTGACTTTTGAACCGGGCTGCCGCAACAACTGGCACATTCACCACGCAAAAAATGGCGGTGGACAGATTCTTGTCTGTGTGGCAGGACGCGGTTACTATCAGGAAGAAGGCAAAGAGGCAATCGAGATGAAGCCTGGCGACTGCATCAACATTCCGGCAGAAGTAAAGCATTGGCATGGCGCCGCAGCTGACAGCTGGTTCAGTCATCTTGCCGTTGAGGTGCCGGGTGAGGAAACATCCAATGAGTGGTGCGAGCCGGTATCCGATGAAGAATACGGGAAATTGAAATAACAGTGTCAAATAACAGGAGGACATATCTGTACGATCATACAATTACATTAAACAACGGAGTAAAAATCCCACAGTTGGGACTGGGTACATGGTTTATCGATGACAGCGAGGTTGCAGATGCGGTAAAAGCAGCAGTGAAGCTTGGATACCGTCACATTGATACCGCACAGGCATACGGCAATGAGCGTGCAGTTGGAAGAGCAATCAAGGATAGTGGAATTGAAAGAAAAAATATATTTCTATCAACAAAAATATGGTTTAGTTAATTTAAAAATGCTATACTAGTGAATATGAAAATGAGAATACTGTAGAAGAAACTCTAGAAAGACTTGGTGT
>ERZ1673700.2791-NODE-2791-length-12943-cov-105.513966_pt1 | contig 12943 bp, 15 predicted proteins | sample MGYA00580230_ERZ1673700 | MGnify/ENA primary metagenome ERZ1673700 (study PRJEB41218, sample SAMN15661782) | gut metagenome | host: Homo sapiens | place: Canada: London | collected 2015-08-20/2019-03-30 | study: EMG produced TPA metagenomics assembly of...
CTTAAGGGCGAAAACGGCAATTGAATGTCTGGAGGCAATGCGCGATGGAACAGAATATAAGCCACAAATCGTGTTGCCGGTTGATTTAAGGCAATACCGCATAATTCTAAGTGCCGATACGACGAGCGAGGTGCGGCAGCTGCTAAGCCAAAAGCGCAGATAATACTGGATGCTGCAAAGGTGAGCGCCGCCAGTGGCGGAAACAGCGAACCGAAGCAGGGGCAGCGGTCGCAGAGTGCGAGGGGCTTTTGCCCCCGAAGCACGATGCGGGTACCGCAACCCGACATTATCGAGCATTTTGGCAACGCAGATGCCGTGCCGCAGCCGCCGGAGCGGTGCTTAAGCCGTCAGGCGGGAATTGTGCGGTGCTGCCTTAAGGGCGAAAACGGCAATTGAATGTCTGGAGGCAATGCGCGATGGAACAGAATATAAGCCACAAATCGTGTTGCCTTAATAAAAAGGGAAAGTGCGAGGAAATTATAATGTCAAAGTTTTTGAAATCGTTGTGTAAAATAGCAATTCCTGTCACATTGCAAAGTATGCTGCAGTCATCATTTTCAATTGTTGACCAGATCATGATCGGGCAGTTAGGTGAAACAAATATATCGGCAGTTGGATTATGCGGTAATTTTTCACTGATTTTTTCAGTGATGATTGGTGCAGTAAGCACGGTTGCCGGGATATTAATTGCTCAGTTTATTGGTGCGGAAGAAAGCAAAGAGGCATGGTGCAGTTTTGATGTGAGCCTCATCTGTGGAATTATAATGTCAGTATTGTTCCTGCTTGCAGCTGGAGTTTTTCCGTCGCAGATTCTTGGACTGTATACGAAAGATATGAGTATTGTAAATACTGGTACGGTTTATTTTAGAATCGTAGCGCTTTCTTATATTCCAATGGCTGTCAGCAATATTTTATCCTCATGGCTGCGCTGTAAGGAATATGCCACGATACCATTTCTGGCAAGCTTTGGAGCAGTTATTGTAAACACAGGACTGAACTATCTGCTGATATTTGGAAAATTTGGATTTCCCTATATGGCAATAAAGGGAGCTGCGATTGCCACACTTATTTCGCAGTTGTTTAATCTTGTATTTATTGTTATCGGATTTGTCTTATGTATCAAAAAAGATGGAGATAAACCGGTATTGTCTCTACATTTTAAAAAAATCACAATCAGGGATTATCTGATAATGATTATGCCGATTCTGATCAGTAAGTTTTTATGGAGTCTCGGGCAAAATGTAGAGTCTGCTGTTTATGGACATCTTGGCACATCAAACCTTGCAGCCTATACACTTACCAGTCCGATACAAGGGCTTATCGTAGGGGCACTTAGTGGATTGTCTGCGGCTGCCGGTGTGATGATCGGCAAAAGGCTTGGTAGGAAAGAATATAATGAGGCTTACACAGAATCAAAGAAGATTATGTATGCAGGCTTATTTGGTGGAGTAACAGTATCAGCTTTGCTCATTCTTTTGGCTGGAGCATATACCGGATTATATCGTGTTGATGACAGCGTAAAAGAGCTTGGAAAGACGCTGCTCATCGTATTTGCCCTGTATGCTCCGGTCAAGGTGGAAAATATGATCCTTGGCGGAGGCATTATAAGAAGTGGCGGCAACACAAAAACCATTATGATTATTGATATCATTGGCACATGGTGTATCGGAATTCCACTGTGTCTGCTTGCAGCATATGTATTCAAGTGGGGAATTGTTGGTGTGTATACATTGCTTACCACGGAGGAATTGTTCAGGCTTGCTGTATCGTTAATTATCTTTAAAAGGCGTAACTGGATCGTTAGTTTATGCTGATTTACTTCTTGCCGGACTTTTACGACGAGATTGCCGACCAGATCTTCAAACTCCGGGAACAGTGAGAAAAATGTACGGTCAATACTGCTGCCAGAGACGCACAGATTGCCCGCATCAACAAGCTGCAGGACTTTTCATCAAACAGCCCCCTGCTCGCTTAGAGGCCTTCGGCGAGGCTCTGGTGAAACGATGGCTTGAGCGGATCATTGTCTGGGAGGACCACTTCACTGTGGAACTTAAGTCCGGGCTGAACATGGATATTGATGGATAATCCCATAGATGCACGAAACCCTCTCGACCATGATGGCCGGGAGGGTATTTCTATTCTGCAAACTTGAATTTATCTGCTTATGTTACGTACTTTCGCTGCTAACCTTTCCTCCCTTACCAATCCTTTTTTTCTTTTGTACAGTCATGGTTCTTTTTGCGTTCTTCCACCATATTTGCAAACCATTCCACCTTAGCCGGGTCATAGTGGGAAAAGAAAGCACTCATTTTCGTGTCCAGTGCGGCAATTCTTGCCATATCCTCCGCAGAGAGTGCAAAGTCGAATACATTCAGGTTTTCCTGCATTCGTTCAATATGTGTGGACTTTGGAATCACCACTACGCCTCGTTGCAAATGCCAGCGGAGAATAACCTGTGCTGCACTTTTACCATACTTTTTGCCGATTTCATTCAGCACAGGATTCTGAAACATATTCCCTCTGCCTTCGCCAAACGGAGCCCAGGCCTCAATCTGTACGCTGTACTTGTCCATCCACTTCTTTGCCTCTTCCTGCTGATAGAAAGGATGTACCTCCACCTGATTTACCATCGGTTTAATGCGGGAAAAGGAGCAAATATCCACCAAACGGTCAGGATAAAAATTAGATACACCAATGGCACGAATTTTTCCTTCTTCGTATAGTTCTTCCAGTGCCCGCCATGCCCCGTAATAATCCGAATACGGCTGATGCAGCAGGCAAAGATCAAGATAATCTGTACGTAGCTTTTCCATAGAGTCTAAAACCGATGCTTTAGCTTTCTCATAGCCGTAATGCTCGATCCAGACCTTTGTGGTCAGGAAAATATCTTTACGGTCAACACCGGTTTTTTCGATTGCTGCACCGACCTGCTCTTCATTAAAATAGCTTTGTGCCGTATCAATGGCACGATAGCCGGCCTTTAGTGCATCCAATACGCAACGTTCGCATTCCTCCTGTGTCACCTGAAATACGCCATAGCCCAACTGTGGCATTTTCACACCGTTGCTCAAAGTAATATAGTCCATAACAAAAGCCTCCTGTTGTGTTAAATTTTATTCTGTGGTATTATTGTAACAGCCGGTAGTTACTACCGGTCAAGGATTTTTTTCAAAAACAGGAGGATTTTTTGTGTATTCTATGAAAGAGGCTTGTACTCTCACCAATATGACCTATGAAAATCTGAAATTCTACTGCAACGAGGGATTGGTCCCCAATGTCAAGCGAGACAGGCGAAATTATCGTGTCTTTGACGAACATGACATCAAATGGATTCAGAGTCTGAACTGCCTGAAAAGCTGTGGAATGAGCATTGCAGAGATGAAGCAATATCTTGCTTTGTGCATGGAGGGCAAAGGCACAATTCCGGAACGTAAGGTGATTCTTGCAGAAAAAAAAGAAACCTTGCTCAAATCCATTACGGAACTGCAAAAGGCAGTGGCATACATTGACTGGAAGCAGAGATTCTATGACGATGTGCTGTCAGGCAAGACAGCGTATTACAGTAACCTTGTTCCGGAATTGCTGAAGTGATATATCGGTACAGTTGACACAGCAAATTCCAATTTGTATAGTCTCTCTTAACATCTATTCCACTGCCTACAATCACCAAAAATGGTCGAGTTTCCGGATTGGTTGTCATCCGTTTTCGTTTTCCAAAAATCACTCCAAAATGCCTGACATCTAATCCACTGTCTCAAATCGTGACATCTAATCCGAGGCTACAACCTGACATACATTTTGCAGTGGATATGTTTCCATATAAGAAAACCAAGCTTTTTCAGAAGTCTGGCTTCAAATCCAAACCTCCGAAAAAGCCCGGAAATACGCCGCTTTCTGGCACTCATTTATCTTTCCTTGACATCAATACTACCGTCTCCACATGTTCCGTGTGGGGGAACATATCCACGGGCTGGATTTTTAATGCTTTCCATCCGCGGCGGGTCAAGTGGGTCAAATCACGGGCAAGAGTTTCGGGGTTGCAGCTGACGTAAACCACGCGTTTGGGTTTCATGGCAGCCACTGCATCAATGCAGGCGGGGGTGCTGCCCTCCCGCGGGGGGTCCAGGAATACAACATCGGGGTGCGGCAAGCCAGAGTTGGGCTGTGCCGCAGCGCGCATCCAATCGGTTGCATCGGCACAGATGAACCGCGCGTTGTTGATCTTATTGGCTGCGGCGTTGGCGCAGGCATTGCGCACCGCGTCCGGGTTGCGCTCCACGCCAATGACCTGCTTTGCCCTGCCCGCCGCGCACAGGCCGATGGTGCCAATGCCGCAGTAGGCATCGATCACTGTTTCTTTGCCGGTCAGGGCAGCGAACTCAATGGCCTTGGCGTACAGCACTTCGGTTTGTTCCGGGTTGACCTGGTAAAAGCTGCGGGGCGAAATGGCGAATTGCAGCCCGCACAGCGTATCGGTAATTTTGCCGGGGCCATACAGGGTACGCTCATCGCTGCCCAGCACCGCGCTGGTGTGGCGGGGATTGCAGTTCTGCACCACGCTGGTCACCCAAGGGGCCTTTTCCCGCAGGGCTTTCACAAAATTGCGGCTGCCGGGCAGGTTTTCCTGCGCGGTCACCAGCACCACCAGCACCTGACCGCTGGTTTTACCGCGGCGCACCAGCACATGGCGCAGCAGACCGGTGCCGCGATCCTCCTCAAAAGCAGGCCAGCGGCAGGCGCGGGCGGCTTCCAGCACAGCGGCAATGGTCTGGTTAATGACGGTATCCTGCAGCAAGCAGTCCGTATACGGCAGCACGCGGTGGGTGCCCGCTGCATAAATGCCGCATGTCAGTCGTCCACGCGGCCCGGTGGCAAAGGTGGCGATGGCCTTGTTACGGTAATGCCAAGGTTCTGCCTGCCCCAGCACGGGGGATACCGGGGCAAACCGCCCCAGCAGGCGTTGTTCCAACTGCTGCTTGCGCTTGAGCTGGTCGGGGTAGGGCTGGTTCAGCAGCGGGCAGCCGCCGCATTTCAATTTATAATTGGTGCAGGTTACAGGCATGGTGTTTGACCTTCTTCCCTTTCAGGGTTTTCAACATTTCTTTGGGCGTGCTATAATATAGTTTATACAGGGGGATCGGCGGTTCCGGGTATGAGCACCCCGGTGCACCAACTTTCCCCGCAGCAAAAGCTTTTTTCTCAAAACGGAGGCATAACGATTATGAACGTACTTCTTATCAACGGCAGCCCGCACGCACATGGCTGTACAGACGCTGCTTTGCAGGAGATTGCCAAGGCTTTGAACGCTGACGGCATCGAAACCACCATCTACCACATTGGCGCTGTCCCGGTGGGCGGCTGTGTGGGCTGTGGCGGCTGCGCCAAAGCCGGACACTGCGTATTCGGCGGGCCAGTCGTTGATGTTCTGCCGCTGGTGGAAAAGGCCGACGGCATTGTGTTTGGTGCTCCGGTACATTATTCCACCGCCGCTGCCAGCATGCTGGGCTTCATGCACCGGCTGGGCTACAGCGCAGGCCGCCTGTTGGCACAAAAGCCCGCTGCTATTGTTACCAGCGCCCGCCGCGCCGGCACCACCAGCGCACTGGAAGCCCTGGAAAAGGTTCCCCAGTTCTGCCAGATGCCGCTGATCAGCTCCACCTACTGGCCGATGGTACACGGCAGCAACGCCGAACAGGCCGCCCTGGACGAAGAGGGCATGCAGATCATGCGCAACCTGGGCCACAACATGGCCTGGATCTTGAAGTGCATTGCCGCAGGCAAAGCCGCAGGGATTGAGCCTCCCAAGGCAGAAAATACCATCCGCACCAATTTCATCCGCTGATTTTGTAGTGGCAGTAGGGCGGGGTGCCCTCACCCCGCCACAGCCTCGTCCTGTTGCGTATTACAAAACTTGTGCCGAACCCCATTTACAGGGGCTTTGCCAGATATTTCACCCCGGAACACGGCATACTTCCCCTTTACAAGCCAACCTTTCCCACCCGCAGCAGCCCACAAAAGGCTGCTGCTTTTTATTCTGCCGTTTCCGGCGTGTGACCGGTGGGGTACACGTTTTGCAGCAGCGCCACGATCTGGTCATAGCTGGCAGAGCGGGATGCTGCCGATACATGCAGCGTAACGCCGCAGTCATAGTTCACTTCGGCCAGGATCATCTGGTAAGTGCCGCAGTCATACCGGACGGACTCGGTTTCTGCATCGGGGATGGTCAAATCAAAGTCATACCGCACGGTCTGGGCTTCCTCGTTCAATTCCGCGGCGGATTCTTCCAAAAAGTCCGTGTAAACATCCGATACCTGCAGCAGTACTGCCGTATAGCTCAGCTTGTTGCCAGTGGTAATGCCAATGGTATCCTCCTGCGACATGCTGGGTTCGTTCCAGATATTGGCATCATAGGTTACACTGATGCCGTTTTCGCCGTCATAGGTCTGGTAGTCCTCGCCTTCCTCTTTGGTAAAGCTGTCACCACCGTACAGGTACAGCATCACATCGTTAAAGCTGCACCCGCTCAGGGGCAGGGCCAGTATTGCGGCAGCTGCCACAGCAGCAATTATTTTTTTGTATTGTTTCACAGTTATCATCCTCATGTCATAAAAGGAAGCCGATCACAGCCGCCCCGGCGCCAAAGGCCAGGCCAGCCAGTACGTCGCTGGGGTAATGCACCCCTGTCAGCACGCGGGTCACAGCCACAACCGCTGCCAGCAGGCAGGCGGCCACGCCAAGCGGCACCCACACGGTAAACGCCGCCGCCACAATGGCTGCGGCGGAAAAGCAGTGGCGGCTGGGCATGCTCTGGCCTTTGGTATCCTTGGGGAACAGCGGCGTAAAGTTCAATGCCTCATACGGGCGCGGGCGGTTAATGGCCGCGCGCAGCAGCGTGCCCAAAACGTACACCGCCGCCGGGACCGCCAGCACGCGCCAGAACTGGCCGCTGCGCTGCCAGAGCGTAACGGCCAACACCGCGCCATACACCAGATATACTCCCAGCACGCTGATCTTTTGTGCATATCCCAGCGCCCGCAGCGCCGCCGGGCGGGCACGGAACCAATCAAAAATTGCCTGATAGCGTTGTGCCGTCATTCTTTGCCCCCTTGTGTGCTGCGTCCAAAATCTTTATAATAGAAGCATACCATCCGCACCCGCCCTTGTCAAACACAGGGCCATGCGTTTTTTCAGGAGGGAATCCCTTGTTTGGTTTTGCTAATTTTCTGCTGTTGGCGCTCTTTGCCGCAGCGGTTTTTGACCTAATTTTTGCCCTTGCCAGGGGCGGCGGGCTGCGCGGGGCGTTGCACGGCCTGTGGAACACGCCGCACCTGTTATTTGGGCAGCAGCTGGCCGAATGGCGACTGCAGCTTGGCCGTATTCTGTTTGCCGCCGGGCTGGCCGCGTATGAGATCAGCGTGGTGTTCTGCAACAGCATGGCGCGCCAGAACTGGGCGTGGGTGCAGGGCGTGATGAGCCCCGTGCTGGAATGGCTCGCGTTCCTGTGCTTTGGTGCCAAGATTTTGTTCGGCACCCGCTACACCTGGCGGGAGCTGCTGGCTGGCGGAGCGCTGTATTTCATTGCCCGCTGGGTCTATTTCAACAGCCAGAACATCTGGTGGATCGGCATTGTGGTGGCGGTGCTTGCCGCCAAGGATATTCCCCTGTGCCGCCCGCTGCAGGTCTATTTTGCCAGCGGCTGTGCCGCCATGGCGGTGGTGCTGGCACTGCACTTTGCCGGGATCGTTGCCCCGGACCTGACCAGCGAGCGGATGGGCGCTTTGCGCGGCACTTACGGCTACGGCCACCCCAACACATTCGGCGGACTGGTGTTCGGCCTGGTATTGGCCTATGCCCTGCTGCGTGCCCAAAAGGTGCGCTGGGTGGACTGCCTGCTGGTATTTGCCGTCGGCGTGTTTTTGCTGGTGGGGCCCGCCAGCCGCAGCGCTGCGCTGTGCACGCTGGCGCTGGCCGTTGGACTGGTGTTCTGCCGCCTGCGCGCCGGGCACAGTGTACCCCGTTGGTGGCCCGGCACCTGCGCCGGTATGGTGGGGCTTACGGCGGCGGTCAGTTACCTTTTGCCGCTGCTGGTCATCAAGGTGGGACCGTGGAACAATGATATCGGCCCCGCATGGCTGGCAAAGCTGGACTCCCTGCTCACCTGCCGCATCTCGCTGACCTGGATGGCCTACCGCCTGCTGGATGTCAAAATTGCAGGGCAGGTGTTCAACTGGCCCACAGTAGATAACAGCTTTGCTTTTGCACTGTTTCAGTTTGGTCCGGTGGTCGCCGTGCTGCTGGGTATTCTGTTTGCCGCCGCCCTGTGGGGTCACGCCAAACAGGGCCGCCGGGTTGAGGTTTGCTGCCTGTTTGCCATGCTGGCTTACGCCTATATGGAAGTTCAGCCCTTCCACCTGACGACCAACCCCACCGCCCTTCTGCTGTGCGGTGCTGTTTTTGCCCAAGCTTCCGCCCGGTGGCAGAAAATCGAATAGACACACCGCGGCATGGGCATACTTCCGTTATAGGAAGGAGTGTTTTCCAACATGTGCAATTCTGTTCTTTCAAAAATCTGCCTGCTGCTGGCTATCATTGGCGGGCTGAACTGGGGCTTTGTGGGCATTTGGAAGCTGGATATCATTGCCTGGCTGCTGGGCGGCCAGACAAGCTGGGCGGCCCGCACCGTGTATATTCTGGTAGCGGCGGCAGCCATCTGCCTGATTCCCGCATTGTGCAGCCCCAGTAAAAAAGAGGAAGCCTGACACTGTAAAAGCCGGTGTACCGTTTGATTCATCTTACGGTACACCGGCTTTATTTTGTCTGTCTTATTGTTTTGTCTTGCACAGGCGGTCGAATTGCGGCAGCAGCGCAACGGTCACTGTGAAAAGCAAGAACCTCCACCGGGTCAAGTGGCGGTTCTTAGTTTACTAAGTTTCCTAAGCTCTTCGTCCAAAGGCCAACCGCTTACCGCAGTGCCTTTTTCTATTTTAGTGCGTCCGTTTGCCGGTGTCAAACCTGTTCCAGCTCAATGGGCACCGCCAGCTTTTTGCGGCGGTTCTTGCGGGATACCGCCAGCACCAGCCCCACGCACAAATACACCATGACCACGCTGGACCCGCCTGCCGAGAAGAACGGCAGCGTGACCCCGATGACCGGCAGCACCTGTAAATTCATGCCCAGGTTGATGATGCACTGCCAGAACAGTGCGGCAAAGATGCCCACGCACAGATAGCGGCCCAAAGCATCCGTGCTTTGCAGCGCTGCCAGCAGAATGCGCACCGAGATGCCCAGCAACAGCAGCAGAACCGTTACCGCCCCCACAAAACCCATCGCGTTGGCCAGGTAGCTGAAGATAAAATCATTCCAGGAGTTTGGCACAAACACATGCTCGCCCCAAAGGCCGGTTCCGGTCAATCCGCCGGTTCCGATGGCCATAGCCCCCTTGTTCTGCTGGTAAGCGATATCGGCCAGAGCCGGGTTTTCGGGGTCCAGCACGGCAAAAATACGCTTGGCCTGGTAGCCTTTCAGCAGACCCGGGCGTAGTTTCAGCAGCAGGGCCGCACCACCGCCCGCAGCGGCCAGCCCGCCAGCCACCAGCCAGCCGGAAATACCGCCCGCAAACACCATGACCAGCCCAATGCCCAAAAATACCAGCGCCGTGCCGTCATCGCCCTGGATGTGAATGGCCAGCACCGGCAGCAGCACATGCACCGCCAGCGCCAGCAAATTGGCCGGCTTGTTCACCCGGCCGCGCACATGGTTCAGATGCAGGGCCAGGGTCAGTACAAAGCTGATTTTGGCCAGTTCCGCCGGTTGGAAAGTCATGCCGCCCACCCGGTACCAGCTGTAGTTGGAAGTACCGCCGGCATCGTACCCCACCGTTAAAAAGCCCAGGCGGACGTTGTGCAAAAGCAGGGTGGGCAGCACCATACCCCAGGCCAGCACCGCATGCAGCGGCCAGGCATGGGCCAGCGCACGGTAGTCCACCGTGGAAACGATCAGCGCCAACAGGATGCCCAGCGCACTGGCAATGAACTGCACCGATGCTTTGTTGATGGACCCCAGCTGGTTATGCCCAATGGAAACCAGTGTTACCACGCTGAGCACCGAACACGCCGCGCACAGCGCCAGAAACATTCCGTCGATCTGCCGCAAATAGCGGCGTGTCAGCTGCAGCAATGGCCTGCCACCTTTCACTTTTGTTTTTCTTGTTCCCAGTATAGCACATTGCCCTGTGCAATGGTATTGGTTCCTGCTCGTATTACCGATTATTATACCGCGTTCCTGTGCAATATGCCACGCTTTGCGGCGTTTTATGGCGCGCCACACAAAAATATTTTACAAAGCAGGCTGGATGTTGTATAATAAAGTAGTATATGCTGACTTAGCCGCTTACTTGTAGGAGGGCCTGCTGTATGGAAGAATATATTACCCATTCGCGGGATGAAACCGTGGCCCTGGGCCGCCGCCTTGCCGCAGAGCTTGCCCCCGGCAGCCTGATTGCCTTTACCGGCGGGCTGGGCGCTGGCAAAACCGCGTTCTGCCAGGGCATTGCAGAGGGCCTTGGCTGCACGGACCCTGTTTCCAGCCCAACCTTTGCCATTGTCAACTACTACCGCGGCCCGCGGCCCTTTGCCCATTTTGATTTGTACCGCATCCATACCGAAGTGGACCTTTCTGCCGCCGGTTTTTATGATTACCTGGATATGGGCGCTGTGGTTGCAGCGGAATGGAGCGAAAACTGCGCCGACCTGCTGGCGCTGGAAAACCCGATTTATATTAACATTGACCGGCTGGATGAAACCACCCGTAAGATTACCATCACCCGGCCTGGGGCTTGACGCCACGCCCTTTTGGAAAGGAAGAACTGACCCCGAATGAACATTCTTGCCATTGATACGGCGGGCAAAACTGCCGCCGTCGCTGTGATGCGCGACGATACTTTATTATATGAGATGGCTTCCAACACCGGGCTGACCCACAGCGAGACCCTGCTGCCCATGGTGGATACCGCCCTGAAAGCCTGCGGCCTGACCCCCGCCCAGCTGGATTTGTACGCCGTGACCAACGGTCCCGGCAGCTTTACCGGGCTGCGCATCGGTCTTGCCGCCGTCAAGGGGCTGGCTTTTGCGGCCAACACCCCCTGCGCCGGGGTTTCCACCATGGCTGCCCTGGCTTACGGCGTGTGCGGGGAAGGCACTGTGATTGGCGCACAGGACGCCCGCCGCGGCCAGGTGTACTGGGCCGGGTTTGACCTTGCCACCCACGCCCGGCTGACCCCGGACGCCGCCGAACCGGTCACTGCGCTGGAAACTTTTGTAAAAGAGTGCAAAAAGCCTTTGATTTTTGTTGGCGATGGTGCCGCATTGTGCTACAATACATATAAAGACCAGCCTGGCATTCTGCCCTGCCCCCAGCCGCTGCGCGTTTTGCGCGGCGCAGGGGTTGCCCTGGCGGGCAAAGCCATGTGGGATGCGGGCACCTGCGTTTCCCCCGCAGAGCTGCTGCCGGATTATCACCGTTTAAGCCAGGCTGAGCGTGAGCGCGCCGAGCGCGAAGCCGCCCAACAATCCGCCACGAATTGAAAGGATCTTGATTATGGCTGTACAATTTGAAAAACCGATTGCCCTGGGTGCTGACCACGGCGGTTATGAGCTAAAAGAGGCCATCAAACAGCATTTGGAAGAGCGCGGCATTGCCTACCGCGACTTTGGCACCAACAGCACCGCCAGCTGTGACTATCCCGATTATGCCGCCGCCACCTGCGGCGCTGTGACCAATGGCAGCAGCGATTTCGCCATCCTGTGCTGCGGCACGGGTGTGGGCATGTCGATGTGTGCCAACAAGATCAAGGGCATCCGCGCCTGCTGCTGCTCGGAGCCGTTCAGCGCCGAGTACACCCGCCGCCACAACAACGCCAATACCCTGTGCCTGGGCGGCCGCGTTGTGGGCCCCGGCCTCGCCTGCCAGATCGTTGACGCCTTTTTGGACCACGAATTTGAGGGCGGCCGCCACCAGAAGCGCATTGACAAGATGATGGCGCTGGAAACCCTTTAAGGCTCCCCCACTGTTGTACCCCGCCTGCGACCAGGCTTTGCATTGTATCCGATGAATTTTTATCTTGTAAGGAGAATCTGCCATGAGCGTTGTTAAAATTGTAGACCATCCCCTGATCCAGCACAAAATCAGCCTGATGCGTGACCGCAACACCGGCACCAAAGAGTTCCGTGATCTGGTCAGCGAAATTGCCACCCTGCTGTGCTACGAGGCCACCCGCGACCTGCCCACCGAGGAAGTTGAAGTGGAAACCCCGATTGCTCTGGCACGCACCCATGTGCTGGCTGGCCGCAAGCTGGCCCTGGTTCCCATCCTGCGCGCCGGTCTGGGCATGGTGGACGGCATGCTGACCCTGATCCCCGCTGCAAAGGTCGGCCACATTGGCCTGTACCGCAATGAGGAGACCCTGGAGCCTGTGGAATATTATTGCAAGCTGCCCAAGGATATTGCCGAGCGCGATGTTTTTGTTCTGGATCCCATGCTGGCTACCGGCGGCAGCGCCATTGACGCCATTGGCCAGATCAAAAAGCGCGGTGCCAAACACATCAAGTTCATTGGCCTGATTGCCGCCCCCGAAGGACTGAAAGCCCTGCACGAAGCACACCCCGATGTTGACATTTATGTTGCCGCACAGGATGAAAAGCTGAACGAGAACGGCTACATCATCCCCGGCCTGGGCGATGCAGGCGACCGCATCTTCGGCACCAAGTAATATTTCCCCATAAAAGTTCATGACCCCCGCAGCGCTGGCTGTGGGGGTCATTTTGTTTTGCGGTAAAACCTGTTATGACGTATAAAACAGTGTTTCGGAACGGTCAAGACCGTTCCCTACAGATAAGGCAATACCGCATAATTCTAAGTGCCGATACGGCGAGCGAGGTGCGGCAGA
>ERZ1673700.2810-NODE-2810-length-12876-cov-10.713985_pt1 | contig 12876 bp, 10 predicted proteins | sample MGYA00580230_ERZ1673700 | MGnify/ENA primary metagenome ERZ1673700 (study PRJEB41218, sample SAMN15661782) | gut metagenome | host: Homo sapiens | place: Canada: London | collected 2015-08-20/2019-03-30 | study: EMG produced TPA metagenomics assembly of...
TTATTTCTATTGCTTTAATAATTTTGCAAATTTTAGGCTCAAAAAATAGAATTGGTTATTTAACCGATTTTAATTTGAATATTGAAAGAATGTTAAATTTATATGATTTAGAAAATATTATAGAAGATTTTACAGTCGATGGAAAATTGGATGAAGAATATGTAATAAATTATTTATTAACTAATGAAAATATTACAAATTATATTTATCATTTTAGAATTAGATATTATGATAAAGTTTTTAGGAATAACGATATTTACGGAGTTTATCCTGATTTAAGTAATTTACCAGATTATATAAAAAATGTGGAAATGGATGGAGACGGAAGTCCTTATGGGAATTTTATTTCTGATAAAAAAATTATTGAAGAAGATAAAATCGATAATGTTAATTATACTTTAAAACCAAAACCTTTAATTTTATATATAGTTGTAATAATTGCAATTATTCTATTATTAATAATTTCTAATACTTTAGATATAAAATTTAATGTAAACGAATATTTTGACAGTAAGATTAATAATTTGTCTTGCGTAATTATCCTTCTTTTATTAGTATTTATAATAATGTTTTTTTCTTTAAAATTATACAATTTCAAATTTGGATTGCCTTTAGCTTATACATACAAAGATCATATTCTGTTTTTAAATTATGAAGCCATGATTAAGGATGAAGGATGGTTTCCTATTAAATCTCATAGACTAGGCGCTCCTTTCGGAAGTTATTATGGCGTTTTTCCCGCCAATCTTCTTATGAATTTTGATACCTTAGTAAATAAAATAATATCTTTTTTTGCCAAAGACCCTATAGATGTGGGAAGTATATTTTATTTTTTAATATTTCCATTTACTGCTATATCTTCTTTCTTTGTTTTTAGACAACTTAAAATATCTAAATTTATGTCGATATTTGGAAGTTTGACTTTTTCTTTTATTCCTTTTGTATATATGCGTAATATAGAGCATACTTCCTTAGCCTCCGTATATTTTATACCGCTTTCAATTTTATTATGTATCTGGCTATATGAGAATAACGATTTACTAATACCAACAAAAAATTTAAAAGATTTTATAAAAAATAAGAAGAATATTATTGCGATTATTTTTATTATTTTAATATCGAATAACGGAATAGCATATTATCCATTTTTTACTTGCTTTTTAATAATCATAACTTGCATATCGAAATTACTAAAGACAAAAAATATAAAATTGGCAATTCCATTTATAATTTCTATAGCTTTAGTTATAGTTTTATTTATAATTAATTTGCTGCCTTTAATTATATATAAATCCCAACATTCATATGTATCAAATATAAATAGATGGTTTTCTGAAGCCGAATTGTATGGACTTAAAATATCTCATTTAATTTTAAATCCAAAATATTTTTTAGAATATTATTCTCAAGCTATGCTTGTAAATGAAAATAGAACTTCTTATTTAGGTATAATCGGTGCATTAGGTTTTATAGGTTTAATATTATATATTTTTATTAAGAATTATCATAAACCTTTAATTAGCGATTATAAAAATAGAATATCTTTATTATCCGAACTTAATTTATTTGCTGTTTTACTTACCACTATTGGTGGTTTTTCATCTATTTTTAATTATTTTATAACTCCAATGATTAGAAGCTATAACAGAATTTCAGTATATATAGCTTTTATATGTATATTGGCTTTTTGTATGTTTATAGATAATTTTTTCAAAAAGAAGAATATTATTTTTTATATAATTTTTTCTATAATACTTTTATTTATTTTATATGACCAAACTCAAGATACGGGATTTTATAATAAAAATGATATGGAATTGTATATTCAAGATAAAAAATTTATACAAAATATAGAAAATATTATGCCTTCAGAATCTTCTATATATCAATTACCTACAATTTATTATACTGATTTCAGTTTCGGATATAGAGTTAAAAGTAAATACGGATTTTATGGCCATTATAAAGATTTTATAGGATATATATTCTCAAAAAAATTGAAATGGAGCTATGGAATGGAGTTAGGAAGAGTTGAAAACGAATGGTATAAAAAAGTTAATGAAATGGACACTCATAATTTGCTCAATGAAATATACTATGCTGGATTTTACGGATTATATATTGATAAAGGTCTTATTGGAAATGAGGAATTGGCGGATAAAATGGAGGAAGACTTAAAGGATATACTTAAACAAGAGCCATTAGTTCATGAAAACGGTAGCATAATATTTTTTGATTTAACAAATTTTGAAACTGATAAAGAATATAAACCAATAATAAACGATTATAAATAATAATTTTAAATTTTATATATCTCAATTTTTAAAGGCATTTAAATTTTTAAGTGCCTCAATTTTATTGCATAATTTAGTTAAATCTTTTTTAACTTCAATCAAATTTACTTTCGATAGCTTATCAAGGAAAATAAAAAATCCTTGTTTAGTTATAAATAAAAATTTATTTCAAAAGGAGAATTTGAAAATGAAAAATTCTAAAAACAAAAAACTTTTTACCTACATGGTTGTAGGAGCTTTAGTTATGGCTTTATCTATAAGCTGTAAATCTAACGAAGAGCCATCAACTCCAGAATTAAGTCAGTATGCGGTAATATATGCTTACAATAACAAAGATTTTGGCAGTAATGAAAATCAATACTTTGTTATTAGAATTAACTCTGACAATACTGTAGACTATTGTGTTTCTGATAATAAGAGTTTCTCTACTGTAAAGGGAACTTTCCCAGCTTACTTTTTTATTAGTAGTGATAGTTCATGCAATTTGAAACTTACTGTAGATAAAACAATTGGAGATGCTAGTTTAACTTTTTCAAGCGATGGAAATACCATTACATATCGAGTAGATAGGATGATTGATGGTGTTTACGGCGAAAAACATCTAAAAGCTCAAACATTCGCTATGACCAAAGTAAGTTAATAACAACAATCTTATTAAAAAATGGATGTGAGAATATGGACAAAAATCACAATGCGGATATAAAAAATCCGAATAAAGGAACCTTATATACAAACATAACATACGACCAAAATCAAGGAAAGAGAGGAAAATAAATGAATGTTAATTATTCTAACAATGCCAATAGTTCTAATAAAACTAAAAAATAGTTAAGGTTAATAGTAGTTAAGATAATTAAAAGACATCGTATTTTAATGCGGTGTCTTTTTTATTTGTAGATTAAAGGATTGGCTTTCTATTTAGTCATTGCAAATATTTTAATCTGTTATTTTAGAAAATGTTTTTTAAATTATACTTAATAATTTAATCCAAAATAATAATTATTTTAAATCGTTAAAATATTTCTTTCCTCTTAAAATATCTTCCGATAAAATTCTTTGAGCGTAATTATATCTATATGACAAACTTTCTTTACTAACTTCTATTCGGATAATTTTATTATTTTCGTTAGTATAAAAATTATTATAAAATCTTATAATTCCTTCCATTTTGTCTTTATATAGAAGAGAAATTATAGAATTCGTCCAATTAATTTTAGTATTTACGGCTATAAATAACGGAATATTTTCGGGCGGAAATCCGTCATCCAATTTAAAAGCTCCTTTTCTGCCGTTCCATATTAAAAGCGGACTAATAGCGTAAGATTCAAAAAATTCTTTTTTTATATTTTCGTCTATAGAAGAATTATAAATCATTCCCGCCAAATAAGGATATAAATGGTCATGCTTAAAAATTATAATCGCATCGGGATATTTTTGAAGAATTATATTTTTAGTTTCTATTATATCAATCGCAGACATAACGGAATTTTCCATAGTTTCAAGCAAAACTTTTTTATCTTTTCGATTAATTTTTTCGTAAAATCTTTTATTGTTTTCAAAAATATTAAAATCGTTTTTTATATGGCTTCCCGCATGTCCTAAAAAAGTAAATCCCGAAATAAATAAAGGTTTTTCAAAATCGTTATTTTTTATATAATTTTTTATATTCGTAAGTCCTAAATTAAATATAGTTTCTTCAAATCCAATATTTGGAAATAATTTGTCTAAATTAAAAGTTATTCCGCATTCTTCAAGCGCGATTGTTTTATAGCCAGAGTTTTTCATTAAAAAAGGCAAAGCGGTATTTACCTTGCTTTTTTGTTTTTTCGGATAAATCGGCGAAGTTCCAATTAAGCCCGAAAGCCTTGCAAATAAACTTCCGTTGCCATCGTTTGGTCCAACTTTTGCCGACTGTAAAGCCCATTCTCTATATTCTTTTGGAAAAGGGTCTTTATCAAACAATTCTAAAAAATGACTATAATCGTAAAATGATTCCATGAAAATTATAAAAACATTTCTTTTATTAGTATAATCGTAAGGCATAATTAAATTTGAAATATCTCTTTTATTTTGAACTTCTTTTAATAATTCAATAGCATTTTCAACATTATCAATATTTGCAATTACTTTATTATTTTCTCTATCGAAAGAAATTCTATAACTTATTGAATTTATTATTCCAAATTTATTTACTCTTTCAATATAATTTGGATATATAGAATTAATTTTAACTTGTCTAAAAAACGATAAATAAGTAGTAATTAAAATTATAAAAAATAATATAATTCCTTTTTTCTTATCAATAAAAAATATTTTAATTAATCTATATAAAAAATATATTGCAAATGCAAAAAGCGAAGAAAAATATAATATTGTAGCCGCTATCGTAATTATTTGCATATAAAATGGCAAAACTTCAATTAGCGAAGGATATAAATATTCCATATCTGTAAAAAATATCGGTTTAGTTAAAATAGTTATTCCCAAAGGTTCTATTGTAAAAAATGAGAAAACCGAAACTATAATAAACAAATAAGAGATTACTAATTTTTTATTTGAAAGAAAATAAGAAATTAAAGAAAATAAATAAATATATAATATATCTATCAAACTTATTTTAAATCTGTCAATCGAAAGTGACGGAAGTAAAAATTGAGTTATCGCAAAATATAATATCGCAATAATTATAAAAGAGTTAATATAAAAATTATATAATATTTTTTTAATTTTCAATTTAATTTAATCCTCGTAAAATTATATAAATTAAATATTAGTTTTATTAATTTTAAATGATAATATATTTTATTTTGTAAATCAAGTAATAATTTTTAAAGATGTTAGATATTTTTAAGTTATAAAATAATTTATTTATTTATAAATCCTTTGACAAAATTTTATAATTATATATTATTTATATGATTTGAATTAAATTAAAGGCAAATAAAATGTATAAAATATCCGAATTAAAAGAATTATTAAAAAATAAAAAAATGTCCGAAAAGTTTAGCGGAATTTACGGCGGAGATAAAAATTCTATAGAAGAAGCTTATTCAAGATTATCTTCTACTTTAGATGAATTTCAAAAAATTGACAAATCGGAAAATATTTTTATATTCAGCGCTTCAGGAAGAACTGAATTATCGGGAAATCATACCGACCATAATAACGGTTGCGTTTTAACGGCTTCAATTAATTTGGATAAATTAGCCGTAGTTTCAAAAAGAGAAGATAGTAAAATAATCGTTTATACGAATGGCTATGATAATCCCGATTTAATAGATATAAATAATTTGGAAATCAACAAAAAAGAATTTGGAAATTCAAACGCTTTAATAAGAGGAGTTTGTTCGGGATTAAAAAATTCGGGTTATAAAATCGGAGGATTTACCGCCTATTTAAATAATAGAGTTCTTATAGGAAGCGGACTTAGCAGTTCTGCAAGTTTTGAATCTTTAATCGGAGAAATTTTAAATTCTCTTTATAACGAAAATAAAATAGAAAAAACTGAAATAGCTTTAATCGGACAATATGCGGAAAATATTTATTTTGGAAAACCATGCGGATTAATGGACCAAATGGGATGTTCGCTTGGAGGAATAATTTCAATAGATTTTAAAAATCCTAAAAGCCCTATAATAGAAAAAGTGGAATACGATTTTGAAAAATCGGGTTATGCGCTTATGATAGTTGACGCTAAAGGAGACCATAGTTCGCTTACGGGAGAATATTCCGCTATAAGAGAAGAAATGAACGCCGTTGCAAAATATTTTTCAAAAGAAGTTTGCCGAGATATAACAAAAGAAGAATTAATTTCAAACGCTTCAAAAATAAGAGAGAAAATCGGCGACAGAGCTTTAATGCGAGCTTATCATTTTATAACGGAAAACGAAAGAGTTATAAATCAAATCAACGCTTTGAAAAATAATAATATTAAAGAATATGTAAATCTTATGAACGATTCTGGGCTTTCAAGTTTTATGTATTTGCAAAATTGCTATTCTACTACAAGCTCAAAAAATATGGGAGTCGCTTTGGCTTTAATGCTTACAAAAGATTTTTTGAAAGGAGACGGCGCTTGCAGAGTTCATGGCGGAGGTTTTGCTGGAACTATTCAATCGTTAATACCTTTAGATAAAGTTGAAGAATATACTAATTATATGAATTCGGTATTCGGAGAGAAAAGCGCAAAGAAAATAAAAATTAGACAGATTCCCGTTTGCGAAATATAAATTATCTATCCGCTTTAATATCGATAACCGCATATTCTTCGGGAGGCAAACTTTTTGGCGCTTTCTCTGAAATATCTCTTAATTCCTTTGAATAAAAATATTCTGTGCCTGATGTTTTTTTAGTAACATATTTTCTTATATTCGATATATAAACCGTAACGCCTGGAAAAAATCCTTCCATTGAAGAGACGCTGCTATTTGATAATTTTTCAAATTCTTCGCTCATTTGTTTTCTTTTTTCTTCCAATTCTGCAGTTTCTTTTACAAGATTAGTGACTTTTTTCAATATATTTTTTATAGCTTCTCTTTTATTTTCTGGTATTCTTTGTATAAAAGCTTTAGGGTCTTTGAAATATTCCGCTCCTAATAAAGTTTTATATTTGTTTATCTCTTCTCTATTTGTCTTTATAGTCGCCACTATATTTTTAAATAATGCGTCAGCTTCTGCATCTCGTCCTACTATTATTGTCGTTTTTGATTCGCTTATAGCTCCAATGCTTTTTGCCCAAATTCCGTTTAAGGCTTTAATATTTCCTCCAATTATAACGCCCTTTCCTTCCAAAACTATTACTCTATTATTGCATGATATGTCGGAGTTAACTATTTGATTTGCTATAACATCGCCGTTTGAAATTAAATTAGCGTTTCTTATAAAAGAGGCGTAAACTTTTCCGTTTATATGCATATCGCTATCGGGTCCGCCTATTATTCCGCCCGACACAATTAAATTACCACCGCAGTTTATTTTAGCGTCCTCAATATTTCCGTTTACTTTTATATCGCCTTCGGTTTTAATGCTAAATCCAGGCGTCACATTTTCTTTTATTATAACCGAGCCGTCAACTTCTATATTTCCCGTAGACAAATCGACTTTTTCAATTTCAATAACATTGCTTACGGATATAGTATTATTATTATTTACCAATATTCCTTTTATCGCGCTTTTTATATTTATTCCGTCAGCTTCAACTTTAAGATTATTTCCTATTTTGTAGCATGGGTCATCGTCATAATTAGCTTCCATAACTTCGTCATATATATCAAGTCCATCAATGGCTGGTTTTTCTGGAATAAAATGAGCTATTTGAACTCCCGCTTCTATATTATGAATAAAACTTCTTTCTTTAAAATCTATGCTTCCGTCTTCGGATTTTTTTCCCGTTTCTATCGACATATCATAATCAAGTATAACTTTTTGCACATTTCCATCGATTGGTTTTTTTCCTTCGACAAATACGCAGCAAACTCCTTCATTGAATTTTAAATTTTCTTCGACAAGTTCCGTTATCCTATCATAATTAACCATTAATTGAATTGGAAGTTCTGAAATCATACTATTAATATCATCGAGTCCTAATTGTTTTTTTACATTTTTTTGAGGAGGCAAAACCATTATTCCGCGCCATTTTTCTGAAACATTTATAACGGGAATAACCGAAACCGAATTCATTCCGTCATAAACGACATAACCGTAAACCGCGCTTCTATATACGCCCGTCATTTTATCGAATTTAACATTTTTACCGACTTTAATTCCCGCTCTCTTGCTTATTGATTTTAAAATCTGTTCGCCTATAGTCACATAATTTTTTGAAATCTCTTCGTATAAATGCTGATTATTAGGCTCAGAGTCCACTATTTTATAGTATATTTCTCTTATATTAATCGTATTGTCGAAAGAGTATTCGTAATTATTTGGGTCCATTGAAAGCAAACCGTTATTCTCTGTAGCCATAATATCTCCTTAATAGTTTATTTTTTATATTTTACTTTTTACATAAAAAAAGCATTACATCGCCTTTATTAAATATTTTAACATATTTATCAAAAAATGATTTTATAAATTTATTCGTCTTCTTTTCTATCGGAATACTTCCCCAAGAAAAATCTTTAATAATATTAAATCCAATATCTTTCATATATTGAGATAAAGTTTTTTTTGAAAAAAGCCATAAATGTTGAGGCATAACCGCGCGCCATTTAGATTTATATTTTTTAGCAAATATTCCATCCGCATTCGGAGTCGTGATAGCCAAATAACCGCCTTTAGCGAGTATTCTATAAACTTCTTTTAAAGTTTCTGCAGGATTTGGAACATGCTCTATAACATGCGAAAAATGTATAAAAGAAAAAAAATCGCTTTCAAAACCTATATCAATTAAACTTTTTTCATAAACGATTAAATTATAATTTTTTCTTGCATATTCCGCAGAAGAAGAGCAAATTTCAATGCCGTAAGTATCGTAGCCTTCGTTTTTAAAATAATTAAGAGTCATTCCCGTAGCGCATCCTATATCTAAAACATTTTTATTTGGAAATTCTTTTTTTATATTTTCAAATTCTATATCTTTTAAAGCGAGTCTTATCAACTTAAAAAAATTTTCCTGATTTGCAATTTCGTATTCAAAATAATTGTCGTCATATATAGCGTTTATTTCTTTTTGAGTTATAACGGGAAATTGATATATAAGTCCGCAATTTAAACATTTATTATAGCTTACCAAATCGGATTTTATATAGAGTTCGGACTCATTGCTATTACAGAATTCGCATACATTATTCATTTTAACTATATATATCTCCAATTAAAATTTTCGGAAAAATTTTTACAATTCTTATTATATATTTTGTTTAGTTTTTTCATTTTTACTCTTTATTTTATTCTTTATTATTAACTATTAAAGTTATTTCCGAGTCGGATTTTATAATCTCATTAGCCAAAGGAGTTTGAGATAAAACTATATTGTTTTCTTGAATATCCTCTCTTGATTCTACTTTATTGTTAATAATAACATTAGGCAATTTACTTATAACATCGTTCGATATTATATTAAGCGCTTCTTCGTATTTTAATCCTATAATGTCGGGCATATTTACGGTTATCTCTTCGGGAGCATTAACTACTAAATATACGGTTCTGCCTTTTTTAATTTTTACGCCGCCTTTAGGCTCTTGACTTACTATAGTTCCCAAAGGATAATTATTAAAATAACGAGCTTGAATATTTAAATTAATCTTTTCTTTTTCTAAAATTTTAATGGCTTCGTAAATTCCTTTATTTTGAACATCAGGAAGAACAAAAGATTTTCCGCCAGATTTTACGACTATAAACACGACTATTGAAACTACAAAACATTGCAATACGAATAATAATAAAGCGAATAAAATTAATCTCTTAAAAACCAAAGCGGAATTTCTATTATTCATTATTTTATTTGGAAAAATCATTTTAAAGAATTTAGTAATTTTAGGTTTTAATTTGATTTTATATAATTTTTTTAATTTATCTATCTGATTATTTAATTTATTTTGCATCTCTTTCATAATTTATAATTAAACTCCTCTATTTAAAATATTCGCCCGTAGTTAATTTATTTCCGCATAAAAATTCTTTCACGGTTTGTCTTTTTTTTCCTTCTTTTTGCAATTCTTTTATAATATAAATTCCGTTTAAAGCCGAAACAAAAATTCCATCGTTATTTACTTTAATTATTCTTCCAAAATTTGAATTATTATCAGATTTTTGATATTCGCTTTTAAAAACTTTTATCATAAAATTATCGTAAAAACAAAACGCGGTTGGATATCTAACAAAGGCTTTAGTCATATTATGCAAAATTAAAGCGTCTTTTGTAAAATCTAATTTTCCGTCTTCTTTTTTTATTTTTCCGCAATAAGTCGCTTTTTTATCGTCCTGCTTTTTCAAATTTGAAACATATTTGTCGACATCGCTAAAAAATGTTTTAAGCAAATTAACTCCGCTTTTTTTAATTTCTTCGTATAATTCGTAAAATTGCCAATTTTCTAAAATTTCAAATTCGTCTTGAAGTATAATATCGCCTTCGTCAAGTTTATAATCCATTTTTTGCAATGTAGTTCCTGTCTTTTCAAAACCGTATAATAAAGCATGTTCAACGGGACTCGCTCCTCTTAAAATAGGCAAAAGCGAACCATGAATATTAACGGGCATTATTTTTGGAATAGATAAAATTCTTTTTGATAAAAGTTTTCCATAAGCGATAACGATTAAAAAATCGGGCGACAAATACGACAAAGTTTTATAAGAATCGTCAGAGTTAATATTTGCGGGTTTTAAAAGTTTAATATTATTTTCTAAAGCAATTTTGCTTGTAGGCGAAATTATTATATTTCCCTTTCTGTCTTTTTTAGAATCTACAGGCGCTATTATAGAGGATATATTGACATTATCCATTTTCATTAATTGCAAAATACAATCAGCCGTAAAATCGGTAGAACCAGCAACGATAACATTATACATAAATTCTATTATATATGGCTATCGTTAAAAGTCAAATTAATAAAAAAGTGGAATTTCGAATTCAATATATTTTGCATATATTTTCTTTATATTATCTACCGTTATTATATATCCAGTGATTTTTATGCGCCCTCTTCCAAAATCACTAGAAAAACCATCTTGATTAATAATTTCGTAATCTTCTGGCGGAGTTTCCGTATCTACTCTTAAATAATAAGTTCCTTTTCTTTCATATAAATAGATATCCCTTCTTTTTGTTATTAAAGGTTCTTCACTTCGACATGAAGCCAAAATTAAAGAAAAGCTCAAGATTAAAATTGTTAAAATGTTTTTCATAATTTATTCTCCTTTTTTTAATAAAATTATATTAATATTTAATTTTATATTGCAACTAATAATAAAATAAAATATAATTATTATAATTTATAAAATTAAATTGATTAATAAGGTAAAATAAATGTTTGATTCTCCAATAGCTTTGGCTTTATTCGGCGGACTTATAACTTGGACTTTTACAAGTTTAGGTTCGGCTTTAGTATTTATTTTTTTCTCTGAAATTAAACCAAAAGTTTTAGCTACTATGTATGGATTTGCAGCGGGCGTAATGACTGCCGCAAGTTTTTGGTCTCTGCTCGCTCCTTCGATAGAATTATCTTCAAAAATGGATTTGCCTAAATGGATTATTCCCGTTTTAGGATTTTTATTCGGAAGTTTTTTTATATGGATATTGGATAAAGTATTACCGCATATGCATATTGTTAATGGACATGAAGAAAAAGAAGGTCCTAAAATTCAATTATCGAAAAGCGTATTATTATTTCTTGCTATAACCTTGCATAATATTCCCGAAGGTTTGGCTGTTGGAGTTACTTTCGGAGCTTTTTCTATAGGACAAAGCGGAATAACTTTAGCTTCTGCAATGGCTCTTACTTTAGGAATAGGTTTGCAAAATTTCCCAGAAGGCGCTGCGGTTTCTTTGCCATTAAAAACTACGGGCGTTTCAAAATTAAAATCTTTCGCTTTAGGCTCTTTATCGGGTTTGGTAGAACCTATTGCCGCCGTAATCGGAGCATTAACCGTCACAAAATTAACTTTAATTTTACCTGCGGCTTTATCTTTTTCTGCAGGCGCTATGATTTATGTCGTTATAGAAGAACTTGTTCCCGAAGCGGTTGCCGAAGAACATAATCATTTTGGAGTTTTTGGATTTATATTCGGTTTTGCTATTATGATGATTTTAGATATAGCTTTGAATTAAAGACTTTATAGCGCAAATTTTTCAAAAATTACATAGTAAAAGATTCGCCCAAATAAACCTTACGAGCAAGCGGGTTGTTTACAATATCTTCTGGAGTTCCTTGAACTAATATTTTTCCGTTTCCCATTATATAAGCTCTGTCGGTTATTCTTAAAGTTTCTCTAACATTATGGTCTGTTATAAGAATTCCCAATCCCTTTGCTTTCAATGACGCTATAATATTTTGTATATCGATAACGGCTATCGGGTCGACTCCCGCAAAAGGTTCGTCAAGCAAAATAAATTTAGGATTTACGGTTAATGCTCTTGCTATTTCGCATCTTCGTCTTTCTCCTCCCGAGAGAGTATAGCCTTTTTGCTTTCTAACATGATTTATATTAAATTCCGATAAAAGTTGGTCGGCAATATACATTCTGTCTTTTGGAGTTAATGTTTTATTATATTCCAAAATTGCAAGTAAATTATCTTCAACCGAAAGTTTTCTAAAAATAGACGCTTCTTGAGGCAAATATCCTATTCCAAGTTGCGCTCTTTTATACATATGCAAACCTGTTAATTCAATATCGTTCAAAAAAACTTGTCCTTTAGTTGCCGTAACAAAACCTACCGTAATATAAAAACTTGTCGTCTTTCCCGCTCCATTCGGTCCCAAAAGTCCGACAACCTCGCCTTGTTTAACGCCGTAAGAAATATCTTCTATAATTTTTCTCTTTCCGTAAAATTTAGTAAGACTAACGGCTCGTATTTCTGAAGGATGCTCTTTATCATTATTAAAAAAGTTTTTAGCCCTTTCAGAAACTTCATTACGATTAGATT
>ERZ1673700.2828-NODE-2828-length-12819-cov-3.939674_pt1 | contig 12819 bp, 8 predicted proteins | sample MGYA00580230_ERZ1673700 | MGnify/ENA primary metagenome ERZ1673700 (study PRJEB41218, sample SAMN15661782) | gut metagenome | host: Homo sapiens | place: Canada: London | collected 2015-08-20/2019-03-30 | study: EMG produced TPA metagenomics assembly of...
CTACGGGCTCGACGTGCTGCCGGAAAAGCTGCAGAGCGCGGCGCTGCTGCGCATTGCCAATCCCGAGGCCAGCCTGGCCGACCTCGCCACGCTCTCGTATCCGCCGGTGACGAAGAGCTGCCTGAACTACCGGCTGAAAAAACTCATGGAATTTCACATGGACGACTGAAAGGAACGCACGATGGGGTTTGCACACCTGCACGTACATAGTGAATACAGCCTGCTCGACGGCGCATGCCGCATCGGGCCGCTCATCGAGCGCGCCAAGGAGCTGGGCCAGACCGCGCTGGCGATCACCGACCACGGTGTCATGTACGGCGCGGTCGCTTTTTACAAGGCGGCGGTTGCTGCCGGCATCCGGCCGATCATCGGCTGCGAGGTCTATGTCGCCCCGCGCGGCATGACCGACCGCGTCCACGGCGTGGACGATGCCTACACGCACCTGATCCTGCTCTGCCGCGACGAGACGGGCTACCACAACCTGTGCTATCTCGTGTCGGCCGCGTTCGAGCGCGGGTTTTACGGCAAGCCGCGCATCGACTGGCCGCTGCTGCACAAACATGCCGACGGCCTCATCTGCCTGAGCGGCTGCGTCGCGGGCGACATTTCACGCGCGGTGCTGCGGGGAGATTATGAGGCGGCCAAGGCGCGCGCCGTGGAGCTGCAGGAACTGTTCGGCGAGGGGAACTTCTACCTTGAGCTGCAGAACCACCACATGACCGACGAGGCGCGCGTGCGTGCGGCGCTGCTGCGCATCCACCGCGAGACGGGCATCCCCCTCGCGGCGACGAACGACGTACACTATATTAAAAAACAGGACGCCTACGATCAGGACGTGCTGCTGTGCATCCAGACCGGGCAGACGCTCGACAGCCCGGACCGCCTGCGCTTCCCGAACGACGAGTTTTACCTCAAGAGCGAGGCCGAGATGCGCGCGCTCTTTGACGAATATCCCGACGCGGTGGAAAACACGCAGCGCATTGCTGACCGGTGTCATTTCGACTTCACGTTCGGTCACTACCACCTGCCGCGCTTTCTGCTGCCGGAGGGGGAGACGGACGCGGACGCCTATCTCACAAAGCTGTGCGCGCGCGGCTTTGAAAAACGCTACGGCGACCGGCCGGAGGTGCGAAAGCGGCTGGATTATGAGCTCAACATGATCCGGCGCATGGGCTTTGTGGACTACTTTCTCATCGTGAGCGATTTCATCGGCTACGCCAAGGCCCAGCACATCCCCGTCGGGCCGGGGCGCGGCAGCGCTGCCGGCAGCGTCGTGTCCTACTGCCTCGGCATCACGGACGTGGACCCCGTGCAGTATAACCTCTACTTCGAGCGCTTTCTCAACCCCGAGCGCGTAAGCATGCCGGATATCGACGTGGACTTCTGCGTGCAGCGGCGCGGGGAAGTGATCGACTACGTGATCCGCAAATACGGCGCCGACCACGTGGCGCAGATCGTCACGTTCGGCACGATGGCCGCGCGCGCGGCAGTGCGCGACGTCGGCCGGGTCATGAACATGACCTACGCCGAGGTGGACGCTGTGGCCAAGGCCATCCCCGGCGGCATCAACACCACGCTCGACGAGGCGCTGCAGCAGTCGCAGACGCTGCGCGCCATGTATGACGGGGACGACCGGCTGCACCAGCTCATCGACACGGCCCGCGCCATCGAGGGCATGCCGCGGCATGCGTCCACGCACGCGGCGGGCGTGGTCATCACGGAGCAGCCGGTGTACGCCTACGTGCCGCTGGCGAGCAACGACGGCGCGCTCGTGTGCCAGTTCCAGATGACGACGCTCGAGGAGCTGGGACTGCTGAAGATGGACTTTCTCGGCCTGCGCAACCTCACCGTGCTCGAGGACGCGGCGCGGCAGGTGCGCCGCCGCGAGCCGGGGTTTCAGGTCGAGCGCATCCCGCTCGACGATAAGAAGACGTTTGACATGCTCGCCGCCGGGCGCACCGTCGGCGTGTTCCAGCTCGAGAGCGCGGGCATCACGGCCGTGTGCATGGGGCTGCGCCCGCGCAGCATCGAGGACATCACCGCCGTCATCGCGCTCTACCGCCCCGGGCCGATGGAGAGCATCCCGCGGTTTCTCGCCTGCTCGGCGCACCCGGAGCGCATCACCTACAAGCACCCGCTGCTCGAGCCGATCCTGTCCGTGACCTACGGCTGCATCGTCTATCAGGAGCAGGTCATCGAGATCTTCCGGCAGCTGGCCGGGTTCTCGCTCGGGCAGGCGGACATGATCCGCCGCGCCATGTCGAAGAAGAAAGAGGCCGTTATTACGGCCGAGCGCGCCGCGTTCGTGCACGGCGACCCGGAGCGGAATATCCCCGGCGCGGTGGCGCGCGGCGTGCCGGAGCAGACGGCAAACGAAATTTACGACGAGATCCTCGCCTTTGCGAGCTACGCCTTCAACAAGGCGCACGCCGTGTCCTACGCCATCGTGTCCTACCGCACGGCGTACATGAAGCGCAACTACCCGCACGAATACATGGCAGCGCTTTTGACCTCCGTGCTCGACAACACGCCGAAGGTCACGGAGTACATCGCCGAGTGCCGCGAGCTGGGCATCCGCCTGCTGCCGCCGGACATCAATGCGTCCGACGCCGACTTCACCGTCGAGGAGGGTGATCTGCGCTTCGGCCTTGTGGCCATCAAGGGCGTGGGGCGCGGACTCATCCAGGCGCTCATGCGCGAGCGGGAGATCGGCGGGCCGTTCACGGCGTTTGACGAGTTCTGCCGCCGCATGAACGGGCACGACCTCAACCGCCGCGCCGTCGAGAGCCTCATCCGCGCCGGGTGCTTCGACCGCATGGGCTACAAGCGCAAGGCGCTCATGCAGTCGGTCGACCGCGTGCTGGGCGGCGCGGCGAGCGAGAGCCGCATGAACCTCACCGGCCAGATGAACCTCTTCAGCGCGCCGGACGACGGGGGAGCGCCCGCCGACACGACGCAGCTCGTGCTGCCGGACGTGGAGGAGTTCACGCGCGCGGAGCTCATAGCCATGGAGCGCGAGACGACGGGGCTGTACCTCACCGGCCACCCGATGGACGACTACCGCGCGCTCGCGCAGCAGGCCAAGGCCGCGCCCATGGGCGACATTCTCGCAAGCTTCCACGCCCCGGCCACGGCCGCGCACCGCTACCGCGACGGGCAGCGCGTCGTGCTGGCCGGTATCTGCACCGCCAGCCGCGAGCGCGCCACGCGCAAGAACACCCGCATGGCCTACCTCCAGCTCGAGGACGACAGCGGCAGCATGGAGGTGCTCGTGTTTTCGCCCGCGCTCGACGCCTGCCGCGACCTGCTGGCGCAGGAAACCCCCGCGCTGTTCGTCGCCGGGCGCATCTCGACGCGGGACGAATCCTACCCCCAGCTCGTGGCGGACAAGGTCCTGCCGCTGACGGAGCAGGGGCTCGAGACCCTGCGCACGCCGCCGCGCCGCGACCCGCCGCCGCGGCCCGAGCCGCCGAAGCGTCACCGGCTCTGGGTGCGGCTGCCGGATAAGGACCACCCGGCCGTGAAGCGCATCGAGCTCATCCTCGAGATGTTCCCCGGCGACGAGCAGCTCGTGCTCGTGTTTGAGGACACGGGCCGGCGCGCCGCGGCCCGCTGCGTCGTGCACCCCGCGCTCGTCGAGGAGCTGCGCGAGCTGGCAGGGCCGGGCAACGTCGCCGTCACGGAGGAGAAAAGCCGTTGACGCGCCGGGCATTTTATGGTATCATGAACGTTAATTTATCTCCCGACCGGATAGGCACCGGCCGGGGGAGGTATTCAGGAGTGTGATGATCCGCAATGGACGCTGGCCCTAAGCAGGATTTATGGAATATTTTGCCTGTTATCATCGTGCTGCTCCTTGGCGCGGCCTATTTCGCCGTCATGGAGACAGCGTTTGCATCCGCGAGCCGCATCCGGCTCAAAGCCGCCGCTGACCACGGCAACCGCCGCGCCGAGCAGGCGCTGTATGTGCTCGACCACTTCGATCAGGCGATCACGACGCTGCTGATCGGCACGAACATTCTGCACCTGACGATCGCAACGCTCGTGACCGTGGCCGTGCAGCGGCAGTGGGGCATGTGGGCCGTCACCGCCGGCACGCTCGTCACGACCGTGGTCGTGTTCTTCGCAGGCGAGATGCTGCCGAAGAGCATCGCCAAGAAATACGCCGAGCGGCTGGCCATGCGCACGGCGCGCTCGCTGCGGTTTTTCATGGTGCTCTTTAAACCCCTGTCGGCCCTGCTCACCGCCTTCGGCAACGCCGTCGCCCGCCGCGTACAGAGCGAGCCCGCCGTGACCGTGACGGAGGATGAGCTGGCCGACATCATCGAGAACATGACCGACGACGGGGAGCTGACCGCCGAGCGCGGCGAGCTCATGAGCTCGGCCCTGTCGTTTGCCGACGTGCCGGTCGAGAGCGTCATCACGGCGCGCGTGGACGTCGCCGCCGTGGACGTGGACGATCCCCCGGAGGAGATCCTCGCCTACGTGCGCGAGCAGCGCCACAGCCGTCTGCCCGTGTATGCCGACAGAATTGACAATGTGATCGGCATCCTGCAGATCCGCAAATACATCAAGGCGTGCATTGCCGCCGGCGGCAAGGCCGTGGACGTGCGCCCCCTGCTCGACGAGCCCGTGTTCGTGCACCAGAGCACCCTCATCGCCGAGGTGTTGCCCGAGCTGAGCAGCCGCAAGGCAAACCTCGCCATCGTCACCGACAACTACGGCGGAACGCTCGGCATCGTGACCGTGGAGGACATCGTCGAGGAGCTCGTCGGCGAGATCTGGGACGAGGACGACGTGGTCGAGGAGTCGTTCGTGCCGCTCGGCGGCGGCCGCTACGAGGTCGATGCCGAGATGACCGTCGGCGAGGTGTTCGACCGGCTCGACTACACCGACCCCGAGGACGACGAGGAGCTGCGCTACAAGCTGCTCGGCGAGTGGACGTATGAGCAGTTTTCCTACATCCCGCGCGAGCGGGAGGGCTTCCGCTATCACCGGCTCGACGTGCGCATTTCCGACATGAAGCAAAAGCGCATCGTCAAGCTCGTCGTGCGCCTGCTGCCGGAGGAGACCGACGAGGCCGCCCCCGCGGACGCCGCCCCGGAGAAAGGGGGCGAGCCGGCATGAGCATCGTGTGGTATTTTGCCGCGCTCGTCGTGCTGATCGCGCTGTCGGCGTTCTTCTCCGCGTCGGAAATGTCGTATTCGTCGGCCAACCGCCTGCGGCTCGAAAACGCCGCCGAGGACGGCGACCGCCGCGCGAAAACGGCCGTCGGCATCCTCGACCACTTCGACCGCACCCTCAGCGCTATCCTCATCGGCAACAACCTCGTCAACATCGCGGCGTCGTCGCTCGGCTCCGTGATCGTCATCCTGCTCGCGGGCGAGCAGTGGACGTGGGTGTCCACCGTCGTGCTGACGCTGCTGGTCATCATCTTCGGCGAGACGATGCCGAAGATCGTCGCCAAGCAGAATGCCAACGGCATCGCCCTGCGCAATGCCTATATCATCCGCGCGCTGTCGGTCATCCTCTACCCCGTGATCTGGCTCGTCGTCGGGCTCGTGCACCTCATCACGCGCCCGCTGCACGGCGCTGCCGGCGACGGCGATCCCGAGGAGGCCGCCTCGCAGGAACTGCAGTCGATCATCGAGACGGCCGAGGACGAGGACGTGCTCGACGAGGACCGCAGCGAGCTGCTGCGCTCCGCGCTCGACTTTTCCGACGTCAGCGCGAGCGAGGCCATGACCGCCCGCGTCGACATGGTCGCCATCGACATCGACGACGACTGGGACGAGATCGTGCGCATCATCAACGATTCGTCGTATTCCCGCCTGCCGGTCTACTCTGGCAGCGTGGACAATATCATCGGTTTCCTGTACCTCAACCGCTTTTACAAGGCCATGATGGACGGCCGGCCGGACGATCTGCGCGCGCAGCTCATTCCGCCGTGCTTCGTCTACAAGACCACGCGCCTGCCCGACGTGCTGGCAAAGCTCCGCCGCGAGCAGAAGCACCTCGCCGTCGTCACGGACGAATACGGCGGCACGCTCGGCGTCATCACGATGGAGGACGTGCTCGAGGAGCTTGTCGGCGACATCTGGGACGAGAAGGACGTGGTGGAAAACGAGGTCGTCACGCGGCCCGACGGCGGCTATGAGCTCGACGGCGCCATGACGCTCTCGGACTTTCTCGAGCTGCTCGACTGGAACGAGGACGCCCTCGACGACGCCGACAGCACCACCGTCGGCGGCTGGACGCTCGAGCGCTTTGGCACGTTCCCGAAGGTGGGCGACAGCTTCCGGTACGAAAACCTCACCGTCACGGTCCTCGCCATGGACGGCCGCCGCGTCGAGCGCGTGCTCGTGCAGCCCGACCCGGACGCGGACAAGGACAAGGACAAGGACGCATAACGCATTCCGGTCGATGATCCGGCCTGTGCAAATTTTGCACAGGCCGGATTTTTGCTTACTTGTGTGAGGCATCTTGTGCCCGGAGTGGGAAAATTTGCCCAAGCGGCGCAAGATGTGGCGATTTGTATCAGAAAACTGTTAGTGTGTGAAAGTTTTTGCACACGAACAGGCATAAAGTTTCATTTTTCGCTTGAAATTTGCACAAATTGCAGGTATAATGAACGCATATTGAATCTTTGCAAGAGGAAAATTTCAAAAAGGAGAGAATCAACTATGAAGTTCAACAAAATCGTGGCGCTGGCGCTCGCCCTCGTCATGGTGTTTGCGCTGTGCGCCTGCGGCGGCGGCAATACCGACACCAAGACCGACGACACGGGTTCCGCTTCCAAGGTCGATACCAACACCGTCTCCGTCGGCGCGATCGTCATCGCCCGCGACGATGTCCCGACCGACGAGATCTATGCGTTCGTGTCCACCATCTTTGACAATCTCGACGCCATCACCGCTCAGCACGCCAAGGGCGCGGAGCTGAGCATCGAGGCTGCCGCCTCCGTCAAGGGCGTGCCGTATCACCCCGGCGCTGCCAAGTACTTTGAGGAGAAGGGCTTCAAGGTCGACGCGGTCAAGGAAGGCGCCGGCAACGGCACCGCTTCCGCGCTCAGCTTCGGCACCGGCGGCGAGTCCGGCACGTACTACGCCTTCGGCGGCGTGCTCGCTTCCTTCGTCTCCGGCAAGTCCAACTGCAAGGTCACGGCCCTCACCTCCGGCGGCTCTCAGGCCAACGTTGAGGATCTGACCAACGGTAACGTCCAGCTCGCGTTCGTGCAGAGCGACGTCATGAACTACGCCTACAACGGCCAGCGCCTGTTTGACAGCCCCGTCACCGGCTTCTCCGTCGTGGCTCAGCTGTATCAGGAGCAGGTGCAGATCGTCACCACCAACCCCGACATCAAGACCGTTGCCGACCTCGCCGGCAAGAAGGTCTCCATCGGTGCAGCCGGCTCGGGCGTGTACTTCAACGCCATTGACGTGCTCAGCGCTTACGACCTCAAGGAGTCTGACATCTCCGCCGTGTACCAGAGCTTCGGCGACAGCGCCGAGAGCCTGAAGGACGGCAAGATCGACGCCGCGTTCATCGTCGCCGGTGCGCCCACCACGGCCATCACCGACCTTGCCACCGCCGGCAGCGTCTACCTCGTCAGCCTCGACGACAGCCACGTGCAGTCCCTGCTTTCCGCTTCCCCGTACTACACCGCCGCCACCATCAAGGCCGGCACCTATTGATGCCCGAGGCGGTGATGCGCTGCATCCCGTAAACGTTCGCTACGGCGTCAGTACCCCTGACGCCGTAGCTTTTCCATCCTAACCGGAACGGAGGTTTCCCTCTATGTCTGACAACAAAAAGGCCGCGGACGCCGCGGCAAGCGCTTCGCTGCAGGAGGAAATGGACGCCGTCATGCGCAAGTATGACCGCGAATCCGCCACCCGCATCTGGGCGGGCAAGCCCAAGATCGTTATCTCCGTCGTCATGGCGCTGTTTTCAATCTACTGCATCTGGTCGACGCTGTTCAGCACGGCCGCGCTCGAGATCCGCCTGACCGCGTTCCTCGGGCTGATCGTCATCATGGGCTACCTGACCTACCCCGCCAGCAAGAAGCATGTGCACGCCAACCGCCTGCCGTGGTACGATATCGTCATCATGGTCATCGGCGCGGCTGCGTTTTTCTACTATTGCTTTAACTATTCCGTGCTCATCAAGACGCTCACCAGCGCCGCCAAGATGACGCCGTTTCTCATCGCCGTCGGCGTGGCCGGCATCCTCGTGCTGGCCGAGCTGTGCCGCCGCTGCGTCGGCCTGCCGATCCTCGTGGTCGTCGGCGCGCTGCTCGTGTACACGTTCGTGAGCATGCTCAACGCCGGGCAGACGTTCCAGCAGGTGCTCAGCCGCGTGATCTACACGCTCTTTTTCGGCACGTCCGGCGTGCTGAGCACGCCCGTGCAGGTGTGCGCGAAGTTCATCGCCGTGTTCATCATCTTCGGCGGCTTCCTTGAGCGAACCGGCATCGCCAGCTTCTTCATTGACGCAGCCAACGCCATCGCCGGCTGGACCTCCGGCGGCCCGGCCAAGGTCGCCGTTATCTCGTCCGCGCTGTGCGGCATGGTGTCCGGCTCTTCCGTCGGCAACACCGTCACCACCGGCTCGGTCACGATCCCGATGATGAAAAAGACCGGCTACAAGCCGGAGTTCGCCGGCGCCGTCGAGGCGGCGGCCTCCACCGGCGGCCAGATCATGCCGCCCATCATGGGCGCGGCCGCGTTCCTCATGGCCGAGTACATGGGCGTGACGTACGGCCAGGTCACGCTCTGGGCGATCCTGCCCGCCGTGCTGTATTTCGGCGGCATCTTCATCTCCGTGCATCTCGAGGCCAAGAAGCTCGGCCTCAAGGGCATCCCGCGCTCGGAGCTGCCCCGCTTCAAGTACCTCATCCGCAACGTCTATCTGCTGCTGCCGCTCGTGTTCCTGATCTGGATGGTCACGGCGAACATCCGCTCGCTGCAGTTTTCCGCCGCGATCGCCATCCTGATCTCCATCGCCGTGAGCCTGGTCGGCACCATCTGTGACGCCTCGGCCGAGGTGCGGGAGACCAAGACCGGCAGCGTCGCCGGCATCACCGCCAAAAAGACCGGCCGCATGATCCTCGACTCGCTCGAGGCCGGCGGCAAGGGCAGCATCACCGTCGCCGTGGCCTGCGCCATGGCCGGCATGATCGCGGGCTGCATCACCGTCACGGGCCTGGCGTCCAAGCTCATCAGCGGCGTCATTGCGATCAGCAGCGCCATCCCGAACCCGACGCTCTCGCTGCTGCTGGCGCTCTTCCTGACGATGCTCTGCTGCATCGTGCTCGGCATGGGCGTGCCCACGACCGCCAACTACTGCATCATGGCCTCCACCTGCGCGCCGATCCTCATCACGCTCGGCATCCCGAAGGTCGCGGCCCACTTCTTTGTGTTCTATTTCGGCATCGTCGCCGATATCACGCCGCCGGTCGCGCTGGCGGCCTACGCCGGCTCCGCCATCGCCAAGTCCGACCCCATGAAGACCGGCATCAATGCCACGAAGCTCGCCATCGCGGCGTTCATCGTGCCGTACATCTTTGCGATGAACCCCTCCATGCTGCTCATGGATCAGGGCGTGCTCGCCGCCATTCAGGTCATCATCACGTCGTGCCTCGGCATCTTCGGCATCGCCGCCGCGCTCGAGGGCTATATCGTCACGCGCGCGCCCTGGTGGCAGCGCATCCTGCTCGCCGCCGGCGGCCTGTGCCTGATCGACCCGGAGTTCATGACCGACGTCGTCGGCGTCGCGGTCATCGTGGTCGTCATCGTGCTGCAGATCGTCCTGCGCAAGCACAGCAAGCCCGCCGCCGCGTAAAAAAACCGGAACCTTTCGCTCGGATGCACGTCAGAGTATCTGACGTGCATCTTTTTGCGCGCCGCGCGCCGCCCGGCCCTGGGGTTTACACACGCGGGCCGGCGGCGTATAATATTCCCGTGCGAAGATTCGGAAAGGAGCGATCTGCATGAAACGAAACATCCCGGCGCTCGTGCTGGCGCTGGCGCTCGCGCTGTCTCTGGCCGCCTGCGGCCGCAGCGAGGAGACCGCCGCGTCCGCCCAGCCGACGGCTGCGGCCGACAAGGCGGGGAACATCACCCTCTGTCCGACGTATGACGACGGCAAGGGCGGCTATTTTTCCGTCACGCTGCCGGCCAGCTGGGGCGACGATTACCTGACCGAATGCGGCGCCAACGACGGCGGCTATTACGTCGGCTTTTACGAAAAGACCGACTACAACAACGGTCTGGGCGGCTTTCTGTTCATGCTTGAGGTCTTTCCCACCGATTATGACTATACCGTGCTGCCGGAGTATCAGGCCATCTGCGGCCTGACCGTCGACGGCGCGAACTACAACCTTATTGCCGAGCTGCCGACCGACGTGCAGTTCGCCAACGAGAACGCCGACCTCTACCGCAGCATGTCCAACGACTTTTCGGCCATCCTCAAGAGCCTGACCTTCTCCAAGGGCGTCACGCGCACGGAGGTCACGGCGCCCACGCAGACGTCCGGCAGCGGGTCTTGAAAACGCAGTGCGTGCAAAAAACACCGTCTCCCATTCGGGAGACGGTGTTTTTTGCTGGATGCCGTGCGGTTCCCTCCGGCGGCGCCGATGGGGCAGTGCGTGTCCCACGTTCACCTCATCCGTCGCGGCGGAACGCGCCGTCGGCATACGCATACACCGCGCAGCCGAGCGCGGCGGCGTCGGCCGCGTCGTGCGTGGCGAGCACGAGGGTCTTGGCCCGCGCCGCGTCCGCGACCAGCGCGGTCACGCGCTGCCGCAGCGCCGCGTCCAGCCCGCGAAACGGCTCGTCGAGCAGCAGCACCGGCGCGTCATACGCCAGCGCGCGCGCGATGGCCACGCGCTGCTGCATACCGCCGGAGAGCGCCGCGGGGTACTGGTCGCGCGCATCGCTCAGCTCCAGCCGCTCGAGCCACGCCAGCGCCTGCGGCATGGTCTGCGCCCGGTCGGAGAGCACGGCGTTGACGTTTTCCGCCGCCGTGCGCCACGGCAGCAGCCGCGGCTCCTGAAAGACGCAGGCCATGCGCCCCGGCGACACGCGCACCGTGCCGCCGTCCGGCGCGCGCAGCCCGGCGAGCACGCGCAGCAGCGTCGTCTTGCCGCAGCCGGACGGGCCCATGAGCGCGATGTGCCCGCCGTCGGGCACGGTGAGATCGACGGCGCGCAGGACGGCACGGCCGTCATACGTCACGGTGAGGTCACGTGTTTCGATCATGCGCTGCCGCCTCCTTTCCCGCGCGGAGTGAGTGCGCGCAGCACCAGCCGCTCGAGCCCGACGCTGAGCAGGATGACCGCGAGCGTCCAGGCGAAGAGGTCGGTGGTCTGCAGGTACAGCTTCGATTCATAGATCATGCGGCCGATGGCGCTGTGCGGCACGGTGAGCACCTCGGCGGCGATGCCGGCCTTCCAGCCGAAGCCGAGGCCCGAGCGCAGCGCGGCCAGAAAGTGCGGCCGCACGCTCGGCACATAGATCCGCCGCAGGACGCGCCCGCGCGGCCAGCCGTACACCCGCGCAAGCTCGAGCAGCGCGGGGTCGGCGCTGCGGATGCCGGTGCAGACATTGCTCCACACGACGGGCAGCACCATGAGCAGCGCGATGAACACCGGCAGCCAGTCGCGCGCGATCCAGATGAGCGCGAGCACGACGAACGACGCCACCGGCGTGGACTTGACGACCGTCATGAGCGGGCGCAGCAGCGCGTCGGCGGTTTTCGATATCGTGCACGCGGCGGCCAGCGCCACGCCGAGCACGACTGCCCCCGCCACGCCGAGCAGCACACGGCCGATGGACACGGCCGTGATGCGCCAGAACGCCCCGGTCGCGGCCAGCTCACACAGCCTGCACACGACCGTCCACGGCGCGGGCAGCAGCAGCTCCCGGTGCACGAGCAGCGCCAGCGCCGCCCACACGGCAAGCCAGAATGCGAGCGTCAGCGCGCCGCGGGCAAAGCGCTTCATTTCAGGATGCAGTAGAAGTCATCGCCCGGCACCTCGCCGCCGATGCTCTGCGGGGCGACGGTGCTCAGCGCCGTGAGAAACTCCGTCAGCGCGGCCTGCATGTCCGCGCCGGACACGAAGCAGACGTTGCAGTTCGGGATGGCCTTGGCGGCCACGGCGGCCTTGGCGAAGATGCCGGCATCCTCGATCATCTGGCCGGCCTGGTCGGGCTCGGCCGTCAGGTATTCGATGGACGCCTGATACTCGGTCAGGAACGCCTTGACCTCGTTCGGGTGCTCATCGGCAAACGCCTTGCGCACGACGACGCAGCCCTGCACGAGGCTGCCGGCCTCGGAGACCTTGTCCCACTCGGCGGTCAGGTCGAGCGCGCCGGTGAGGGCGGGGTTGGCCGCGCGGGCGATCGTGACCATCGGCTCCGGCAGCACGGCGATGTGCACCTCGCCGGAGGCGAGCGCCGTGTTGAGCTCCGCCGGCTGGGCATAGGTGTTGTCGATGGTGATGTCCGTGCCGACGGTCAGACCATTTTTCTCGCACAGGTACTGGAAGATGAACGTCGGGTTCTGCACGGGGACGCAGACGTTCTTGCCGCGCAGGTCGGCAAAGGACGTGATGTTCTCCGTGCCGTCGGTCACGACGTACAGCACGCCGCGCGTGTTGAGCGCGAGCACCTGCACGGCGCCGCCGGTCTTGTTGTAGAGCGCGGCGGCGGCGTTCGTCGGCAGGGCGGCGATGTCGGCCGTGCCGTTGACGAGCGCGGCGGTGGCGTTGCTCGGGTCGGTCTCGACGGTGAAGTTGTAGCTCAGCGCGGTCGTGCC
>ERZ1673700.2833-NODE-2833-length-12789-cov-5.858489_pt1 | contig 12789 bp, 9 predicted proteins | sample MGYA00580230_ERZ1673700 | MGnify/ENA primary metagenome ERZ1673700 (study PRJEB41218, sample SAMN15661782) | gut metagenome | host: Homo sapiens | place: Canada: London | collected 2015-08-20/2019-03-30 | study: EMG produced TPA metagenomics assembly of...
TCAAGATAATTTAAGAAGAACATTAGAATATAATGGTTACAAAGTAAAACAAGCTATGAATATAACAGATGTTGGACATTTAGTTTCTGATGGTGATGAAGGGGAAGACAAGATGATAAAGTCTGCAAAACAAGAAGGAAAAACACCATTAGAAATAGCAAATTATTATACAAAATTATTTTTTAGAGATTTAGAGAGATTAAATATTGAGATTCCAGAAATAATTTGCAAGGCAACAGATAATATTCAAGATATGCTAAATGTAGTAGAAGAACTAGTAAAAAAAGGATATGCATATGAAACTTCAACAGCTATATATTTTGATATTTCTAAATTAGATAAATATCCAGTATTATCAAATTTAGATGTAGAAAATCAAAAAGCGGGGGCAAGAGTAGAAGTAGATACAGAAAAAAGAAATCCACATGATTTTGCAGTTTGGATTAAAGCACCAGAAAATCACCTTATGAAATGGGATAGTCCTTGGGGACCAAGCTATCCTGGCTGGCATATAGAATGTTCTGTTATGAGCCAAAAATATTTAGGAGAAGTTTTTGATATTCATACAGGCGGTATTGATTTGATTCCAACACATCACGAAAATGAAATAGCACAAAGCAAAGGAATGTGTGGAAAGATACCAGCTAATTACTGGATGCATGGTGAATTTTTGCTAATAAATGGCGGAAAAATGTCAAAAAGTTTAGGAAATGTTTACTTGTTACAAGATATAGTAGACAGAGGATATGATCCTTTAGTATATAAACTATTTTGCTATTCAATACAATATAGAAAAAAATTAAACTTTACTTGGGAAGGAATGGATTCTGCAAAAATAGCGTTAGACAGGCTAAGAGAAGCATATCAAAAACATTTAACTGGAACAGAAGATGTATCAGAAGAACTTATATCAAAATATGAAAAGGATTTTAATGAAGCAATAAATGATGATCTTAATATGCCGGTAGCAATGAGTGTTGTATGGGAAGTAGCAAAAAGAACTGAGAAATCTAAAAAGTTAGCAGAACTGTTAAAGAAATTTGATAGAGTTTTAGGAATTAAAATTGATGAACACAAAGAAGAAGAAATACCAGAGGATATTAAAGAATTATTAACCAAAAGGGCAGAAGCAAGAAAGAACAAAGATTGGGCTGAGTCAGATAAAATAAGAGACATAATAAAAGAAAAAGGATACATTGTTAAAGATTCAAAAGAGGGTCAAACAGTACAAAAAATATAAGAAAATACTTGCAAAAAGCATATTTGGTGTGTTATAATAATACTCGTTGAAAAAACACATAAAGCTAATTTGAGGAGAGTGCTTTACATAACAGTAAAGTTTCCAAAGATGATGATACTTTATGGAAGATTAAAACTAAGAGGAGGAATTTAAAATGGCAGTAGTTGCAATGAAACAATTACTAGAAGCAGGTGTTCATTTTGGACATCAAACAAGAAGATGGGATCCAAGAATGGCTGAATATATTTTCCAAGCTAGAAATGGTATCCATATTATCGATTTACAAAAAACATCTAAAAAACTAGACGAAGCATATAGCTTTGTTAAAGAACAAGCAGAAGAAGGAAAAACAATTCTTTTCGTAGGAACTAAAAAACAAGCTCAAGAATGTGTAAAAGAAGCTGCAGAAAGATGTGGAATGTATTATGTAGATCAAAGATGGTTAGGAGGAATGTTAACAAACTTCAAAACTATCAGAACAAGAGTAGAAAGATTAAAAGAATTAGAAAGAATGCAAGAAGATGGAACTTTCGAAGTTCTACCTAAAAAAGAAGTAATCGTTCTTAAAAAAGAGATGGAAAAATTAGAAAAGAACTTAGGTGGAATAAAAGAAATGGAAGAAATTCCAGGGGTTTTATTCGTAGTAGACCCTAAAAAAGAAAGAACAGCTATATTAGAAGCTAAAAAATTAAATATACCAGTTGTAGGTTTAGTAGATACTAACTGCAATCCAGAAGATGTAGATTATGCAATACCTGGAAATGATGATGCAATAAGAGCTGTTAAATTAATAGCAGATGTAGTTGCAAATGCAGTTATAGAAGGAAATCAAGGAGAAACTTTCGAAACATCAGCTGCAGAAGAACAAGTAGCTGAAAATACAGAAAAAAGTATGGAAGAAGTTGCTGAAGAAGCAGTAGAAGAATAATAGATGAAAGGTGAGAAGATATAAAATATTAATTAAATCTAGAAATTGATGTTTTACTTTCTCACTTTTTTTAGATAAGAGTAAAAGAACGATAAGTTCTATAAATAAAAGGAGGAATAAAAATGATTACAGCTGCTCAAGTTAAAGAGTTAAGAGAGAAAACAGGTGCAGGAATGATGGACTGCAAAAAAGTTTTAACAGAAACAGATGGCGATATGGAAAAGGCAATAGAATTATTACGTGAAAGAGGTATAGCAAAAGCTGCAAAAAAATCTGGAAGAGTTGCAGCAGAAGGTTTAGTAGAATGCTATGTTTCAGAAGATGGAAAAGTTGGAGCTATAGTAGAAGTTAATGCAGAAACAGACTTCGTTGCTAAGAACCAAGAATTTAGAGATTTTGTTATGGATGTAGCAAAACAAGTAGTAGAAAAAAATCCAGCAAATGTAGAAGAATTATTAGCACAAGAATCAATTTCAGAAGCAGGAAAAACTGTGCAAGAAGTTTTAACAAATAAAATAGCAACAATCGGAGAAAATATGAATATCCGTAGATTTGAAAGATTTGAAACAACAGGTATAGTAGAAAAATATATTCATGGTGATGGAAAAATAGCAGTTTTAGTAGAATTAACAAATGGAACTACTGAACTTGCAAAAGATATATGTATGCAAATTGCAGCAGCAAGACCAGAATTCGTTAAAGATACTGATGTACCAGAAGAAAGAGTTCAAAAAGAAATGGAAATCTTAAAAGTACAAGCTATGAACGAAGGAAAACCAGAAGCTATAGCTGAAAAAATGGTACAAGGAAGATTAAGAAAATTCTACGAAGAAATCTGTTTAGTAGACCAAGCATTTGTAAAGAATCCAGATAAGAAAATTTCTGATATATTAAAAGAAAATAATGCAGAAGTTATTAGATTTGCTAGATTCGAAAAAGGTGAAGGAATCGAAAAGAAAGAAGAAAACTTTGCAGAAGAAGTTGCAAAACAATTACAATAAATAGAGAGATAAAAGGGGGCTAGCGATAGCCTCTTTTTTATGTGCAAAAATATTTCTTAAAAAAATTTTAAAAATGTATACTATATATATGTATTTGTAGTATAATAATAAAGAATTTTTAGGAGGGCGATATGGAAGAAAATAATTTTTCAAAAAGCATTTTTATTAAAAGTATAATACTAACTGTATTAGTAACTGCTGTAGTAGCTTCAATGGTTACGATGATTGTAATGGATAATAATGAATCTAGCTCTTTATTAGATAGAATATCTACTAAGCTAGCAAGCATAGAACAAATAGTTGATAAAGATTATTTAGGTGAAATAGATGAAAATAAAATTTTTGATGAAACAATGAAAGGATATGTGGATGGATTAGATGATGAATATTCTCAATATTTTACAAAAGACGAATTAGAAGAATATAAGACTGACAATATAGAAGGACAATTTGTAGGAATTGGTGTATATATAATTCAAGATACAGAGAAAAATGCCATAAGAGTTTTGGCTCCAATTAAAGGATCTCCAGCAGAAACTGCAGGTATTTTAGCAGGTGACTATATAGTTCAGGTAGATGGAGTACCTTACACAGGAGAGCAAATTACAGAAGCAACTAACAAAATGAAAGGTCAAGAAGGAACAACTGTAAAAATTCAAGTATTAAGAGGAGAAGAAACGTTAGATTTTGAGGTGGAAAGAAAAAATGTACGAGTTAATCCTATAGAATCTAATGTTTATAACAATAATATAGGGTATATAAAAATTTCTAGTTTTGACCAAGGATGTAGTAAAGAGTTTACTACGAAATTACAAGAACTAAAAAATCAAAATATAGAATCATTAATTATAGATTTAAGAAATAATGGTGGAGGAATTGTAGACGAAGCAACAGCCATTGCAGATTTGTTTACAAATAAAGGAAGCACATTATTAATAACAAAAGATAAAGACGGAAATGAAGATATTACATATGCAGAAAGTGATAAAGCAATCGATGTTCCTATAATAGTTTTAACAAACGAGAATACAGCAAGTGCTTCAGAAATATTAGCAGGAGCATTAAAAGATAACAATGTAGCAAAAATTGTAGGAACTACTACATTTGGTAAAGGAGTAATACAAGAGTTATTAACAATGAAAGATGGAACAGGATTAAAACTTACAACAAATGAATATTATACTCCAAATAGAAGCAAAATAAATAAAGTAGGTATAGAACCAGATGAAAATGTTGAATTACCAACTGAGTATAAAAATGCACTTACAGTACCACAAGAGCAAGATACTCAATTAAACAAAGCAATAGAATTACTAAAGGAATAAAGGAGATAAAAATGAAACATGCACAACGTCAAAAGAAAAAAATAATTACAAAGCAAAGAAAACAAATATATATAATAATAGCTATAATAACGATAATTTTATTGGCTGCAACAGGAGTTTTGGGTGTTAAAATTGCAAAAAATGGTTTATCCTTAAAAGGTATGTTAATGACAAGTATAGGTCAAGATGAAAAAGACATCCAAAATCTAGATCCATTTTATTGTCTAGTAATGGGAATAAGCGAAGATATAGAAGCAGAATTGACAGATACTATTATGCTTTGTGCATATTATCCAAATGAACAAAAAGTGTCTATTCTTTCAATACCAAGGGATACATTTGTAGGTAATAGTACATCAAATGCAGATTCATATGATAAAATAAATGCTTTATATCAAACTTCACCAGAAAAAACTTTAGAGGCTGTTAGAAATTTAACAGGAATAGATGTTAGAAATTATGTTGTAATTAGTAATAATGCATTAAGAGATGTAGTAGATGCAATTGGTGGAGTATACTTTGATGTACCTGTAAACATGAATTATGATGATTGGGGACAAAAATTACATATAAATTTAAAAAAGGGATATCAACTATTAGATGGTGATAAAGCTGAGCAATTAGTTCGTTTTAGACATAATAATGATGGAACAACATATCCAGCATCATATGGTACGCAAGATATAGGAAGAATGAGAACACAAAGAGAATTTTTGAAAGCAGCTGCAAAACAAATTTTAACAGGAAATAATATTTTCAAAATAGACGATATAATGCAAGTTGTTTTTGAAAATATAGAAACTAATTTAAAAATGGAAGATATAATTAAATATATTCCTTCTGCAACTGAATTTAATCCAGAAAATATACAGTCAGAAATGCTTCCTGGAGAAGCAGATTATATTGGAGTACTATCTTTCTATGTAAATGATGAAGAAGAAACCAATGCATTAGTAAGTTCTTTATTTGGATTAACAGAAGAGCAAATAGAAGCTAATAAAGAAAAATTTGAAAAAGAGAGTGGAAAGAAGATACGTACTACAACAAATACAAAAACAAATAGTAAGAATACTACAAAAAATACTAATAAAAATACTACAACCACAAATTCTAATAAAAATAGTTCGAAGACTAACACTTCAGGTGGAAATACTAATACAGGTAAAACTCCTTCAAAACCTGTTGATAACAATGGAGAAACAGGAAATAGTGGAAGTGAATCAAATTCAGGAAATGGATCAGGTTCTAATAGTGGCTCAGGAAATGGATCTGAATCAGGCTCAGGTAATGGGTCAGAATCAGGCTCTGGTAGTGGAAGTGGCTCAGAATCTGAATCAGGATCAGGAAGTGGGGCTGGCTCAGGTTCTGGCAGTGAAACAGGAAGTGGTTCTGGAACAGAGTCAGGAAGTGGGAATGGAGAAACTACAACTGAATAAAATGAAAAAAGAGAACGATTTTGTTCTCTTTTTTCATATATATAGATTATTTAGTTAAATCAATAACTTTAGTTAAAATATCGCCATATTTTTCTATTGCAGTTTCTCCTTTATTTACTAAAAAATTATCAATGGAAATATCTGATTTATCATGATTTTCAACAGTATTATTAATATTTTTATAGACGGTAGAAGATATAGATTGTTTAGTACCATTTATTAGGTCTAATGTATCTTGTGCATTTACTTTTACAAGTCCATTTACTTCATTTGGGTCAAAATGAAAATCTTTTCCATTACCACTATATTCACAAACATAAACATTGGAAAATGCTCTATCTCGAAACATAGAACCATCACTTTTTTGTTTATCCATAGTAAAAGTATATATATTTACAAGTTCTGCTTTTTCATAATTTACATCAATTCCAATTTCCTCTTTTATTTCTCGTGCAAATCCTTGTTTTACAGTTTCACCGGCTTTAATATGTCCAGACGCAGTTGTATATAATTTATTAACATCTGCTCTTATTTGAAAATAAACATTACCTTCTTTATCATATAGCCAACAATGAATTGTTTTATGCCATAATGCATTTTTATGTACATTTTCTCTTGTTTCTTTTCCAATATAATTTCCATTTTCATCATAGATATCTAAGTATTCCATATGAAATCTCCTTTAACAATAAATTCTATAAGTATTCTAACATATAAATAATATAACTTAAAGAGAAAAATATAATAGACCAAATTACAACTAAGAATATTGAAGAATAGGGAGAACGAAGGCAGTAACTTATGGAGACGATTTTTATATAGATGAATTGATGGCTGTAGTCATTATTAATCAGATGTAGAATGTAGAAACTGTATACAAGACTAAAGTTCTAGAAGGTTTAGATGAAGATATCATAAAAATGTAGAATTTACAATGAAATAAAATAAAATAAAAGAAAAAAGGCAAAATTCCCTACAAATCTAGGTCTTGCCTTTTTTCTATTTTTATATAATTATAATTTATTCTATATAAAACAAACATAGATTATTTTATTGTGCAACTTCTAATAATTTCTTATTAACTCTAGATTGAACTTCAATATAATAGTTGGCTTCTTCTATTGACATATTTGAAGAATTCCATTTATTGAATGCAGAAACTTGTTGTGAATATTTTTGCAACATTGTAGAATATTGTGATAATAATGTTGGGTCTGTTGAGTTTGCTTTATATTTTTTCATAAACTCAACATATTCATCCATAAAAGATTCGTATGAATCCATTGCGTCTTTAAATTCTTTTGACAATCCAGTTGAACTACTTGATGTTTCGGCTCCGTTTGAAGATGTATTTTGTTTATCAGTTGTAGATTGTGTTGTGTTTTCAGTTGTAGTTGGTGCGGATGTTGTATTATTAGAATCAGAAGAATTTGATTTTACATGAATATTTATTCTTTTTCCACCATAATACGTAAGCTCTAAATGAAATCCATCAGCATTATCAGCTTTATAAAGTTTATTAGATTTATCATAATTTATATTATAGCCTTTATTTGAACATTCATTTACATATGCATCATAATCTTCTTTAGATATATTTCCTAATGTTATATTAAGTTCATTTGATTTATCTGTATTTATATATCCACCATCAAAAGTTGGTATAGGTAAAGTTGATGCTAATTCACTTGTAGGCCAAGTAATTTCTTTAAGTTCTGTAGGAACAGAAATTGATATACTCATTTTAGTATCTTCATAAGTATACATGTATAGCCTATATGATTCTTCATTAAAGCCCTCAAAACTTGAGCCTGAAGAAACATCTATATTGAAGCCATTATCTTCACATTGTTTCTTATAATTATTATATTCTTCTTGAGATACATCATATAATATTATTTGTAAATTTTTATCTGTATTATATTTAATCTCACCTCTACTTGATGGTAAAGTCGGTAAATAATGTCCTAATTGAGTCGTTGCTAAATCTATTTTTGCTCCTTTAGTTCCAAAGATTATAGAAAATATAGCAATAAGAAGAATAACAATAATAATTGCAATAAACCACCATTTTTTATAAATTGCTTTTTTTATTTCATTTGATTTTATTTCTTCTTTCTTATCCATTTTTATCTCCCCTTTTAAATAATTTCTGTATTTTTAGTGTTATTAATATGCTGAAAAGTATATTAAAGATTGCTTAGTTGTTAATATTTTCACCTCCTATGAAGAATTATATGTTCATTAAATTTTATTATAAATGTATGTTGGATTCATTATAGCAATACTATTTTACTTTTTCAATAATACAGCATAAGTTTACAAATTATTTTGCTATAAGATTAATGCTATCGCTATGTAAGTAATAGAATACATAAATAAATGAAAAATAGTCGTATAAAAAAAGATTTATTAAGACTTTGAAGTATTAATAAATCTTTTGGTGCCATTGGGCAGAATCGAACTGCCGACCTTTGGGTTACGAATCCACTGCTCTACCAACTAAGCTACAACGGCATAAATATTTTTTAAAATTAAATACAACTATAATTTTATACTCAAAAAATAACAAAAGCAATAGTTTTTTAGTTATTTTATAGAAATTTCATAAATATTATGGTACAATACTATGGATTATAAAAATAAATAAAGAAGGAAGAAAACATGGGATTTTTTAGTAAATTAAAAGAAGGTTTAAGTAAAACAAAAAATTCATTTGATGAAAAAATAAATAATGTATTTAGTCACTTTAGAAAAGTAGACGAAGAACTTTTAGAAGAATTAGAAGAAGCATTAATTATGTCAGATGTTGGAATGGACACATCATTAGAGATAATTTCAAATTTAAGAGATAGAATAAAAAAAGAAAAAATAGAAGACGAAGAAGATGTAAAAAGAGTATTAAGAGAAGAAATGCTAAAACTTTTAGATGTAGGAAATAATGATTTAAGATTAGAAACTACCCCATCAATAATATTAGTTGTAGGAGTAAATGGTGTAGGCAAAACTACTTCAATAGGAAAAATTGCAAATAAACTAGTAAAAGAAGGTAAGAAGGTAGTAATTGCGGCTGCAGATACATTTAGAGCAGCAGCAGTAGAGCAACTAGAGATTTGGGCTAACCGAGTTGGATGTGAAATGGTTAAAAAAGACGAGGGTGCAGATCCAGCTTCTGTAGTATTTGACGCCATAAAAATTGCAAAAGACAAAAATGCTGATGTATTAATTTGTGATACAGCAGGAAGACTTCATAATAAAAAATATCTAATGGATGAATTAGGAAAGATAAATAAAATAATAAATAAAGAATTACCTGATACAACAAAGGAAACATTATTGGTACTAGATGGTACAACAGGGCAAAATGCTATAATGCAAGTAAAAGCTTTTAAAGAAACTGTAGATATAACAGGTTTAGTGTTAACAAAATTAGATGGTACTGCAAAAGGTGGAGTTGTAATAGGAATTGTTGCAGAAAATAAGATACCAGTTAAATTTATTGGTGTCGGCGAGCAAATAGATGATATGGAAAAATTTAATGCAGAAGATTTTGTTAATGCAATTATATAATGGAGGTAAAAAAATGGAAGAAAAAGTAGAAGCTAAAACACAAATAAATCCGGAAAAGAAATCGAAAACTAGAATGTTATTGGTACTATTATTTTTAGTTATAGTAGCAATAATAGGATATATTACTTTAAGAGGACAATATTTAGAATTGCTAGAGATAGGAGAAAATTATACTTCTGTTTTTTGGCAAAATCTTACATATAAATCAGTAGCTTTTGTAATAAGTTTTGTTATATTATTTATAATAATATATTTAACAAATAAAGGAATAAAAAAAGAGCTAAAACCATTTTTTGATGCAGAAAAAAGACAAGTTCCAAAACTTTTAAATAAATCATTAGCATTGGTTGTTTCAATTATAGGTAGTGCTATTATAATGAATGTATTTACAGAAAATGCAATGTTATTTGTAAATAGTACTCAATTTGGTATAGGTGATCCTATATTTAGTTTGGACATTGGATATTTTATTTTTCAAAAGCCATTTATAGAAATGATACTTATGCTTTTAATCAGTATAACGATTTGTGTATTAATATATTCAGTAATATATTATATAGTTACATTTAATGTGTGTTTTGATGGAATAGATAGAAATACATTAAAACAAAGCAATTTAGTAAATAAAATTTTTAAATATATAAAAATAGTAGTTGTATTTTTAGGAGTTTATATTATTTTTAAAACACAAGATTTAGGAATAGATCAAAGTGTAACATTACAAGATGATGATTCAACAAGAATATATGGTGCAGGACTAACAAGTGTTACAATTAAACTATGGGGATATATAATATTTGCTATTTTAATGGTTGTGGCGGTATTTAAAGCAATTAAATTCTTTAAAGAAAAGAAAACAAGAAAAGTTGTAATCTCATTAGTAACTATACCAGGTTATTTATTAGCATTATTCTTAGTAATGACAATATTCCAATTTGCTTTTGTTAAACCAAATGAATTAGATAGAGAAAAACAGTATATAGAAGCAAATATCAGAAATACAAGAACTGCATATAATATAAATGTTCAAGAGAATGAATTAGATAGCTCAGAATATAATAATTTAGATGTAGTAAATGATAATTCAGAGACAGTAAATAATACAGCTATAGTTAGTCAAGATATAACATTAGATACTTTAAATGATAATCAAACAAGTTCTAATTATTATAGTTATAGCAATTCACAAATAGGAAAATATAATATTAATGGAAATGATGAATTAGTTTATTTATCACCAAGACAAATAGAAAGCAAAAATAACACAAGTTATAATAATAAAACATATGAATATACACATGGGTATGGAACGGTAATTACATCAGCGACAGAAACTGATGAAACTGGAAATATGGAATATATTCAAAAATCATTTGACGGAAGTGATAATCAAATAAATGTAACACAACCTAGAATTTATTTTGGTCTTGACGAAAATACACCAATAGTTACAAATTCAAAGGATAAGTCAGAATTTGATTATCCAAAATCTGATACAGAAACAGCTCAAAATACATATGATGGAAGTGCAGGACTTACAACAAATTTCTTAGATAGATTAGTATTAGGAATAAGAGAAAAGAACTTAAATATAACATTTTCTTCAAGTATTACAAATGAAAGTAAAATATTATTAAATAGAAATATATTAGAAAGAGTTGAAAAGGTATTTCCATATGTAATTTATGACGAAAATCCATATCAAGTAATTACATCAGACGGAAGAATTGTATGGGTAATAGATGGTTATACAACAGCTTCTAATTATCCATATTCACAAATGTCTGTTATAGAAAGAAATGGAACAAGAGAAAGATTAAACTATATTAGAAATTCTGTAAAAGTTATAGTTGATAGTTATAATGGAACAGTTAATTTTTATATTACAGATACAACAGATCCAATAATTATGGCATATAAAGAAATTTATCCAGAATTATTTAAGACAAAAGAAGAAATACCACAAGATATTGCAGAACATTTTGTTTATCCAGAATTTTTATATAATATACAAGCAGATATGTTAGAAAGATATCATAATGTTAAAGCAGATGTTTTATATAGAAGCAGTGATGTATGGGATAGAGCAACACATACAACAGGTCAAACATTAAGAACAACAGGAACACCTATAGATCCATATTACACAATGGTAAAAACAGTTGATAGCGAAGAATCACAATTAGGATTGGTTTTACCATATACATTAGATGAAAGACAAAGTCTAATTTCTTATCTAGTAGGAACATATGATAATAATGGAAATAGTAAATTAACACTATATAAATATTCTGTAGATAGTAATATAATTGGACCAATGCAATTAGATACTCAGATAGAACAAGATGAAGAAATATCATCAACATTACAAAATTTAAATGTTACAGGAACAAGATTAATAAGAAATATGATAATGGTACCAATAGATAATACAATTTTATACGTAGAGCCAATATATCAAGTAATGTTAAATGAGTCTGAGGTTCCGGTACTTAAAAAAGTGATTGTAGCAGTAGGTAATAAAGTAGCAATAGGAAATAATTTAACAGAAGCATTAAGAAATCTTGGTTCTCAATCTGCAATAAATATTGAGGTTTCAAATACAGATGATATTAATTCAATAATAGATGAGATAATAAAAGCAAATAATAATGTAGAAAACTCAACACGAAATAATGATTGGGAAATGGTTGGTAGTGATATGTCTACTTTACAATCTTTAATAGATAGGCTAGAAGAGTTAGTAATAGAGAAGAAAGAACAAGAAGCAAAAGAGGCTGATAGCGTATCAGATGAAAATACTATAACTGATGATACTAATTCAATAGATACGCAAATGGTAAATGAAATTGAATAAAAAATCTAAAAAAACACACCATAATATTGGGTGTGTTTTTTATGTTAGAGAAAAGTATTAAAATACTAATAGAGCAAATGGAAAAATTAAATTATAATCTAAATAAAAATAAATTTATAGATTTAATTGAGGTTATGGGAAATAAAAAAGAAATGATTTTTAGAAATTTATTTTCTGGCTTATGGAAGGGGATAGGAATAGGTGTAGGTGTAACACTAGTAACTGCAATAATTATAGTAATTTTACAAAAAATAATTAAATTAAATATACCAGTAATTAGTGAATATATAACTGATATAGTAGAAATTGTCGAAAAAACAAAGTCGATTAGATAAATAAATTGTATAAAATATAAAAATATACTTTAAAAATAAAAACATATTGTATATAATAATATATATCAAAAATGGAGGGAACTTAAATGAACTTACC
>ERZ1673700.2848-NODE-2848-length-12721-cov-34.281067_pt1 | contig 12721 bp, 9 predicted proteins | sample MGYA00580230_ERZ1673700 | MGnify/ENA primary metagenome ERZ1673700 (study PRJEB41218, sample SAMN15661782) | gut metagenome | host: Homo sapiens | place: Canada: London | collected 2015-08-20/2019-03-30 | study: EMG produced TPA metagenomics assembly of...
CGGTAGCCATGGCCAGCGCCAGCCCCCACACCAGACTGGAACGGCTCATCCACACTCCGGCGGGCGGCCTCCGGGTAGGCGCGCTGGATGCGCTTTTCCGCATACACGGCAATGCGGCGGCGCAAGGTATCGGATCGCGCCTCCAGTTTCTGGTTCAGCTGTTCCAGCACCGGGTGCTGCGCCGCGTACCGCCCCACCAGAACCGCCGAGCCCAGCTGGTCCAGCGCCGCGATGCCGTGTGCTTTAGCCGCCGTCGTTTTTGGAATCCCGAAAGTTCAGAGCTGCCATCAGGCATCCAAACGCACCCGCCCAGAGAAGGCCGGTATAGCACAAAGTCTTTTTCTTTGCGACCAACTTTCCTTGGCAAAACTATACGGTTCTTGTTAAGAATCGTTGCGATTCATCTGCATTTGCAGACAAAACGAAAGACCGCGCCGTAAACGGAACACAGCTTACGCAAGCAATGCCGTCGTATATACAACGGCAACTTTTGCGTTGCAAAATACTTGTTGGGAACACCCAAACCCTTGAACTGCATCCGTTGGATGCAGGATTAGCGTCTCCAAATGAGAAAGTTTATGGCTCTAACACATTGTCAGCCATTGGTAAACAACTTTTTCCAGTCAAAAAAGAAAATAGCAATGATTAAAGATGAACATTGCAGAAAAATGTGATACAATAGAAAATGAAAATCCAAACAACAGGAGGAATCCCCTCGTGGCCAACAACGTGAACGTCAAAAAACTGGAAGCTGACCTGTGGGAGTCGGCAGATCTGCTGCGTGCAGGCTCTAAACTCACCTCGAACCAATACTGTATGCCGGTACTGGGACTGATTTTTCTGCGGTATGCGTACAGCCGCTTCAAACTGGTGGAGCGGGAGATCCTGAAAGACCGTCCCATGCGCGGTGGCCGGGTGCTGCCGGTGGAACAGAGCGACTTTGCCGAGAAGAGTGCACTGTTTCTGCCCAAGGAGGCGCAGTACAATTACTTGGTCAATTTGCCCGCCAACATCCCGGAGCAGGGGCTGACCGGCATCGAGGGCAATCCTCTGAACAGTCTGGGCGAAGTGGTGAACAACGCCATGGAACTGGTGGAGCAGCAGAGCGAGCAGCTGCAGGGCGTTCTGCCGAAGGACTACACCATCTTCTCGGATGAACTGCTGGGGGAACTGCTGCGCATCTTCAACAATGATGCGTTGGACGATGTGGGCGGCGATGTGATCGGCCGTATCTACGAGTACTTTTTGAATAAGTTTGCCAAGAATGTGGCACAGGATGACGGCGTGTTCTTTACGCCGAAATCGCTGGTGAAAATGATCGTCAATGTGCTGGAGCCTGCCCACGGCGTTCTGTTGGACCCGGCTTGCGGCAGCGGCGGTATGTTTGTGCAGACCGGCGACTTTGTAAACCATGCGGGCATGATCGCCAACAACACCATGACCTTCTACGGACAGGAAAAGGTGGAGTACAACGCAAAGCTCTGCCTGATGAATATGGCCGTGCATGGTCTGACCGGCGTGATCAAGTCCGGCGATGAAGCCAATACCTTCTATCACGATGCCCACAACCTGAACGGCTGCTGCGACTATGTGATGGCAAATCCGCCGTTTAACGTGGACAAGGTCAAGTCGGAGTCGGCGCAGAGTGCCGGGCGGCTGCCCTTTGGCCTGCCCGGTGTGAACAAGGCCAAGGAGATCGGCAACGCAAATTATCTGTGGGTGTCCTATTTCTACTCCTACCTGAACGAGCATGGCCGCGCGGGTTTTGTGATGGCGTCCTCGGCTACCGACAGTCAGGGCAAAGACAAGGACATCCGTGAAAAACTTATCCAGACCGGCCATGTGGACGTGATGATGAGCGTGGGTAACAATTTCTTCTACACCAAAAGCCTACCCTGTTCGCTGTGGTTTTTGGATAAGGGCAAGCCGGAGCATCTGCTGGACACCGTACTGTTCATCGACGCCCGCAACTATTATACCGTGGTGGACCGCACCCAGAACGAGTGGAGCGACTGGCAGTTGAAGAACCTCAACGCTATTGTCTGGCTCTATCGCGGCGAGGTGGACAAGTATAAGGTGCTTCTGGCGGAGTATCACGCAGAGCTGGCAGACGACCGCCCCTTTGCAGAGATTCGGGCCGCACTGGAACAAAACGTGCAGACCAAGCGGGAAGAAGCCAAAGCCGCTGTGGAGGCAGCACCCCGCAAGGAGCGCAAGGCCACGCAGGAAAAGTTCGACAAGGAGCTGGAAGCCCTCAACGAGAAGCTGACCGTTGCCAAGGAGGCCGTCTGGCTCACCGAAAAATTTGGCGAGGGCGTTTATCAGGATATCCCCGGTCTGTGCAAGGTGGCTAGCCGCGACACCATCCTCAACGAGAAAGGCGCATCCCTGACGCCCGGTGCCTATGTGGGCGTTGCACCCGTGGAGGATGACGGTGTGGATTTTGCCCAGCGGATGAAAGAAATCCACAAGGAGCTGCTGGAATTGCAGGCAGAGTCCAACCGCCTGATGGAAACCATCTCGAAGAATCTGGAGGAGATGGGGGTATGATTTTAAGTGATGTGTGTGAATTTATTGTGGATTGTCCGCATTCGACTGCACCAGATGAAGGGAAAGGTTATGAAAATCCGGATGGTACGCATACAAAATTATTGGAATCATTGAAAGCCTTAAACCAACTGGTAGAAGAAGCAAGAGTAACAATAAGAAACAATCAAACGTGGTAAGAATGAGGTGATCCTATGAGCCGCGAATACTCCGAAAATGTCCTTGTTCAGAACAGTGCGGGCAACCTGCTGCAAAATGTTCTGGGCTGGGAGGTGGTGCTGGCTTACAACTCCGAAAAGCTGGGGCAGGACGGGACGTTGGGCCGCACCAGCTATGGGGAAGTGTTGCTGACCCGGTATTTTCGGCAGGCGCTTTTGCGGCTGAACCCATGGCTCACCCCGAACCAACTGGACGAGGTGCAGAAGAAATTCACGGCGCACGTTTCCACCGCATCCCTGATGCAGATCAATGAGGAAAAGTATTTTCTGCTGCGGGATGGCATCCCGGTGACGGTCAAGCGGCCGGATGGCCGCACCGAAACGCGGAGTGCGGCGGTGATCGACTTCAAAAACCCGGAAAACAATCATTTCCTCGCCGTAAAAGAAATGAAGATCCACTCGCAGCTGTACCGCTGCCGGACAGACATTGTGGGCTTTGTCAATGGCATTCCGCTGCTGTTTATCGAGCTGAAAAAGCCTACCGTGGATGTGCAGAACGCCTACATAGACAATTACCGAAATTATCTCGATACCATTCCGCAGCTGTTCTATTACAATGCCTTCCTTATGCTGTCCAATGGATTGGAAGCCAAGGTGGGCACGCTTGGCAGCAAGTACGAGTTCTTCCACGAGTGGAAGCGTCTGAAGGAGAGCGATGCAGGCAGAGTGGAGCTGGAAACCATGCTGCGGGGCATCTGCGAGAAAAAGACCTTCCTCGATCTGCTGGAAAACTTCATCCTTTACGACCATTCCGGTGGGCGCACCACCAAGATTCTGGCCCGCAACCACCAGTATCTCGGCGTCAACGAGGCCGTCAGTGCTTACGAGAACCGCAAGTTAAAAGACGGCAGACTGGGTGTGTTCTGGCACACGCAGGGGTCTGGCAAGAGTTATTCGATGGTCTTTCTGGCGCAGAAGATCCGGCGCAAGTTTGCAGGCTCGCCCACCATTGTGGTACTGACCGACCGTGACGAGCTGAACCGGCAGATCAGCGATACCTTTGAAAACTGCGGTCTGCTGGGCAAGACAAAGGCTTCGCAGTTCATTGCATCCAGCGGTACAGACCTTGTAAAAAAGCTGCAGGGCAACCCCAGCTTTGTGTTTACCCTGATCCAGAAGTTCAATCTGCCCAAGGAGCCGCCCATCTACCCGGATCACGACATTCTGATTTTGTCGGACGAAGCCCATCGCAGCCAGTACGGCATTTTTGCAGACAACATGATGCACCTGCTGCCCACGGCGTCCCGCATCGGCTTTACCGGTACGCCGCTGCTGGCGGATGACCATATCACCGAGCGCACCTTTGGCGGGTATCTGTCGGTGTATGATTTCAAGCGGGCGGTGGAGGACGGCGCAACGGTGCCGCTGTATTATGAGAACCGTGCGGATAAGATCGCCCAGTTGGACAAGCCGGAGATCACCGGGCGGATTTTGGATGCCATTGAAGCCGCCGACCTTGATCCCTCGCAGGAGGAAAAGCTGGAACGCGAGTTTGCAAAGGAGATCCATATTCTCACCGCAGATGAACGGCTGCGTTCCATTGCAAAGGACTTTGTGGAGCATTACTCTGACCTTTGGACCAGCGGCAAGGCGATGTTCGTCTGCCTGAATAAGGTCACCTGTGTGCGGATGTACAATTATGTGCAGGAATGCTGGCGGGCAAAGATCAGGGAGCTGGAAGCCCGGCAGGGCGCAGTGACCCAGCAGGAAGCACAGGAGCTTGCCCGTAAACTGGCATGGATGAAAGAAACCGAAATGGCAGTGGTGATCAGTCAGGAGCAGAACGAGGTGCAGACCTTCAAAAAGTGGGGGCTGGATATTCTGCCGCACCGTGCCAAAATGGAAAAGCGGGAGCTGGATAAAGAATTCAAGGACAGCAAGAATCCGTTCCGGGTGGTGTTCGTCTGTGCCATGTGGCTGACGGGCTTTGATGTAAAGTGTCTGTCCTGTCTGTATCTGGACAAGCCGTTGAAAGCCCATACCCTGATGCAGACTATTGCTCGTGCAAACCGTGTTTCGGAGGGCAAGAGCAACGGCCTGATCGTGGACTATATTGGTATCGTAAAGGCGCTGCGCAAGGCTCTGGCAGATTATACGGTCAGCAAGAACAGCCCGGCGGGCATTGACCCAACGGTGGACAAAACGGAGCTGATTCAGCGCATCCGCACGGTCATCGGAAAAATGGACGGCTTTCTGGCAGAACACGGGTTCCGGCTGCAGGAACTGGTGGATGCACAGGACTTTGAGAAGATGAGCCTTGTACAGGATGCAGTCAACGCGATGTGCGAGACGTTGGAAACCAAGAAAACCTTCCAGACCTATGCGTCTGAACTGGCGCGGCTGTTCCGCTACGCAGACCGTGACGATGTGGACGATGCCGTGCGCGCCCGGAAAAACGCAATTCTCGCCATCTACGAGGGCTTGCAGCAGAAGCGGAAACACGCGGACAATACCGACCTGATGGTGCAGATCAACGGCATCGTCAACGAGTACATCCATGTGGAAAAGCCGGATCAGGAGGCTGTACCTTCCCGGCAGTTTGACATCAGCAAAATTGATTTTGACCTGCTGAGCCGGGAGTTTGCCCACACCCGGCGGAAGAATCTCTTGCTGCGAGATCTGGATGAACTGGTGAATCAGCAGTTGTCGAAGATGCTGTTTGCAAACCCGCAGCGCATTGATTATTATGACCGCTATCAGGAAATCATAGATGCCTATAATGCAGAGCAGAACCGGGCAACCATTGAGAAAACCTTCATGGATCTGATGGAGCTTGCAAGTTCACTGGACACGGAGCAGCAGCGCTATGTGCGTGAGGGCTTTTCCAGCGATGAGGAACTTTCAGTGTACGATTTGCTGTTTTCGGAGAACCTCACGAAGCAGGAAATTGAAACGATCAAGAAGGTGTCTGTGGACTTGTTGACAAAAATCAAACAGCAGATTGCCAAACTCGACCATTGGACGGACAAGCAGGAAACCAAGGCGATTGTGGATAACCTGATTCGCAATACCCTTTGGCAAGAACTTCCCAATAGCTATGATGTAAGCGATATCCAGACTTACCAGAAGAAAATCTACGAGTATGTATATATGCGCTACCCGGAAGTAGCATAACGCAAAAATCACCCCAGAGAGAACGCACAAGAGGCTATTCTCTCTGGGGTGATTGCGTATCAAATCATCTGAAAATGCTTCAAAGCCTCCACAATTGCATCCTCTTTTTCCTTCGGACAGTTAGGTTGCTTTGCTCTCCGCAGCAGTCACATCCAACTCGTCCATACTGACGTCCACTTCGATGTGTCGCTCGACATTGAGTTTGGTCAAAAGGAGAACCGCCTCGCAATGCTTCGTCCTCGGAAACAGATCGACCGGCTGCACCTTTTCCGCATGATATCCCTTTTCTTCCAGCCACTTCGCGTCCCGCGCGGCGGTGGAGGGGTTGCAGCTGACGTAGACGACCCGGCGGGGGGACATCTGGACGACGGCGGAGAGGGTGGCCTCGTCGCAGCCCTTGCGGGGCGGGTCGAGGACGATGACGTCCGGGTGGAGGCCCTCGGCGGCGAGCTGGGACGCGGCTTTGCCCGCATCGGCGCAGAAGAAGCGGCTTTTGGCGGCAACAGCGCTGCCCATGCGGGCGGCGTTGGCCTTGGCGCTCTCAATGGCTTCGGGGACGATCTCCACGCCGATGAGCTCGCGGCAGCGGTCTGCCATCGAGAGGCCGATGGTGCCCATGCCGCAGTAGAGGTCGAGCAGGAGGTCCTCCGGCTGGAGCTGGGCGTAGTCGGCGGCGATGCCGTACAGCCGCTCGGCGGCGAGGGTGTTGACCTGATAGAACGACAGGGGGCCGAGCCGGACCGGGACGCCGCAGAGGGTGTCCTCGATGAAGCCGGGGCCGGAAAGGGTGTGGGTCTCGGCGCCGAGGATGACGTTGGTGTTTTTGGCGTTGACGTTCACGAGGATGGTCGCGATGGCCGGGAACTGCGCTTGCAGCTGGGCAGCCAGCTCCGCGCTGTGGGGGAGCTTCGGGCGGGTGCAGACGATACAGACCATGATCTGCCCGCTGTGGGAACCGCGCCGCAGGAAGATATGGCGCACAAGGCCCTTGCCGGTGGCCTCGTCGTAGGGCTGGATGTGGTTGGCCGCAAAAAAGGCGCAGAGTGCGTTGCCGATGTCGTTCAGGACGCCGGGCTGCAGCTTGCAGTCCGGGCAGGGGACGATGCGGTGGGTGCGCCCGGCGTAAAAGCCGATGCAGGGGGCACCGTTTTTGTCCCGGCCCACCGGGAACTGCACCTTGTTGCGATAGCGGTCTACTTCGGGGGAGGGCAGGGCGTCCAGAACCGGCACATCCAGCCCGCCGATGCGGCGGAAGGCGTCGGTCACGCTCTCCTGCTTGGCCCGCAGCTCGGCGGCGTAGTCCAGATGTCGCAGACTGCACCCGCCGCAGGGGCCGGCCACGGCGCAGTCCACCGGGATGCGGTGGGGCGAGGGGGTGCGCAGACTGTCCAGAATGCCGAAGGCATAGCGGCCGCAGTCCTTGACGATGCGGACATCGGCCTCGTCGCCGGGGGCGGTGCCGGGCACGAACACGGCCTCACCGTCCGGCGAGTGTGCCACGCCGCTGCCATCATTGGAAAGCCGCTCGATGGTCAGCGTCAGCACCTGATTTTTCTGTAAGGGCATGGGTGATCTCCTTTTGTATTATTCGGCGTCCGGCGTCTCGGCGGCGTCGGTCTGGGACGCGAGGTACTTGCTGGGCGGCACGCCCTTGGCGCGCTTGAAGACCCGCGAGAAGTAGAATTGGTCAAAGAAGCCCACCGAGACGGCGACCTCGGCGATGGACAGATTGCCCGCCCGCAGCAGCTTGCAGGCCTCGTTGATCCGGTAGTCGGTCAGATAATCAATGGGGCTCTTGCCGACGTTCAGCATGAACACCCGGTACAGATGGCTGCGGGAGACGCCCACGCTCTTGGCGACATCGTCGATGGAGATATCGTGCGAATAATTGAACTGGATGTACTTGATGGCGTTGAGCACATACTGGCTGGAGGACGAGGTGCTGTGGGGCTTGGCCTCGCTGGTCTCCTTCATCAGGGCGGAGATGAACAGGTACAGGTAGCCCACCATGGCGGCTTCGTCCTGCGGCTGGAGCCCGCGGGAGGAATAGATGTTGGTCAGGGCTGTGCGCATCCCGTCGGGGTCGTTGGTGTGGTGGACGGGCTGCTCGTCGGTAAAGGGGAGCTGCGCGGCCAATTTGTGCGCACATGCGCCATTAAAGCCCACCCAGCTGTACTCCCACGGCTGCTGCTCGTCGGCGGAGTAGCGGATGAGCTGGCTCGGCCGGGCAAAGAACAGATCACCGGGGGCGACGGCAAAGGTGCGCCCGCCCACTTCAAAGGTGCCCCTGCCCGAAACGACAAGGTGGATCAGGTAGTGGTCCCGGATGCCGGGGCCCCATGTCTGGCCCGGAGCGCACCGCTCCAAGCCGCAGTTGAAGATGGACAATTCGATGTTGTTGGTGTAATTCTGTTTGAAGGACTGCTTGTAAACGTCTGGCATAGGAATCTCCTCCCATCAGCGGCATTGTTAAGTTCAGTATAACATATTTGCCCCTGCAAATTCAACAAAAGTACATCCGATTCTTTGACTTTCGTGCCAAAATTTGATTTTTTGCCCGATCAAATCGCCAAATAAATTGAAAACTGCGGCTGCATCGATTACAATAGAGTCATCTTTTCCGAACAGGCTTTCCGGTGTTCTTGGGGGAGGAACGGCTATGGCGACCAGTACACAGCTCAGACAGCAGATCTTGGCAGGGGAGCAGGACGCGGCCCTTGCCGCGTTGTATGGCACAGACCCGGCAGTGTTGGCCCGGCAGCGGCAGCGGTATGCCGCCGCGCTGGAACAGTTCGAACTCTATTTCGGGCCGGGGCGGCAGGTGCATCTCTACTCCGCGCCGGGGCGGGCGGAGCTTGGCGGCAACCACACCGACCACCAGCACGGCTACGGGCTGGCGGCGGCGGTGATGCTCGACCTTGTGGCCGTGGCGTCGCCCAGCGATGACGGTTTCATCCGGGTAAAATCCCGCGGGTTCAACAAGCTGGATGTCATCGACCTGCGCGAGGCCGAGCCGCAGGACGGCGAGAGCACCCACTCCGCCAGCCTCATCCGGGGCATTGCGGAGGGCTTCCGGGCCAAGGGCAAGGCCGTCAGCGGCTTCGACGCCTACACCGCCAGTGATGTGCTGCGGGGGTCCGGCCTGTCCAGCTCGGCGGCATTCGAGATGGGGATGGCGGTGATCCTGAACGGGGAATATCACTGCGGCCTGTCGGCTCTGGAGCTGGCAAAGATCTGCCAGTATGCGGAGAACACCTACTTCGGCAAGCCCAGCGGCTTGCTGGATCAACTGACCAGCGCGGTGGGCGGCGTCATCTTTGCGGACTTTGCCGACCCGGCTTCCCCTAAGATCGAGAAGATCCATGCGGCGGGGCTGCTGCCAGCCGGAATGACCCTCTGCGTGACCGACACGCGGGGCAGCCACAGCGAGCTGACCGGCGAGTTTGCGGCCATCCGGAAGGAGATGGAGGCTGTGGCGGCGCAGCTGGGGGCAAAGGTCCTCGGTCAGGTGCAGGCGGCGGATCTCTGGGCCGCCCTGCCCCGGCTGCGGCAGACGTGCGGGGACCGCGCCGTGCTGCGGGCCATCCACTATTTTGAGGAGAATGCCCGCACCCTCGCCGAGCGGGATGCGCTGCGGGCGGGGGACTTCCCGGCCTTTCTTCGGCTGATCGAGGCCAGCGGACACGCATCCTTCACCCTCTGCCAGAACGTCTACTGCGCCGCCGATGTGCGGCATCAGGGACTCTCCTCGGCGCTGGCGTTGAGCCAGTATCTGCTGGCCGGGCGGGGCGGGGCGTGGCGGATGCAGGGCGGCGGCTTTGCGGGCACCATCCAAGCCTTTGTCCCACAGGCGCTGGTGCAGAGCTACCATGACGCCATCGAAGCCGTGTTCGGCTTCGGCAGCTGTTACCGCCTCCGTCTGCGGGAGCAGGGTGCGATCCGAGTACTATAAACGAAAAAAATCTCCCCGGCCGATGCCGGGGAGATTTTTTTGGATCACGTCATACGCCGCGCTCCTGCCGCTTCTGGCGCATCTCGTCCGTGTAGGACTGGAGCGCCGACAGGGTGTCGTCGTGGAAGCCGAACTGGTTGGAGAGCTTGACGTAAACATTCTCTGCAAACCGGTAGGCGGAGCCGACCACGCGGAACAGCAGCATGGGTACGAAGGTGAAGGACAGCGAAAGGATGCCGCCGCTGAAGAAGAAATCGTCCAGACGGAGCTGATCGGTGAAACGATCCCATGCGTCGGACAGCTCACCGCCGCCGCCGATCTGGATCTGCTCCTCTGCCGGAATGGCCGCGTAGGAAGAAGGCATCTGCAGCTCTTTCATAAAAAAGCTCCTTTCTGCATCAAAATCAAGTTCAAACGCAGGGGGCCGTAGGCATCAGGCCGCCGTCAGTGCCGCAGTGGCCGCTTTGGTGGGGTCGGACGAAGCCGCCGCCGTGGTGTCGGTGGTGGTCTGGTCCGCGCCGGTGATGCTGTTCTTGGCGCTGGTGTAGAGGTTGAGGACATTGTTCACGAGGGAGACGCAGTAGATGTACACCGCATAGCCTGCAAAGCCCGTGAAGACGACGGTCGCCACCTTGCCCATGGTGTTCTGGCGGTTCCAGTAATGGGCGATGGCACCGCCGGTGGTCAGGCCGTCGTTGCGCATGTTGGACAGGCCGTTGAGGGCGCCACTAAAGGCTGCCTGACCCATCAGGCGGATGAGGTTGGTGACGAGGTTAAAGGTAAACTGCTGGGGCGAAATGGCATCGCCGCCATCAAGATAGATCATTTCATCTTCGGAGATGGGTGCATACGCTGCGGGAAAGTGCAGCACAGACTGACTGGTATATTCCATGGCAAGAGAACTCCTTTCGTATCGGGGCCGGACGCAGCATGTCCGCCATAAGTTGAGAAAATTATAGCATACTCTCCCCAAAACAACAAGAGACGAAAGCGGAAAACGGAGTGCCGGTTTTGTGAAAAATAAAGGACGAAATTTCAAAAAACAACAGAAGTTCGCAGAAAATTGAGGAAAGGCGGGAGGCGGCACCGCTGAAAAAATGTTGTGTGAAATTTACACAAAACAAACGAAAGCGGCGGGCCGGATGGGCGTTTTCCACAAAACGCTGCACGGCTCGCCGCTCAACTGGGGAGATGTATCAGAAGAGGAGAAATGCTTATTCTGCCGCCGGAGCGCGGTCATACAGAACGGTCAGGTCGGCGATGTGGTCGGCCAGCAGCCCGGTCAGCGGGGTGGCAAGACGCCACTGCCAGTTGGCCCCTTGGGTGCTGGGGGTGTTGATGCGGGCCTCTGCGCCCAGATGCAGCCAATCCGCCATGGGGACGATGGCCATATCCGACACACAGGACAGGCACGCCGCGATCATTGCTTCGGTCAGGCCGTCCGGCTCACAGCGGAGGTACCGGCACGCATAGTGGACATCTTCCGGGCTGGCGCTTTCCTTCCAGCCCTCGGTGGTCACATTGTCGTGGGTGCCGGTGTAGACGACGCTGTTCTTGGTGTAGGTGTAGGGCAGGTAGTTGCCCGGCTCCCGGTGGTCAAAGGCGAACTGCATGATCTTCATGCCCGGATAGCCGCTGGCGGCCAGCATGGTCTTGACCTCCGGCGTCAGGTAGCCGAGATCCTCGGCAATGATGCCGCCTTGGCCCAGCGTCTCGTGCATCGCATCGATGAAGGCTTGGTCGGGGCCTTTTTCCCAGTGGCCGCCCGCCGCCGTGGTGTTCCCGGCGGGGATGGAGTAGTAGCTCTCGAAGCCGCGGAAGTGGTCGATGCGCACCACGTCATAAATGGAGGTGGCGTGCTTCATCCGGCGCTTCCACCACGCAAAGTGTTCGGCTTCGTGGCGGGGCCAGTCGTACAGCGGGTTGCCCCAGAGCTGACCGTCGGCAGCGAAAGCGTCCGGCGGGCACCCGGCTACATGGGTCAGATGGACCTGACCATCGGTCTGGAACAGCTCCGGGCGGGTCCACAGGTCGCTGGAATCGGGGCTGACGTAGATGGGGATATCGCCCACCAGCAGGATGCCCTTGCTGTTGGCATAAGCCTTGAGGGCGTTCCACTGGGTGAAGAAGAAGAACTGCACAGCCTTGTAGTAGTCCACCGCGTCGGCCAGCCGCACGCGGGCGGCGGCGAGGGCGGAGGGATCACGGGTGCGCAGCGCGTCCGGCCAGTCGGCCAGCCCCGCCTGACCCTGCTGGGCCTTGATGGCCATGAACAGGGCGTAGTCGTCCAGCCAGAAGTCCTGCGCGGTGCAGAACTCGGCGTAGGCGGCGGTGGGGGCGGCCAGCAGCCGGGCGGCGGCTTTTTGCAGGATCACCGGGCGCTGGTTGTAGAGCGCGCCGTAATCGATGCTGCCGACCGGGGCCGCAGCGGGCACCTCGCCGGGCAGCAGCCAGCCTTCGTCTGCCAAGGCGCGGAAATCGATGAAATAGGGGTTCCCGGCAAAGGCGGAAAAGCTCTGGTAGGGGCTGTCGCCGTAGCCGGTGGGGCCGATGGGTAAGATCTGCCAATAGGTCTGCTTGGCGCGGGCCAGAAAATCCACAAACGCAAAGGCCTCTTGCCCCAGCGTGCCGATGCCGAAGGGGCCGGGCAGACTGAATACGGGCATCAGGATGCCGCTTGCTCGCATGGTGAAACTCCTCCTCGCTTAGCCCTTGACAGCGCCGGCCACGACGCCTTCAATGATGTATTTCTGGCAGGTGATGTACAGCAGGATGATGGGGATGATGGCGATGATGATGCAGGCCATCATGGGAGCCAGCTCCACGCGACCATAACCGCCGCGGAAGTACTGGATGGCCATGGGGATGGTGCGGTACTTCTTGATGTCCA
>ERZ1673700.2866-NODE-2866-length-12653-cov-4.682331_pt1 | contig 12653 bp, 12 predicted proteins | sample MGYA00580230_ERZ1673700 | MGnify/ENA primary metagenome ERZ1673700 (study PRJEB41218, sample SAMN15661782) | gut metagenome | host: Homo sapiens | place: Canada: London | collected 2015-08-20/2019-03-30 | study: EMG produced TPA metagenomics assembly of...
GACGATTGCAAGTGTACTGGTGCAGGATCCGGAACTGATCATTCTGGATGAGCCGACTGCCGGGCAGGATTTTAAACATTATACAGAGATCATGGAGTTTTTGCGTAAACTCAATGAACGTGGTGTGACAGTCGTGATGATCACACACGATATGCACCTGATGTTGGAATATACACCAAGAGCACTGGTATTTTCCGATGGACAGCTGATCGCAGACCGCAGAGCATCCGAAGTACTCTGTGATCCGAAACTGATCAAACGTGCGGCACTGAAAGAAACAAGTCTTTTTACTCTGGCAAATCATTGTGCGATCACACCGCCGGAAGCATTTGTGGAACGATTTATCGGAGAGGACAGGGAGGTGAGAAGCCATGGCTGCTAAAACGGTATTAAATTATCTGGACCGCGACAGCGTGGTACACAAAATGACAGGAACAACCAAGCTGGCATTTTTCCTGTTGTTCACGTTCGCAAGTATGATCACTTATAATACCTGGGTGCTGTTGGGATTGTTTGCAGTCAGCCTTGCTGCATTTAAACTCAGTAAGATCAAATACCGTGAAGTCCGCTTTATGATGATCTTTATGCTTGTTTTTCTGCTTTTGAACAACCTGTTTATTTTTCTGTTTGATCCGAATCAGGGAACGAATCTGTATGGAACAAGGCATGTATTGTGTCATTTGTTTTGGAGATATGATGTGACCGCAGAGCAGCTGTTTTATATGTTGAATATTTCGCTGAAATATTTTGTAGCCCTTCCAGTTGCGATCCTGTTTATTTCTGCGACAAATCCGAGCGAGTTTGCCGCCAGTCTGAACAGTATTGGAATTTCCTATAAAGTAGGATATTCTGTGGCAATCGCACTTCGTTATATTCCGGATATTCAGAGGGATTATCACAGTATCAGCCAGGCACAGCAGGCAAGAGGTGTGGAACTTGGAAAAAATGAACACTTCTCTTCCAGATTAAAGAATTCTGTTAATATTCTATTACCGTTGATTCTGACGAGTCTGAACCGTATTGATACGATCTCTAATGCGATGGAACTGCGTGGATTTGGGAAGAATAAGAAACGGACGTGGTATACCAGACGGCCGTTTGAGCGGAGAGATTTTGCGGCGCTTGGACTGGGCGTAGTGCTGCTGGTTGTAAGTCTGACGGTGACAATTAAGTTTGGAAGGTTCTACAATCCTTTTATATAAATAGAATGAAAAAACAGCGGGATATCTTCTCCATACGACAGAAGAAGAATCCCGCTATTTTTACATATTGCGATATCATTTATACGAAAGCTTATCGATTTGAAATATCAGGAGAAGAACAGGTCTCAGGGCGCATGCCATGGAAAATTGTTAATACAAATTAACGGGTTACAGGGAAGTACCCAGTGCTGCTTTCTTAACCTGTGCCAGTGCTTTTGATACTGCCGGAATGGAAATCACGATCACTGTGATGATTCCTTCTGCAAGCAGATAGCTGTAGTTATATACGATCGGATAAATTGCAGTCAGGGATTTTGGAAAGTTATCCGGCATGTAGCTCATCCAGTACAGATATCCGCCAAGTGCATGAAATGCACCTCTGGCAATAACTGCCACAATGTATCCTTTAAGCAGACCATGGCTTTGCTTTGCGAAGAATCCGGCAACTCCAAGGGCAGCGAATGCAAGAATGTAGTCACAGCACACCTGGAAGAAGGAAAGTACATATGGTTCCTGGATAAACTGCAGGATTCCATAAGCAAGGCCAACTGTGATACCGGTGCCTACACCATACCAGTTAGCAGCCAGTACAATAAACAGCATACTGCAAAGAGTAACGCTTCCGCCCCACGGTAGAGTAATAATCTTCAGGTAAGAAGTGATAAAAGCGAGTGCCATAGCTACAGCACAGAATACAAGCTGTCTTGTAGTCAGTTTGTGTTTTTCTGAGTGTTTTCCTGCAAAACAGATTGCAGCCAGGAACAGAATGATTCCTGCGATGATTGCGATGGCATATCCGGCTGTTGTCAGGCCGCCTTCATTTGTAACCATAAAATTAAACATAAAATAAGACCACCTTTGTCTTGATATGTAAGTTAATATTATCTGGATTTTCCAGACATACTTATTATAAACAAAGGAGTGGATAACGTCAAGACTGCCGATTTTTGACTTTAAACCTCAAAAGTGCTTGTGTTTAAAGGGTATTATGAGCTATACTAGAATAGTATCTGCCTGAGGGAAATGTTCTTTCAGGTGTGTGAAAATGGGAAGAGGGTTAAAGTTATGATGGTTGATCTGATTGAGAAAATATACAGCTTTCTGTGGGGAGATCTGGTGCATATTCCGCTGCCGGGTGGCAGTACACTTGGAATTTCGCTGTTGATCATTTTACTGATTCCGGCGGGAATTTATTTTACGATCCGGACGCGTTTTCTGCCGATTCGTCTGTTTCCGGATATGGTAAGAGCACTGGTTGAAAAGAAAAAGGATAAAAACAGTCTTTCATCTTTTCAGGCACTGGTCGTATCAACGGCGACCAGGGTTGGTATGGGAAACCTGGTCGGTGTGGTTGCGGCGATTTCAGCCGGTGGTGCCGGGGCTGTGTTCTGGATGTGGGTAACAGCGCTGATCGGTTCATCTACAGCATTTATTGAAGCAACACTGGCACAGCTCTATAAAGAAAAAGATCCACTGTATGGCGGTTATCGTGGCGGGCCGGCATACTATATCCATGCCTATGTGGAAGAAAAACAAAAGAAAAAAAGAAACAAAGTTGTGATTTCTGTGTTATTTGCAATCTCAGGCCTGATCTGCTGGTGTGGTATCAGCCAGGTGATCAGTAATTCCGTTGTTTCTTCATTTAAGAATGCATTTTCCATTCCACCGATCTATACGACGGTTGTGCTTGTTGCAGTTGCAGCAGTGATCGTACTCCGTAAGAATGCGACAGTTAAGGTCCTGGATATGATCGTGCCGATAATGGCGGTTGTTTATTTTGCAATCACGATTCTGATCATTGTGATGAATATCGGCAGTCTTCCGGGTGTATTTGCAAGAATCTTTCAGGAGGCATTTGGATTTCGACAGGTGGCAGCCGGTGGTTTCGGGGCGGTACTGATGAATGGAGTCAAAAGAGGACTTTTTTCCAATGAGGCAGGCTCTGGTTCTGCTCCGTGTGCGGCAGCAGCGGCAGAATGTGATCAGCCGGTCAAAGCAGGACTGGTACAGGCACTTGGAGTATTTATTGATACGATCGTGATCTGCAGCTGTACTGCAATGATCATGCTTCTTGCCCCGGAAGAAAAAGTTACAGGACTTTCCGGAATGGATCTTCTGCAGACGGCAATGGAACATCATCTCGGAAGATTTGGTGTGGTTTTTATTGCGGCGACATTATTTTTGTTCAGTTTCTCGACATTCCTTGGAATTTTATTCTATGCAAGAAGCAATGTGGCATATCTTTTCGGAGATAACTGGATATCACAGACGGCATACAAGATCATAGCACTGTTTATGTTGTTTATAGGTGGCCTTGCAGCTTATACTTTTGTATGGGACCTTGGAGATGTGGGAATCGGTCTGATGACAATATTCAATATCATTATTCTGTATCCGCAGGGTGAGAAGGCGTTGAAAGAGCTGAAAAAATACGAAGAATCCAAAAAACATCGAAAAGAAAGACCTGAAAAATAAAGAAAGACATACATAAAAAATACCCTGGCAGGAATTCCCTGACAGGGTATTTGTCATGTGCGGCTTATTATGATCAATAATAATCAACAGCTTCGACAGTTTCGCTTCCGGAAGTGAAATCTGTTGTGATGGAGAAATCGTTGAATGAGTAAACACCACCAACTTCGTTGCCATTTGCATCGTATGCAGGTTCATAATCAACTGGTGTTCCATAGATATTCATGAATTCATTCAGTGTAGAACCAACATGAGATGATGCATCACCGGAAGATGCACTTGCTGTGGAAGAAGCAGAGTCAGAACTGGTATCTGTGGATGCTGCATCAGAAGATGTGCTGCTGTCTGTAGAAGCAGTTCCGTCTGTTGTTGTACCATCTGCCGGAGTTGTGGAAGAAGCATCTGTTCCGGCCGGTGCAGGTGTAGTTGTCAGGTTGGCTGCCGGGGTAACAGTAGGTGCTGGTGTAGCAGTAGGTGCCGGTGTAGCAGTAGCCTCAGCTAGTTCTGGAGTTATAGTTACAGCCTGACTGTCAGCCGGATCATCTGCGGTGAAACCGCATCCAGTCATGAGGATCGATGCTGCAGCAATTGCTGATAATAGCATAAGATTTCTTTTTTTCATGAGTATAATCTCCCTTACTATAATAATCTCTTACGTTTATTATGCGTTCTTTTTTGAACTTGTCAATAGGATATGAGAAAAGTTTAGAATAAAAACACAAATTATATCGATATTTTTAATAAATTAGAAAAAGCTGTATGAAAAAGAATGCAGGCAGAATGCAAAGTGAATGCTTGCCAACAGGGTTCATAAATGATACATTAATAGGGAAATGTAGGAGGCAGATATATGTTTAAAGAAATTAAAGATGAGAAAGCTTTTGATGGAATACTGAATCAGATCATAGATAATATTCAAAATGGACATCTGAAAGCAGGCGATGCGCTTCCGGCAGAAAGAACGATGGCAGAGACGATGGGAGTATCCAGACCGGCGGTACGGGAAGTCTTAAGAGCACTTGAATTGCTTGGAATCATAAAGACCGTGCCCGGTGGTGGAAACTATATAGCAGATGACCTGGATTCCTGGCTGATTGGCCCATTGTCTATACTGTTTAAACTGAATAACGGATATATCCGGCAGACACAGCAGCTTAGGGCTGCACTGGAACGAGAGATGGCAATTCTGGCTGCGAGAAAGTGCACACCACTGGATGCGGCAGAACTGTGGAGGATACTTTCGAGCATAGATAAAGCGGAAGATGAGAAGACCAGAGGAGAACTGGATAAAGAACTGCATACGCAGATTGCAAAGATTGCAGACAATCCGATGATCTACAGTGTGCTTGCTGCAGCGGATCAGCTGACTGAAAATATAATTGCGGGAACCAGAGATTATATTATGAAGAAAAACCGTCCGGAATTTAAAGTGGATGAACAGCATCGTCTTCTTGTTGAGGCTATTATCAATAACGATGAGAAGGGTGCCGAGCAGTACATGTCCGAGCATATGGAGATAATCGAAAAATGTATGGATGAGATGCAGAAGAACAGCAACAACAAAAGACCAGCAAACGGAATTGTAATAGGAGGAGAATGAGATGGATTATGCGAAAGAATCCCTGAGATTACACGGAGAATGGAAAGGTAAGATTGAAGTCGTTACACGAGTACCGGCAGAGAATAAAGATGACCTGTCACTTGCATATACACCGGGTGTTGCACAGCCATGTCTGGAGATCCAGAAGGATGTGAACAAATCTTATGACCTGACAAGAAGATGGAATATGTGCCTTGTTGTTACAGACGGATCAGCGATCCTTGGCCTTGGAAATATCGGACCGGAGGCGGGGATGCCGGTAATGGAAGGAAAATGTGCACTTTTTAAAGCGTTTGGTGATGTAGATGCATTTCCGCTCTGTATCAAGAGCAATGATGTAGATGAGATCGTAAATACCATTTATCTGATATCAGGATCTTTCGGTGGAGTCAATCTGGAAGATATTTCCGCACCGAGATGTTTTGAGATAGAGAAAAAACTGAAAGAAAAATGTGATATTCCGATCTTTCATGATGACCAGCATGGAACCGCAATCGTCGTATCAGCAGGACTGACCAATGCTCTGAGACTGGTAGGAAAGAAATTCTCAGAAGCAAAAGTAGTCATCAACGGAGCCGGATCAGCAGGTATCTCCATCTGCAAACTTCTTCTGGAACTTGGAATCGGTGATGTAGTCATGGTTGACCGTAAGGGAATCCTGGCGCCTGGTGAGGAATGGATGAATCCGGCACAGAAGGAAATCGCAGAAAAAACAAATAAAGAACAGCTGCATGGGGACCTTAAGGCAGCCATGAAGGGCAGAGATATTTTTGTCGGTGTATCTGCACCGAATATTGTAACAGCAGAGATGGTAAGCACAATGGCAGATGATGCGATTGTATTTGCAATGGCAAACCCGACACCTGAGATCATGCCGGATGAAGCAAGAAAAGGTGGTGCAAGAGTCATCGCAACAGGACGTTCTGATTTCCCGAATCAGATCAACAATGTACTTGTATTCCCTGGTGTGTTCAGAGGTGCGTTTGATGTGAGAGCAAGTGATATCAATGAGGAGATGAAGATTGCAGCAGCAAAAGCAATTGCAGAACTGATCTCTGATGAAGAACTTTCTGAAGATAATATCATTCCAAAGGCATTTGACAAGAGAGTTGGACCGGCAGTAGCCAAAGCAGTTGCAGAAGCAGCAAGAAAGACCGGTGTGGCTCGGAAGTAGGATTGTGAGAGTGCGTAGCACGGAACAATCCGTATGTATCCTCGTAAAAAAGCAGATAAAAAAGTAGATAAAAAAGAAAGAAGACATAAAGATGGGCAACTGGGAAAACAATATCCGCAAGGTGGTTCCGTATACACCGGGAGAACAGCCAAATCAGACGGATATGATCAAATTAAATACAAATGAAAATCCTTATCCGCCGGCACCGGGGGTTACGGAGGTACTTCGGAATACAGATACAGATGCACTGAGACTTTATCCGGATCCGGCAGCGAAAGATCTTGTGCATGCCATTGCAGGGGAGTATGGGCTTCAGGACGATCAGGTATTTGTCGGCGTGGGATCTGATGATGTACTGGCAATGAGTTTCCTTACTTTTTTTAACAGTGAGAAACCAATTCTGTTTCCTGACATCACCTATTCTTTTTATGATGTATGGGCAGAACTGTTCCGAATTCCATATGAGAGACCGGCACTGGATGAACACTTTCATATAAAGAAGGAAGATTATTTCAGAGAGAATGGTGGAATTATCTTTCCGAACCCGAATGCTCCGACAGGTGTTTCTCTTCCGCTGAGTGATATTGAAGATATCGTGGAACATAATCAGGATGTGATCGTGATCGTGGATGAGGCATATGTTGACTTTGGTACACAGTCAGCATTACCTCTGATCGAGAAATACGAGAATCTTCTGGTGGTACAGACATTTTCCAAGTCCCGATCCATGGCAGGCATGCGTATCGGATTTGCGCTTGCATGCCCGAAACTGATTAAATATCTGAATGATGTCAAATATTCGTTTAATTCTTATACAATGAATCGTACGTCGATCGCAGCTGGTGTTGCGGCGATAAAGGATCAGGAATATTTCCTGGAAACTTGCGGTAAGATTATAGAGACGCGGGAATGGACAAAAAAAGAACTCAGGAAACTTGGATTTTACTTTGAAGAGTCAAAAGCAAATTTCATTTTTGCGGCTCATAAAAACTGCCCGGCAGAAAAACTGTTTCAGGCATTGAGAGAGCAGCATATTTACGTGCGCTATTTTCCGGGTGGAAGAACCGGTAACCATCTGCGTATTACGATTGGAACAAGGAATGAGATGGAAGTCTTCATTAATTTTGTAGGAGAATATCTAAAAAAGGAGAATTTATGGAAGTTTTAGTACAGTGGTTTACAGATAACCTGTCTCAGCATATTTCCAGAGAACTTATCATTTTTATCATTTCCATGATACCGATTCTGGAACTTAGAGGAGGTCTGCTGGCGGCATCTCTTTTGAAAGTGTCTGCGGCGAAAGCAATTCCGATCTGCATTATCGGAAATATTATTCCTATACCATTTATATTACTGTTTATTCGTCAGATTTTTAAAGTTCTGAAGAAAACAAAACTGTTTCATGGCCTGATCGTTAAGATGGAAGACCGTGCCATGGGCAAGAGTGACCAGATCAAACGGTATGAATTCTTTGGATTGCTGCTGTTTGTAGGAATTCCTCTTCCGGGTACGGGGGCATGGACAGGATCTCTGATCGCATCCCTTCTTGAAGTGGATATCAAGAAGTCTTCTATTGCTATTTTCTGTGGACTGATCATGGCAACTGTGATCATGTATGTGGTATCCTATGGAATCGTAGGAAATCTGATTCATTAATTTTATTACTTATATTACTTATCAGTTTTACCGGTGACACCTTCTGTATGGTGTCTGCTGGTATTCTGATTCATGTCATTTCAGACAAATATTCCGTAAATAATTTTATTATCAAGTAAACAGGTTTTGAGAAGACAGAGAGGATTTTTTTATGAGAGAAAAATACGAATCATTGTCGCTTGCAACATTAAAAGATCTGGCAAAAGCGAGAGGATTGAAAGGGATTTCTACATTGAGGAAACCTGAACTGATAGAGCGTATGCTCCAGGAAGATGAAAAAGAGTCCACCGGTGGAGAGGCAGAAATGAAAAAAACTGAAATCCTGCAGGAGGAACCGGGCAGACAGGAAAATAGAGTAAGAGAAAACAGAACATCTTATGAGGCGAATGAGAGAAAAACATATCAGGATAAAAATTATCAGGACCGGAACTATCAGGAACGAAATTATCAGGACAGAAATTATACAGAACGGACGGAATATGCACATAAGAATCCGACCGATACGGCACAGCTTGACAGTGGAGAAAAAGCAAATGGTATTCTGGAGGTCCTTCCGGACGGATATGGATTTATTCGCTGTGCAAATTATCTCCCAGGTGAAAATGATATTTATGTATCACCGTCTCAGATACGCCGGTTCAATCTGAAAACCGGTGATATCCTGAAAGGAAGCATCCGTATTAAAACACAGGGAGAGAAATTCAGTGCCCTTCTTTATGTGGATTCCATCAATGGTTTTCCACCGAGTGAGGGACAGAGACGATATAATTTTGAAGATATGACGCCAATCTTTCCGAATGAGCGTCTGCGTATGGAAAGAACAGGTGGAACCGTGGCAATGAGGATCATGGATCTTCTAAGTCCGATCGGCAAGGGACAGCGAGGCATGATCGTATCACCACCGAAAGCCGGCAAGACAACCCTTCTGAAAGATGTTGCCAAATCGATTCTCAAGAATAATCCGGATATGCATCTGATCATTCTTCTGATCGATGAACGTCCAGAGGAAGTTACGGATATTAAAGAAGAGATTCGTGGAAGCAATGTAGAGGTTATTTATTCTACTTTTGATGAACTTCCGGATCATCACAGACGTGTTTCAGAGATGGTCGTAGAGCGTGCTCGCCGCCTGGTTGAGCATAAACAGGATGTAACGATCCTTCTGGATTCGATCACAAGACTTGCGAGAGCGTATAATCTCTGTGTGACACCAAGTGGCCGGACGCTGTCCGGTGGTCTGGATCCGGCAGCACTTCACATGCCGAAGCGATTTTTCGGAGCAGCACGTAATATGAGAGAAGGTGGAAGCCTGACGATCCTTGCTACTGCACTGGTAGACACCGGAAGCAAAATGGATGATGTTATTTATGAAGAATTTAAAGGAACCGGTAATATGGAACTGGTTCTTGACCGTAAACTGCAGGAAAAGAGAGTATTTCCGGCAATCGATATCCAGAAATCAGGTACCAGACGAGAGGATCTGCTCCTGACTCCGGATGAACAGGAAGCAGTTTATAATATGCGCCGTGCACTGAACAGTCTGAAGGCCGAAGATGCTGTGGAACAGATACTGAATATGTTCTCCAGAACGAAGAATAATGAGGAATTTGTGCAGACGGTAAAAAAACAGAAATTTTTATAAACGACTTGCATTTGAGAAATCAGTGTGTTATAATCAGAAAGCTGCGAAATAAATTAGCGATTTCGTTAAGTTAATACGAATAGAAAAATAGAGAAATATAGAGAGGTGAAAATCATGCGCGAAGGAATCCATCCGAACTACTATCAGGCAACTGTAACCTGCAACTGTGGAAACACATTCGTAACAGGATCTACTAAGAAAGATATCCATGTTGAAATCTGTTCTAAATGCCATCCATTCTACACTGGACAGCAGAAAGCAGCTCAGGCTCGTGGACGTATCGATAAGTTCAACAAGAAATACGGCTTAAACAAATAATTCAGACTGAATAATGAAAGAAGAGACAGGTTGAGGTTGGGAAATCTCAACCTTTCTTTGCTTTTATCAGTGATAATGGAGTGATATATGAAATCATCGAATATTGGTGGTCAGGCAGTAATGGAAGGCATCATGATGCGTCACAAGGACAAATATGCCATTGCAGTACGCCGTCCGGATAAAGAAATAGAATTAAAGGTAGAAGATTACAAATGTACATTTGGAAAGGCTGCATTTTTGAAATGGCCGATCATCCGCGGAGTGGTAAGCTTTGTTGACGGACTGGTAGTAGGAACCAAATGTCTGATGTATTCTGCTGAGATTGCAGGCGATGAAGAGGACGAGAAGGAAGCTGCAAAGAATGCGACACTGACAGAGGAAGAACTTTCTGCAAAGAAAGCGAAAGAAGCAAAGCAGTTTCAGTGGCTTCTTTACATAACGGTTGCTATTTCCATAGTTGTTTCTGTTGCAGCTTTTATGCTGCTTCCGTATGCACTGGCAAGCCTTCTGCGCAAGGTTGGTGCTTCTGAAGTAGGGGTAACAGTTGCAGAAGCATTTGTGAAACTGGCACTGTTTATGGGATATATGCTGCTGATATCAAGAATGAAGGATATTCAGCGTACGTTTATGTATCATGGTGCAGAACATAAATGCATCAACTGTGTGGAACATGGACTTCCACTTACTGTGGAAAATGTCCTGGCAAGCTCCAGACAGCACAAAAGATGTGGGACAAGTTTCCTTTTTCTGGTAATGATCGTCAGTATATTCCTGCATTTTATTTTTGTGCTGGTACCGGGCTACTGGGTTCGTCTGTTTGGGCGTCTTCTGATGGTTCCAATCGTGTCAGGTGTTTCTTTTGAACTTATTCAGTGGGCTGGCAGAACAGACAGCAGACTTGCTGATATTTTGAGCAAACCGGGACTTGCAATGCAGAAGCTGACAACCAAAGAGCCGACAGCAGATATGGCTGAAGTAGCGATTGCAGCAGTAGAGGCTGTTTTTGACTGGAGAGAATATCTGAAAGAAGAATTCGGCTGGAAGCCAGAAGAAAATGAGGAAAAAAATGCGGACATATAAAGAAGTTCTGGAAGATGGAATCCAGCTTCTGGAAACTGCCGCAATCGAAGAAGCCAGGTTAGATGCCTGGCTCCTTCTGGAGTATACGGCAGATATTACAAGAGCATGGTATTATGCACATATGGATGATGGGCTGGATGCTAAAACAGAAGAACGTTATCGAACGCTGTGTACAAAACGTGCTCAGCATATCCCACTGCAGCATATTACCGGGCGTGCATATTTTATGGGATACGAATTTTGTGTGGATGAACGTGTACTTGTACCGAGACAGGATACAGAGGTGCTTGTGGAAGAAGCGATTTCCCGCATGAGGAATCTGGAGAAACCGCAGATCCTGGATATGTGTACCGGTTCCGGATGTATTCTTCTGAGTCTTCTTCTGGAATTGCCACAGGCATTAGGAACAGGTGTGGATGTTTCAGAAGGAGCACTTTGTGTGGCAAAGGAGAATCGAAAACGTCTGGGACTGGAACAGAGAGCTGAGCTGATACAGAGTGATCTGTTTTCGGCAGATTATTTTCAGAAAAACAGTGGAAATGACCACATGGAATATGATATGCTTATTTCAAATCCGCCATATATCCGGACTGAAGATATTGAAGGTCTGATGGAGGAAGTGCGTTTTCATGATCCGGTGCTTGCACTGGATGGCAAAGAAAATGGTCTGTATTTTTATGAAAAGATCACAGAACAGGCGGGCACATATCTGAAACCCGGCGGATGGCTGATGTACGAGATCGGTTGTGATCAGGGTATGGATGTGTCGGAAATTATGAAAAAAAATGGTTTTGAACAGATAGAAATAAAAAAAGACCTTGCCGGGCTGGACAGGGTTGTTACAGGAAGAAAAATGCAGGAGGAACAGAATGTTTGATAAATTAGAGGATCTGCTTGTGCGCTTTGAGGAAGTTCTGAATGAGCTTGGTGAGCCGGGAGTAACGGACAACCAGGAACGTTTTCAGAAGCTGATGAAAGAGCAGAGTGAGCTGCAGCCGATCGTAGATGCCTATAAAGAATATAAAGACAATAAAGAAACGATTCAGGACAGTCTTTCCATGCTGGAAGAAGAAAAGGATGAAGAAATGCGTGAAATGCTGAAAGAAGAACTTTCTGATGCAAAGAAGCGTGTGGAAGAACTTGAAAAGGAACTGAAGATCCTTCTTTTACCAAAAGATCCGAATGACAGCAAAAACGTTATCGTAGAGATCCGTGCAGGTGCGGGCGGTGATGAGGCTGCTCTGTTTGCAGCAGAGATTTATCGTATGTATGTGAAATACGCAGAATCCCGCAGATGGAAGACGGAGATGATGAGTCTGAATGAGAATGGGATCGGCGGATTCAAAGAAGTTACATTTATGATCCAGGGACAGGGAGCATATTCCCGTCTGAAGTATGAGAGTGGGGTACATCGTGTACAGCGAGTCCCGGAGACAGAATCCGGTGGACGTATCCATACGTCTACCTGTACTGTGGCAATTATGCCGGAAGCCGAAGAAATTGATTTCC
>ERZ1673700.2867-NODE-2867-length-12651-cov-5.873531_pt1 | contig 12651 bp, 10 predicted proteins | sample MGYA00580230_ERZ1673700 | MGnify/ENA primary metagenome ERZ1673700 (study PRJEB41218, sample SAMN15661782) | gut metagenome | host: Homo sapiens | place: Canada: London | collected 2015-08-20/2019-03-30 | study: EMG produced TPA metagenomics assembly of...
GCGGGCGGCCTCCTCCACCTCCGCGTCGGAGGCGTCGGGCTTACCGTAGCGGATATTTTCGCGGATGGTGTCGGCAAACAGGAACACATCCTGCTGCACGATGCCGATGGACCGGCGCAGAGAGCGCTGGGTCAGGCAGCGCACGTCGTGGCCGTCCACGGACACGGTGCCGCTGTCGGGGTCATAAAACCGGGGCACCAGCTGGCACAGGGTGCTTTTGCCGCCGCCGGAGGGACCCACGATAGCCACCGTCTCCCCGGCCCGGACCGTCAGGTCCACCCCGTGGAGCACCTCGGGGCTGCCGTTGTCATAGGAGAAGGTCACATGGTCCAGGGCTACCTCTCCCCGGACGTCCGTCAGGTCCACGGCGTCGGGTGCGTCCTGGATGGTGGGCTCCGTGGCCATCAGCTCAATAAACCGGTGAAGGCCCGCGAAGCCGTTGGAGAACATCTCGGCAAAATTGGCCAGCTTTCGCACAGGGCTGATGAACGTGGTGATATACAGGCTGAAGGTAATCAGGTCGATATAGTTCAGCCGGTTCTTCATGATGAGCCAGCCGCCTGCGGCAATGACCGCCACGGACAGCAGGCTGATGAACAGCTCCATGCTGGCGTTGAAAAAGCCCATCTCCTTATGGAAGTTGCGCTTGGAGGTCTTGAACACCTCGTTGGCCCCGTCGAAGCGGCGCTGCTGCTCCGCCTCGTTGGCGAAGGCCTTGGTGGTGCGGACGCCGGAGAGGCCGGACTCGATCTCGGCATTGATGGCGCCGGTCTTTTGCTTGGCGGCCCGGGACGCCTGGGACATCTGGCGACGGCGGTACATAACCACCAGCAGGAACACGGGGATGATGCAGCACACCACCAGGGCCAGCCGCCACTGGATGGAGAACATCACCGCCAGAGCGCCGATGATGGTGACCAGGGAGATGAACAGGTCCTCCGGCCCGTGGTGGGCCAGCTCCGTCAGCTCGAACAGGTCCGTGGTCAGGCGGCTCATCAGCTGGCCGGTGCGATTTTTATCGTAAAAGTCGAAGCCCAGGTCCTGCATATGGGCAAACAGGTCCCGGCGGATATCGGCCTCCACCAGGATGCCGAAGGTGTGTCCCCAGTAGCCCACGATGAAGTAAAGCCCCGCCCGGAGGACAAAGGCCGCCACCACCAGGGCCATGACCGTGAAGAAAATGGAGAACTGCTTCTCCGGCAGCCAGTGGTACATGGCGGTGCGGGAGATCAGGGGAAAGGCCAGGTCGATGACGGCAATGAAGAAGGCGCAGGTGATATCCAGCAGGAACAGGCCCCGGTGGGGGCGGAAGTAGGACAGGAAAATGCGCAGAGGTCTGCGGGTGCGGTAGTCTTGGGTGGTCATGATCTCTCTCTTTCTTGGGTAAAAATACGCATAGTAATCCAGTGTGTTGTTCTGTATAGTATAACACACCTGATTTCCTGGCGCAAGGCGTTCTTTTCCGGTATAACATCCTATTCAGACATACGCAAGCTGCCCCCCTCCGGTGCTTTTGCGCCGGAGGGGGGCAGTCCTATACTCTTGTCGCTATGGGATTCCGGATTTACCACTCCAGGTTCTTGCCGGTGGTCTTATCGAAAACGTGGGCCACGTTGCCGCCGAAGATCATGTTGACCTCGCTGCCCATGGGGAAGTGGGCGGCGGCGCCGTTGGTGGGGACGATGATGATCACGTCCTTGCCCTCGGCAGTGACATGCAGATGCACGGAGGAGCCCATCATCTCGGACACGTCCACCGTACCCTTGACCCCGTCGGCGCACAGCATGATATGATCCGGGCGCACGCCCAGGGTCACGTCCTGCTCCGCCACGTTATGGGCGGCCAGGCGCTGCTGCTTCTCCGGAGACAGCTCCACGGTAACGCTGCCCACAGTGACGGCGTACTTGCCGTCCCGGCGGGACAGCCTGGCGTCGAAGAAGTTCATCTGGGGCACGCCGATAAAGCCCGCCACGAACAGGTTCGCAGGGTGGTCGAACACCTCCTGGGGGGTGCCGATCTGCTGAATGAAGCCATCCTTCATGATGACGATGCGGTCGCCCAGGGTCATGGCCTCGGTCTGGTCATGGGTGACGTAGATAAACGTGGTGTTGATCCGCTGGCGCAGCTTGATGATCTCGGCGCGCATCTGGTTGCGGAGCTTGGCGTCCAGGTTGGACAGGGGCTCGTCCATCAGGAACACGGCGGGGTCGCGGACGATAGCGCGGCCGATGGCCACACGCTGGCGCTGGCCGCCGGACAGGGCCTTGGGCTTGCGGTCCAGATACTGGGTGATGTCCAGGATCTCTGCCGCCTGACGGACCCGCTGGTCGATCTCGTCCTTGGGCAGCTTTTTCAGCTTCAGGGAGAAAGCCATGTTCTCATACACGGTCATGTGGGGATACAGGGCGTAGCTCTGGAACACCATGGCGATGTCCCGGTCCTTGGGCTCCACGTCGTTCATCAGCTTGCCGCCGATGTACAGCTCGCCGCCGGAGATGTCCTCCAGACCGGCGATCATCCGCAGGGTGGTGGACTTGCCGCAGCCGGAGGGACCCACCAGAACGATGAACTCCTTGTCCGCAATGTGCAGGTTGAAGTCCTGCACCGCCACAACGCCCTCGTCGGTGATCTGAAGACTGGTCTTTTTCTCGGGTTCGCCCTTCTTGGCCTTTTTCTTCTTTTCGGTGTTGGGATACACCTTCTTGAGGTTTTTCAGAATGACCTCTGCCATATGCACAGACTGTAACCGTTCTGCCTCCGCAGGGAACGGTCTCGCGCCCGGCAAAGCCGCAGCGCCTTACGGCAGGTCTCCACACTGCCGCACCGCCAGTCTCAGCGGGACCTTGTTCCTCCTTTGTTTTTCCGGCAAGGGGCCAAAAAGTGGAGTGGCCGCCGCCGGTTGGAATAGGATACGTTCATTTTACCACCTCTTGCCGCCCTTTGGCAACCGCCTTTGGGCAAAATTTTCCGCATTTCGCTGCCTTTATAAGAAAACTCCGCAAAAAACGCCGTCATCGCCCGTTCTTTTTTCTGTTATAAGCAGAAATTATTGTATTTTTCAGATGTTATCTATTGTAAAAGGATGCGAATTATGTTAAATTACTGTGTGTCTGTTGGCGCACATATTATAGATGAAGTGTTTTTCGTGCAAGGACAGGCAAATTGTTTTTAAAGGAGCGGGATAACATGCACAAAGCGTTCAAAGCCTGCACCGCTGTTCTGCTGGCTCTGGTTATGACGGTCAGCCTGGTCAGCGGCGCACTGGCAGTCGTCGTCCGCAATGATGACGACACCATCAGCTACGAGCCCCTGGAGCAGGGTGTTTACTCCAAGGGCGGCTACACCATCGACAAGGTCTCCCACCCCACGCTGGGCGCCGGAGAGGTGGACGGCATTCTGACCGGCGATCTGCAGGACCGGGGTCAGAGCTACTCCTGGTCCATGGCTGAGGCCGGTGACTACGTTTACATCGGCACCTGCTACAACTCCACCTACTACATCTATCACAACAACGTCAAGACGTCCCTGGACGCCATGAAGAAGGAAGGCAAGCTGGACCAGAATGTGGACACCAGCCGGGCCGCGGCAGATTTTGTGAAGGTCATGTTCGGCACGGACACCTTCGATGAAACTCCCATGTCCCAGTGGACCCCCGTGATCATGGCTGTGAACCGCTACACCGGCGAGGCCCAGGTGATCTTCCGGGAGCGGGACATCCTGAAGGATTACCCCGACATCTTCCCCGGCTATCCCCCCTATCTGAAGGGCGTGAACTATCTGGCCGGCTATCGCATGGCCTTTGAATTCAAGGGCAAGATCTATTTTGCCGGTATGGGCAGCCCCACGGCCACCCTCATCGAGGTGGACCCCGAGACCAACGAGTGCTCCATCGCCTATCACAACATCAACTACGCCCAGGGCGTGTCCAACGGCGTTCACGGCCTGCTGGTGTTTGACGACGAGATCTATATGTGCCTGGCCACGGACAACTACGACGGCAAGGGTACCCCCGGCGGCATCATCGTGGCCAGCTCCGATCCCACCGCGGGTCTGAGCTCCTGGCGGCGTGTGGCAGATCAGGACGACTTTGACGGCCTGCCCGCCGTTATGAAAACCGACGGCCTCAACGGCGGCGGTATCTGGGACATCATCGAGTATAACGGCTCCATGTACGTCACCGTGGTCACCGACAAGTCCATCGACGGCCACATCAACAAGCAGGGCTTCGCCATGTATCGCGGCGACAAGCACGAGGACGGCAGCTTCACCTGGACCCAGGTCATCGGTGACCACGGCACCAGCGGCTACGACTTCGGCCTGGGCATCAACTACTCCATGAGCTGCAACATGTGGGTGTACAACGGCTATCTGTACCTGGGCACCTACAACGATCCCATGCTGGACCTGGCGGAGATCCCCGCCTCCGGCAACTTCGAGCTGCTGTACAACGATCTGGACCACTCCATCTATCTGTACCGCATGGACGCCGACGGCAACTTCCAGCAGGTGGCCGGTAAGGACGACAACCCCTATTTCCCCGACGGCCCCATCGGCAACCTGGGCACGGGTCTGGGCAACAACTCCAACCAGTATATCTGGCGCTACGGCGAGCACAACGGTGAGCTGTACATCGGCACCTATGACACCTCCACTCTGACCTATCATTTCACCCAGATCACCGACGGTCAGGTGGCCAATATGGACTATGCCGACATCAGCGGCCGGGCCGATATGCTGAAGGACGCCGTGCTGGAGGTTCTGCAGCAGCACGACAACAAGTATCTGACCTGGTTCCTGGACAAGGTCCTGTTTACCAAGTATACCGCCCATCTGTATCAGATGCTGGCAGGCTTTGCCACGGATATGTCCGCCGACAAGAATCCCGTGCCCGGTTACCGGAACATGCTGGAGGAGTATGAGGCCTTCAAGCAGAAGGTGTTCGACCTGCTGGGCGTGAAGCTGGACAGCGCAGACTTTGCCCAGGAATACGCCCAGGTCACCGGCGTGGCTATGTGCAGCGCCGACACCCAGGGCCTGAAGGATGACCTGCAAAGCGCCGTGAAGGCCATCTTTGCCGCCCTGGACAAGGCCGTGTATGACGACCTGATCCACAACTTTGTGTACTACTTCGGCTGCAACTACTATGCCCAGCAGAGCGAGAACGGCTTTGACCTGCTGGTGTCCAAGGACGGCGTGAATTTCGACGCCATCACCCGGGACGGCTTCGGCGACGGCTCCAACCACGGCCTGCGCACCATCTGCTCCACCGAGAACGGCGTGTATATGGGCACCGCCAATCCCTTCTACGGCACCCAGCTGTGGCGCATGTACAGCGCCGAGGACAAGCCCCTGGTGAAGGAGCATACCCATCAGTGGTCCGATACCTGGTCCTCCGACGGTGAGAATCACTGGCATGACTGCCTGGCTGACGGCTGCACCATCACCGACAACAGCCAGAAGGACGGCTTCGGCGCCCACACCTTCGTGGATGGCGTGTGCTCCGTCTGCGGCCAGAAGCAGGATACCGGCGACAGCGGCAGCACCGGCGGCAGCGGCTCCGGCGGTGACGCCGGAGGAAACGGCCAGCCCAGTCAGCCCGGTCAGGGCGGCGACTCCGGCAATACCGGCGGCAGCGGCAGCACCGGCGGCAGCGGCAGCACCGGCGGCAGCGGCAGCACCGGCGGCAGCGGCAGCACCGGCGACAACGGCAATACGGGCGGCAGCGGCAATACCGGCAACAACGGCAATACCGGCAACAACGGCAATACCGGCAACAACGGTCCCAAGACCGGTGACAAGGGTGCGGCTCTGTGGTTCGCCCTGGCGGGTCTGTGCGGCTGCGGCCTGGTGGCCATGGCGGTTACTCCTCGCTATAAGGGCAAGCGCGTTGCCTAACCCAATTTTCCAATAAGCAAAGCCCCCGGTGTACGGCACCGGGGGCTTTGAGCTTGTCAAAAATCCTTTTTGACAAGCTCAAAAGCATTTTCAGAGCTTTTATAAAAGTTCTGAAAACGCGGGCGCGATGCGCCGAGGGTTTTGCATGTTTCAGATAATTCTTCTTGACAGGTGCAAAAAGTCATCCATGGCAGGCAAAGTATTACACATTTTTCGTCCAAGTGCTTGATTCTTATCCCTATATCTGGTATGATGTGCTGTAATACACGAATGGAGGACAGCGCATGCACGGTTTTTGGCGGGCCGCTCTGTACGCGGCGGCCCTGGGCGTTCTGGCCCACCCGGTGGGACAGGCCCTGCCCCGCCGCTGGTTTGACCCCCATCAGGCCCCCTACCGGTGCCGGGATTGGGAAAAGAGCGGACGGGTATATAACAAGCTGCACATCCGACGCTGGAAGGACCGTCTGCCGGACATGAGCCGCCTGATGCCGGACATGGTGAAAAAGAAGCTGTCGGCGGCTGACCCCATGTCCCTGGTACAGGAGACCTGCGTGGCCGAGTGCGTCCACTGCTGGCTCATCGTTCTGTCTGTGGGCATGCTATTTTTGTGGAAAAGCGTGTGGTCCTGGCTGCTGTGGCTGGTGTACAACCTGCTGGGCAACGTGAGCTTTATCCTGATCCAACGCTACAACCGCCCCCGCCTGCTTCGACTGGCGGAGAAGGAGACAAAGAAGAATCTATGAAAATTGCTATTCTCTCCTGCAACACCGGCGGCGGACACAACGCCGCTGCCGCCGCCCTGGCGGAGGAGCTGGCCGCCCGGGGCCACGAGAGCAAAACCTACAACACCCTGGACTTTCTGCCCAAGGGCGCTGCGGACCTTATCAGCCGGGGCCACGATTTCGCCTATCGCTACACCCCCAAGCTGTACGGTGCCGGCTACCGCCGGGAGGAAAAGCGCCCCTCTCCCCTGCTGTATGAAAACAGCATCCGGGGCATTGGCCCCCTGTATGAGGCGCTGATGGATCTGGGAGCCGACGCGGCCATCTGCGTCCATGTGTTTCCGGCCATGATGATGACGGAGCTGCGGTGCAGCTACGGTCTGCGGATGCCCGCCTGGTTCGTGGCTACTGACTTCACCTGCTCCCCCGGCGTGGGTGAGCTGCAATTGGATGGCATCTGCATCCCCCATCCGGCGCTGACGCCGGAGTTTGAGGCGGCCGGTCTGCCGCGGGAGCGCATTTACGCTACGGGTATCCCCATCCGGCGGCAGTTCTGCCGTATGCCGGACCGGGCCGCCGCCCGGCGGCAGCTGGGTCTGGACAATTGCCGCCACGTGTTCACCCTGGCCTGCGGCAGCATGGGGGCAGGCCCCCTGCGCTCCACCGCCGCCTGCATTGCCGGGCTGCTGGGCCACGACGACATGCTGGTGGCCGTGTGCGGCAGCAACCAGCGGATGCATCGCCAGATGATCGACGACTTCGTGGACAATCCCCGGGTCCGGGTCCTGGGCTTTACGGACCAGATGTGCGCCTATATGCAGGCGTCGGACCTGCTGATCTCCAAGGCCGGGGGCCTTACCACCGCCGAGGCGGTGGCCTCCCGGACGCCGCTGCTGTATCTCAATGCCGTCCCCGGCTGTGAAAGCCGCAATATTGGCTTTATGACGGGCCGTGGCTATGCTCTGGCGGTGGAAAACGACGAGGAGCTGACGCCCCTGCTGTCCGGCGTGATTTCCGGGGCCATTGACCCCACGGCCATGCTGCGCCGCCGGGAGGAACAGTTCCCCCAGAATGCCGCCGCTGCCATCTGCGACCTGGCCTGCGGCCAGGGCGTGACCATGTAATCAAAAAAAGAAATGCCGCCCGCAGGCGGCTGGCGCTTGTCAAAAAGGGCAACATCCTTTTTGACAAGCGCCATTTTGTCAGGTGGTAAGAAAGACCGGAATAAGAAAGGAGTTTTCCTCAACGCCCTGGTCGTCCAGGAACGACAGCCCCAGAGTGCCGTCGTAATACAGATCATCCGAAGGCAGCGGGAAGGTCAGCCGCCACTGGCTGTCACCCAGGTAAGACGCTTCGGAGGCCAGCTCAGGCTCCAGGGAATAGTCCATTGCGTCCGCATCCACGCCGTACAGCTGGATCTGGTCCGGCAGCACCTGGTCCGCGGGCAGACCTATGTACAGCCACACCGTCAGCTGGCCGTCGGCGTAGTCAAAGTCCGCCAGGCCCACCAGCGCATCCTGCCAGGGGACCCAGGCCAGCCAGTCGTCGGAGGGCACGGCAGGGTCCTCGCTGACGTTATGGGCCGGATAGGACGGGGTGTCCGGCTCCCGGGAGCCGCCCCAATGGAGCCGGCCGCTGGATGCAAAGGACGCGATGACGCCCAGAACCACAAACAGCATAAACACCAGCAGGACTCGCTGGCCGGACGTCAGGCTGAAGGACCTGTGGGCCGGTTTTTTGCGGGCCTGGTCCTCGAAGCAGACCTTCTTCTCGTGGCACTCCTTCTTCTCGAAGCACACCTTGCCCCCGCGGGGGACGGAACGGCGCTCCTGCCCCGTCAGGTGATGCACCGTGCCGTCGGCGTCTACCCGCTCCCGCCGGGGCGGGCGGTTATACGCGCCGCAGGACGGGCAGCAGCCGTTTTTCTCGTAATCGTATATTTTCCCGCAGGCTTTGCACTGAACCATTGCCATACCGTTTTCCTCCTTATTCCCGCTCAAAGCTCACATAGCGGGTGCCCTGGAACGTCAGCCGTCCCCGGTCGCCCTCGGCCAGCATGCCGTATTCCGGTCCCGTCATCTGCAGCTCCATCCGGTCGCCGCTTTCCACCTGGAAGGTGACATAGTACCGGGAGGAGGTGGTGGACATATGGTCTCCGCTGTGGTGACGGGAAATATTCTGCCGCTTGGTCACCACCCAGGCCTCCACCGTCAGCCGGGGAGAATGGTTGTTTTTGTTCCACTGGGACAGGCCCCGGAACACCGTTACCAGGATCATCACCGCGATCACGCCGAAGATCAGGAAAAAGACGATCTCAAACCCGCCGCCGAAGAAAAAGCTGTCCATCATGCCGCATGCCTCCCTTTCCGGGGGGAATGCCCCCGTTTATGTGGTCCTATTGTACGCCCCGCCGGGCGGAAACGCCACCAACCTCAGGTTGCGCCGGGAAAAATTTCCGGAAAGCGGCAGGAAACCTCAGGTTGCGTGGTATTTTTATCCAGTATAGCATACGCGCCGGACTCTTGGCAAGCCAAAAGCCCGGCGCGGGGGTTATTCATCGGTTTTCAGGAGGTCCCGCAGCGTCACACTGTCCAGATAGTCGCCCATGATCTGCCCCAGCCGGTTCCACACCGGCAGGGTCCGGCACTGGGCCGCCCGGTCACAGGGGTGAGCCCCCTCCTCCAGACAGGCCACCGGAGCCAGGGACCCCTCCGTCAGACGCAGAATCTCCCCCAGGGGATACTCCTCCGGCTTTCTGGTCAGGCGGTAGCCGCCGCCCTTACCGGTGACGCCGCTTACCAGACCGGCCCGGCTCAGCAGAGACATGACCTGCCCGGCATACTTGTCCGACAGCTCCTGCCGCCGGGCCACATCACGCATGGAGACGTATCCGTCGCCGCCGTGCTCCGCCAGGTCCACCATCACCCGCAGGGCGTATCGTCCCTTGCTGGATATGACCATATCACACCATCCGGCAGCTTTCGCAGCTGCCGCAATCCTCCGGGAACTTGCTGCGGTCATACGCGATGCCGTTGCGGTCGTAGTAGTCCTTGACGGCAGACTTGATGGACTCCTCTGCCAGGACGGAGCAGTGCAGCTTGTGAGCAGGCAGGCCCCCCAGGGCATCCACCACCTGGCGGTTGGTGACGGCCAGGGCCTCGTCCACGGTCTTGCCCTTGATCATCTCCGTGGCCATGGAGGACGAGGCAATGGCGCTGCCGCAGCCGAAGGTCTCGAACTTCACGTCCTGGATGACGTTATCCTTGATTTTCAGGTACATCTTCATGATGTCGCCGCATTTGGCGTTGCCCACCTGGCCAACTCCGTCGGCATCGGGGATCTCGCCCACATTGCGGGGATGCATGAAATGGTCCATTACGATATCACTGTACAGTGCCATAGCCAAACGCTCCTTTCAACGTCACAGCATGAATGCTTTCTTACCGGATTCCAGGTCCTTCCATACCGGGGACATGGACCGCAGATACTCCACCACCCGGGGAACCTCCCGCAGGATGTGGTCCACTTCCTCCTCCGTGTTCCACTCGCACAGACTCAGCCGCAGGGACCCGTGGGCCACCTCGTGGGGCCGGCCGATGGCCAGCAGCACATGGCTGGGATCCAGAGACCCGGAGGTGCACGCCGAGCCGGAGGACGCACAGATGCCCGCCGCGTCCAGAAGCAGCAGCAGGGACTCGCCCTCAATGCCCTCGAAGCAGAAGTTCACATTGCCGGGCAGCCGGTGCTCCAGGTCGCCGTTGACGGCGCTGTGGGGGATCCGGGACAGGCCCGCAATAAGCTTGTCCCGCAGAGCCGTGACCTTCACCCGGTTCTCCTCCATATGGGCGCAGGTCTCCTCCAGGGCCGCCGCCATACCGGCAATGCCGGGGACATTCTCCGTTCCGGCCCGCTTGCCCCGCTCCTGGGCGCCGCCCTCAATGACGTTCACCAGAGGGATACCGCCCCGGACGTACAGCGCACCCACGCCCTTGGGGCCGTGGAACTTATGGCCGGACAGGCTCAGCATATCGATGTGCTGGGCCTGGACATCGATGGGCAGGTGGCCCGCCGCCTGCACGGCGTCGGTATGGAACAGCACGCCCTTCTCCCGGCACACGGCGCCGATCTCCTCAATGGGCAGGATACTGCCGATCTCGTTGTTGGCGTACATCACCGTCACCAGACAGGTGTCCTCCCGGATGGCGTCCGCCACCTGCTGAGCGGAGACCATGCCGTTTTCATGAACCGGCAGCAGCTCCACCTCAAAGCCCTCCTTCTCCAGCTTTTTCAGGGTGTGGAGAATGGCGTGATGCTCGAAAGCCGTGGAAATAATGTGCATCTTCCCCTTGCGGCGGCCGATGGCAGCGGCAGACAGCAGTGCCTGGTTGTCGGCCTCGCTGCCGCCGGAGGTGAAGATGATCTCCCGGGGCTGGCAGTTCAGACACCGGGCCACGGTCTCCCGGCTTTTCATCAGCAGCTCTGCCGCCCGCTGACCCACGCTGTGCAGACTGGAGGGATTGCCGAAGTTCTCCTCCATGGCAGGCAGCATGGCATTCAGCGCCGTCTGGCTCATCTTTGTGGTGGCCGCGTTATCTGCGTAAACAGTCATCGTATATTCCTCCCTGTTTCAGGCGTAATTACCTACTGATTTGGTTTCTAATTGGAGTATACCCGAAATTAACTACCAAGTCAATGGGTAATTTGAAATTTTTTCTCTTTGGCGAAAAAACTGCCCTGTCGGTTGACAGGGAATCAAAAAATGTGTAAACTAAACATGGTCTTAACGACCAGGAAGAAAGACGAATAAAGGAGTAAAAAAACATGAAACGCATTCTTGCATTGCTGCTGACGCTGATGATGGCCCTGAGCCTGACGGCCTGCGGCGGCGACAACAACGCCGATCTGGTGGGAACCTGGAAATGGACCTGTGACATCACCGAGGAGTTCCAGAAGGGCGTCAATGAGGGCGCCGGCATGGACGTCCCCGTGGAGGCCAAGGTGGAAATGACCTTTGTGCTGGTCTTCAACGAGGACGGCACCTTCACCCTGAGCGTGGATAAGGACGCCCTGTCCGCCTCCGTGCAGGGGTACATCGACGCCATGGTGCCCGTTACGGTGGACCTGGTGTATCAGCAGCTGGAGGACCAGGGCATGAGCCGCGCCGATATCGACGAGGCCATGAAGGCCCAGGGCATCACCGTGGAGGAATATGTGAAGCAGCTGTTCGGTGCGCTGGACGTGGACCAGCTGACGGACGGCCTGGACCAGGAAAACCTCACCGGTTATTTCCGCGCTGCCAAGGGCAAGCTGTACACCAGCGAGAAGGAAAACTCCTTCAGCCAGGACGATTATGCCGAGTACACCCTGGAAAACGGTGTTATGAAGTGGACCGGCGGCAGCAGCGCCCTGATCTCCGATTTCGGTGACGTCGGCGTGGAGCTGCCCATCGAGTGGGTCAAGCAGTAACCGTCTCTCCCCTTGCGGCCCCCGTTTCGGGGGCCGCAAATTTGTAGGTTTGTCAAGCTCGTTGGGAGAGCGCCTGCGGTGAGACCTGAGGCGGCCCAGCGGGCCCGGTGACAGGGGTTGCAATTCCCGGGAAGGTGTGGTATACTTATTTACCAATCAAAAGAGAGGAGGTCCGCCATGGAAAAGCGCGGTATCAAGATCGCGGCCCAGAACCGCAAGGCGCACCACGACTATTTCGTGGAGGACCGGTATGAGGCGGGCATCGAGCTGGCGGGGACGGAGGTCAAATCCATCCGCCAGGGCAGGGTAAATCTGAAGGACTCCTACTGCGTGGCCAAGGACGGCGAGATTTACGCCCACAGCATGCACATCTCTCCCTATGAACAGGGGAACATCTTCAACAAGGACCCGGACCGGCCCAAGCGGCTGCTGATGCACAAACGGGAGATCCGCAAGCTCCACGATCTGCAGAAGCAGGACGGCTATGCCCTGATCCCCCTGAGCCTGTACTTCAAGGACAGCCGGGTGAAGGTGGAGCTGGGCCTGTGCAAGGGCAAAAAGACCTACG
>ERZ1673700.2881-NODE-2881-length-12604-cov-7.429357_pt1 | contig 12604 bp, 8 predicted proteins | sample MGYA00580230_ERZ1673700 | MGnify/ENA primary metagenome ERZ1673700 (study PRJEB41218, sample SAMN15661782) | gut metagenome | host: Homo sapiens | place: Canada: London | collected 2015-08-20/2019-03-30 | study: EMG produced TPA metagenomics assembly of...
GAACAATCTTACCGTCAAAGTTCTGACGGAGCTTGTTCTTTATTTCTTCACGGGTGCTTTCGCCCTCTGTAAATTGCTCCATCTTTCCATCCTCCTGCGGTATTAACTAAAGAAATCAAACTCATCCACTGCAAAAGCAATGTCAATCTGGAATGGCTCACGCTGCGGCATTTGCAATCCCTGTTCATCTGCAATTACCAGATAGTAAGTAGCGGTATTGCTGTATTTCAGAGATTTCAGATTAAACTGGCAGCGGAAAGTTCTCTCTGCACCGTTATCACTAATCTTATCTGCAATAATCTTCTGAACATCACTGATCTGCTTGCCGTTTTCGTCCGTAAAGTAAACCTGATAGGTAGCTGCTTCACGGTTTGCACTGACTGCATCCTTCTGATAGAAGTTCAGTGAGAAAATCATATTGCTGATTTTACGGTTTGCGGACAGCAGATTAACTGTTACTGGCTTGGTATCGTATTTCTGTTTATTGCGCTTGTATTCCATAGAATCATTGCGCAGATAATGGTACTCAATCACTGGAACAACCACTTCCTGCAAACTGATACCGCCATGCACAAAGTTCATACCGCCGCCATTCATCTTGATGCGGATACTTTCTCTCGGTGCAAATCCATCAAATTCTGTTTTGCCGCCCAGGAACTTCACAGGCAACAAGAAGTTGGGCTGTGCACCTTTCTGCATGATTGCATAACGTCTGCCATATTCCACATCCATACCGTTAAAGCTGGAATTGTCGGCCTTATCATCCTCGGTCAGCGGACTGTATGTATAAAGGAATCCATGGTCAGCCGTAATCAAAATATTCGTGCCACCAAATTCATTTACAATAATACGCACAAGGTTTTTCAATTCTGAAATTGCCTTATCACAAGCAGAAAAAACAGCAGTATCAGAAATATGGCTGGCTTCATCAATGGTATCATGATAAATATACACAACGTCCATACCTTTCACCAAAGCACTTCGCTCTGCTCGCTTCATGGCAATGATATCATTGTATTTCAAAGCAACGCTTGCCGGATCTTCTGCTTTCAGAACCTTATCCCGATAAGTGCTTGCCGTAGACTGACCATCTGCCAAAACCGTCAAAACATCGTTGCGAACTTCTACTGTCAATTCTTTATGTGGCAATAATGCTGCCATACCAAACTTTGTTATAGATGGGAATATGCTCTGCATACTGCTGATAGAAACCTTACTCTGTGTTTCTCTCTGCAGCTGGTCTGCCATAGCAGCCGCCACTTCATAACGCATGGCATCCGAAATAACCACGAATACCTTGGTGTCAGAAGTCTTAATACGTGAACGATAAAATTCTTCCTGCTGCGGTACTTCCAAAACCTTACCATAGGTTGCCAGTTCATCTGCACACACATCTGACCAGTTATTACCCAACTCGCCTAAGAACCAATGGGTATAAAGTCCTTCCACCTTATCAACAACGTGTTTGAACAGATCATCCAACATAATGTTGGAAGTCTCCAGACTCTTTTGGAAGCTCATGTGGAACAAACGGTAATAGGTATCCATCTGATAGTAGCTTTCCGTATATTCTTTCCAGATGCCTTTTGCTTCTGCGGTATGAAATCCAGCAGAATGTTCCTTAAAGAAGCTTTGCATATTTGCCACTTGCAAAATACCGTCATAGAAATTTTCAAACGGCTCATACCATGCACAAGTTCTTCGCTTTTCAACGGTTGAAGTAATCGTATCCACATCAATGATATGGTCGCTTATCTCTGTCATCAGTTTTGTCAGAATCACTTCGTTGATACATGGGAAGCATTCCGTTCCCACCAAATCATCCACAGTCAGCTTTTCAAATCGCTGATGCAGACGGGCTTCATCCTCAACATAACGTGCTACATCATACAATTGCTGCTTGTCTTCACTGTGAAGCCATTCAGAAATAAAATCGTAGCAATATGCCTGATGCGGTATAGAAATTAAGCTATCCAGTCCTGCAAGATACTCCTGCCGCATGGTACGGGTGGAAGCAGTCAGCAGCAAATGGATTGCCAGCCGTCCAAGATCTGGTTCTTCCTCTGCAAATCCGCAGCCCTGTCGAACTTTCTCCCAAAATGCACCGTCTGCATGATATTTTACAAAATCTTGATAAATAGTATTATTCTTTAAATCCAGTCCGGCACGGAATACACTGCGTAAAATTTGGCTCAGCTGTGGTTTTTTTAATCCACAGATTGCCGCCATGACAGTTATATTCAATTGGTCGGGTGTTGCTGGAACTTTATTTTGTGTGCTGACTTTCAAGCGACGATCTTTTGCATTGAAATAAGCACGGTAATTCTTGACCTGCTTTCGCATGGCCGGATTTGATGGAAGTCCCATCTCATCCATCCAGATGGAAATCAGGTCTGCTCGGAACTCCTCACTGTAAAGTTCTATATCTAAAAGCCAATTATCATCCGGGCGATCATAGACATACGGACTGTAAACCAGATAATTCGTGGTCAAATCATCCACAGTAAGCAGTTTTTTCACGGAAAACGCATTGTTTCCGGTCAATGCAATCACTTTTGCGTTTTCCAGAACTACTTCGTCTAGCTTGTCCTCAAATTCTTTATCTTCATCGTACCAGAAGATGATACGACGCTTATAAAATTCCGGCAGTGGTGCTGCAAAACGCCGGTTCAAATCTTGTACTACTTTATCGGTGTCCATGCGTAGTTGTTTTCCTCCTCTTGTGTTATCAAGAACTTTTTTATTGACAAATATGTTTTACATTTTATAATTAGATGCAGGTTTATGGTGCATCGCGGTGTTTGTTTACAGATGCTTCGGTGCCTGTATCCTAGCCATATGAGGCTCCGTGATGGTGTCTGCTTGCAGGTGCTTGAATTACGGGGTCTTTGTTTTTCATATATTTACCACATTAACAACCATATGCAATAATAAATGCGCCATTTTCTTCATTTCTATTGGTTCTACGCCACACATAAAAATATGACTGTCAAAATTAATGCTACAAAATCAAATTTTAATGCAATTTTGAAACAATCATATTTTTTCAAAGCGATACGGCTATTCATAAGTATCTCACTCGCAAGATCATTTACTAAGTCATCCACTAATGTCTTTCCTTTGACATCAAAATATCTATTTATAGTTAATTCTATATATTTGTCAGCTGTTTCTATATCTGCAATATCCTTAAAAAACAATAAATTGGGCTTTATTTTTTTCTTTGCATTTTTATTCCTAACCGGTCTACCTTTTATATTTGGAATAAAAGAAATTAAGCTGATTGAACAAGATATTAAGAAAAAAATTACTGCTACTATGCAAAATATAGGTGCCTTATCAAAAATTGTAATTAATACCGCTATTAGCGCCACATTAATTGCTATAATCGCTCCATTTTTTGCTTCAGCAAAAGACAGCCAATAATTAGTTCTCTCAAATTGATTTTCAAAATGCGATAAAAGCTTGTTATATAACTCTATATCGTCTTGTGCTTTTGTTGTACTCATTTTTCCCCTCCTCGCCATGAGAATATGCGATTAGCTCTACTTTATCTGTTATCTTTCTCTGGTAACTTTCGTATGCAATCATCATACTTTCTGCCGTTCTAACATTTTCAAGCACCACATTTTTTAAAATTGAAAATGATTGTGGTACACCTACGCAAAATAGGAATTTACCATTTTCCTTACCATTAAAATGTTGATCTTTGAACGGTATCTTTTTCAAATCAATCCACGATGCGCCATATATCTTACAGCCATTTTTCCTGTAATCATATGGAATAACGATTTTTAATTCTTTAGAAAATTCCCCCTTAAAGTCATTCTCTTGGGCATCGCATTCTTGAATCAATCTAATATTTACAGCCACAACATTTAATATAATTGGTTCTGGAATAACGGATGGAGTTATTACTTTCTTTGTAAAAGGGTATTCTTGTATTAATTCCTCAATATCTTTTTGAGCATTCCGATAATACTCATTATAATCGAATCCAGACAACTTATCCTCTCCATGCACCATTATAATTATTTTTTCTATTGTTATTTCTTAGCTGTTCTTGTGCAATTAAATTTATGAGATTATTATATCCTGTCGTTGTATAATAATACCCATCTTGCTTTTTAAATATTTTTGCCCATTTAGGTTTCTGTTCCTTAAGTCTCAAATAAATATCCTCTGAAATAACCAATTGATTAGCCTGAGCATTTTCATCTTCATTCCTATCAGCCTCAATAACGGTAGTTCCAATTAAAAGGTAATCTTTTTCATCACGGGCACCAATTCTTGTTGCAAACATTTTTCCAAATGATTCGCCTACTCCTATACTTACTCCATAATTCTGTACTGCATCAATCATCTTTAATCCAGTTTTAACTGCGTCTAAATGGCACTCATATTCTGCATAATTATGGAACAGCGCAAACTCTCTATCTCCCTGAAACTGAACATGTATACCCTTATTTTCTTCTACCTGATTATACATTGTTGTTAATATTTTTTGCGTCTTAACAACCATTTCGTCAAGATTCGTATCATCATTATCAAATTGAGACGTAAATCCTCTTACATCTGCAAATAACGGAATTCCCTCTATTTCCTTACACTCCTTCTTAGATAAATTATCAAAAGCAACCATTTTTGTTGGTTTTCTAAATACCATTTCTGTTAAATTTACTTCGTTAGCATATTCTTTACTTTCTCTCAAGCTTTCAGTATAATCGATTTTTCCATTAAGATTTGACACAGATGTCTCATAATAACACTTCTCACCATACTTTTGAATTTTTGGACTAGTACATCTTACATATTTTTTCTTTTTATCTACGCTAAATCCATCAAATATATTTGATGAAATAGCAATATTTCCAGCATTACACAGCCCTTGAAGCTTTGCGGCATAGTTTGCGGCATAACCTATCGTAGTCTCTTCATCTGCATTCTTTCTTTTAAACTTAAAGTTGCAAAAACGTCCAAAACAAGCACCTACTTGTACTTTAAATCCTTGTAATGTCTTGTACTTTGCAATATTATTGTTCAAATACTTTGCAAGATTTCCTGTAAATTCAACTACTTCTTCTACAATATCATATGCCTTATCAATATCATCTACAACATACATATGTAATCTAGCTCCAGTAATTTTTTCAACCACAAATTTTTCTGGAAAATTTTTCTTTCCAAAGGATTCAATACTTTTGAAAAATGTATCGAGTGCATGAATTGCATGATTTACTTTATCACTTTTCATTTCTTCATCAATGACCACTTCATTAAAATTTGCAACATTTACATAAAAATGAATACCTTCAAACTTCTGCATATAAATCTCCTCCCTATTTACTCTATACGATTGTTAATTTCCTCAATCCACTCACTGTCAACACTCTCAAACAACTTTATGAACTTTCCAAAATTGCTACTTCCAGTCATAAAATCCTGCGATTCCAAACTTTCCACTCGTCGAGACATTTCCACATAATTCTCTTTAGTAACATGTTTCATAATCTCTTCAATTTGGTCTGCCCTTCCTTTGTAATTCTCCACATCAGTATATTTCTTTATTAATGGAGCATTTACCGGTTTCGCAGGTGATTTCAGATTTTCATCTGTCCAGTGTTTCGATATAATCTGCATTGTACAGGGATTACCAAATATAATCACTTCTTTTGCAGCATTATCTACGCCATGAAATTCGTTAATTTTTCGTTTGATATCTTCGTACTGCTCATGCGGTTTCTTTTCCGTATCACAAAATACAAGCACAAGTTCATCTGCTCCATTTTGATATCGGTCTTGATACCTAGCTGGAATATTTCCATTACCACCAGCATTAACTAACGAAATATCATACTGTTCATTCCAGACTTTCAAATCTTTCAAGCGTTTAAGATACTGATATTCCTCATTGCCTTCGCATATAATACAGATTTTATGCTTATCAAAAAACTTAGGCATTTTATTCGGCATCGGCATCATCACTATCCCCCTTCACATCACCTTTGATACTCAACAACGAATTGATTAGTTCTGGATCTGGCAATGCACCAAGGGCTCCCCTCCTATATTTTTCCATAACGTCTGTCGTATCTCTCACACCCTGCTGTGCTGTGAAATCGGCAAGTGAGTACACATATACGCCTTCTTCATCTTTATGAACAAACCAAATCTGCTCCTTTCGAAACATTCTCTTGCAATCCATAAGATTGATATCATGGACGGTAAATATCATCTGCGCGCCTGTATTCAGTTCATTGTTAAACATCGCCACAATTGCCCTGGTCAGTTTGAAATGAATACTGCTATCTAACTCATCCACAACGAGAATTCTGCCTTGTTCAAGTGCTTCGATCACATAACTAGCAATAGCAGCAATTTTTTTTGTTCCTGTGGAATCAAACATCATACTTGGCACATGGACTCCTTTATACGTTGAAACAAGGCGAATCTGATCCATAATATTTTCTGGAATATCTAGTACCTTTTCGTCTGGCTTTTCGTCACCTTCCCCTTTTTTGAGCTGTATCTTATCAATGTCCACATATTCGAAATTATCCATATACAAGTCTGCATTTTTGATAAAATCGACAACCTTCTGCTGTAATTGATCCTTATTCTTCATGAGCTCAATCGTATGTCTCATAGGGATATTATTCATATTGATGATATCAATTTTCTCTGCAAACCTGACAAGAATTTTCTTCATCTCGTTCATATACTCAAACTTGATTGTATCAATCAAATAGCACAGTAAATTATTTTTTGATATAACTGGAATCATAGCCTGTACAGTCTCGTCAAGGCATTCATATACTTCACTAACCGAGTCCTTTTTCAGCCAGCAAACCTCTTTTTCGTTGCCATATTGATCTTTCAGTATCTCAGAAAAGAATTCATATATATATTCTTCTTTTTCTTCATCATACTTAAAATCATAAGAAAATTTCCTTCCAGATGATAAAAATGTAACGCCTAACTCACAGATAGGACTGTTCGCAAATATATTAGGCATCACACCATTTTTCTTATTTAAAAGTACATTTTTAATTACCCTAATACACTTAATCAAGCAAGTTTTTCCGGCATTATTTGGACCGTATATTCCTACTGTTTTCAGCACATTAAAATTGTTCTCTTTATGAACATTTGCTCCAAATTTTTTATTTCTCATATCTGCTTTCATTGAAAATGTAATGGCATCCTCAAATGCGTAACAGTTTTTCGCTCTCACCTCTACAATCATGTCTCATTCCTCCAAACCATTGGTCTTATCTTCCTTCTAATATTAGTATATCACCATTATATTTTTTATGCAACTATTTTTCACAAAAAATATAGTAATTCAGTTGGCGGTTTCGCCTTTACAAAAAAATCCCCTTTGAGTAGATTTAGGTTGTTGACCACCTCTACTCAAAGGGAAAATTTATTAGCAAGACATTATTCCATATTCTGATTATATTCCTGTTCCAGTTCCTCTGCAAGATACAATTCGCTCATGCAATGCATATCGGAAACACCGTCACGCATTAACTGATAGACTTCAGAATGGTAAAATAAACTCAATGCCTCATCCAATGAAAGTCCCTGCTGTTTGGCAAAGCACTCAATGACGCGAGCATATTTTTTCTGAAGTAAAATCGGATTTGCTGTCATGGCAGATGATTTTTTGCTTTGAATATTTCCATTGAGCGGCGTGATTTCCAGCCCCCTTTCTTTCATCACATCAAGGAGATCATCTACAATATATTCCCGACTCTGAGTATGCAACACTTCATATTCTGGCACAATATAACCGTTCAGAATATCACTCTTTTTGGTAAATGCCTGATAGACACGCTCTGCATCCACCCCCAGCTTTGCCGCAACATTTTCAATGCAAAATACAGCAAACTCAAGTTCATTGGAATTTTTAATCTTCTCATCTGCCATCATACGCAAGCCCTCCTTTACTTTATTTTAGCCAGAACATCCTGGAAAATTGCATAATTCTTCTTCACGCCATCGTCCAGGTCAATGGAGATCATCTGATCGGCAAGATGATGAATCTTTTCCTCGTAAGTACGAATTTCAGCATCCTGTGCCTGCAATGTGGTCAGCTTTTTGTTCAGCTTCACACGCTCGCCAGTGGAAGCATTGGCAATCCGCTGTTCCAGATCGGCAATGGCTGTGCGATAGCGAGCCTGCTGCTCATGCACATAGTCGGTACGAATACGGGCAATGGCGTCCGGCTGATAGCGGTGCATATAAATCAGCGCCTTAAAGCCGTTCTTCTTACCGCTGTCAAACAGCCAGTAAATTGGGCGTTTCTGATAAATCTTGCAATGGTCAGAATAGAAATCGCTCAGGAAGTAATTCCGAATCACATCCTTCGGCTGACCTTTGCCACCCAGAGCATCGGCAATGAATTTCAGGTTTTCGTCCAGAGAATCTGCACCATAAACAGTTTTCACGAACTCCACGAACAGACCAACAATATCATCCTTGAAGTATTCATCGTCACAAATTGGGATAATGTTATCCTTATCCGCAGCAAAAGAAGCATACTTGCTGGCATCCCATTCGCCACCTGCATAGGCAAGACCGTCCACATCCAGAGAGTAGCGACCGAACATACAGCCAACCGCATAGGAAATGAAAGAGCGAATATCTCTGCCAAGGTCAGCCTTGCGGACAGTGACATCCTTATCCTCAACTTCCGGTGTCAGCTCATCCTGCAAACCGTAAATGTCAATGAAAATACAATTCAGTTCTTCCTCATTGGCTTTCAGCTGATTAAAACGGTCATCGCATTCAGCCTGCCACTGGTCAAAAGCTTCGACAATGGTAGGAACTTTGCGAAGCAGTGGATGGTGCTGGAAGTCCCATGAGGTTTCAAAGGAATCCCAATCGTTTTTTGCTACTTTAATATTTACTCTAACGATGTCCTCAACATTGCCAAGTTCTTTTTCGTCGATGATTAAAGGAAGATTTTCTACGTCACGAACTTGATAGTTTAAGGTTGGATTTGTTGCTTCCAGAAAATATGATGCAGCTTTGGAGCAAAGAAAACCCAGTAAGTACCTTCTATTAGTCTCAATAAAACCAATTGGACCAGCATCTCCAAAAAGACTTCCATCTACCGTTTCCCTGAATGCAATCTTTGAAGATGAAATTCGCCCCCATGTAATTCCTTTTCTAAAATAGTATGCCTTATCTCTCAATCTGTAATTCTTTACATTTTCTTTTATTTCTGCACCATCATGCCACAGGTTAACAACTTTACTATTGTTCCCAAAATAATACCTAAAATCACCACCGCTGTTTAATGGAAACCACTTGAATTCACCCATATCTTCAGCACTCAAACAATCCAACTTTAGGTGGTCGTTATTCGTTTCAAACCAAAATTGGATGAACTTCTCATCACCAGTCATTATTCCTGAACGGCAATCCATATATTTTTTTACTAAAGATTGATTATAGACATCACAAATATTCGAATTCACCCAAAATGCAAACGGGGTACCTGGGATTTTTTCAAAATCTCGCTGTTTGAATGTATAAAACACATTGTTTCTCTGATCTTTATAAATTACAGCTGCAATACCACTTGATGTATCATATTCAGAGAATGCACAATGCACCCCAGCATAATTCTTTGCTTCTAAAAATAATTGGCAAATATCATCCGGATCAATATACTGAAATGTTCTCTCATGCAATTTGAAATATTTTCCGCAGTACATTGATTTTCTCCTATTTGATAACACAAATGCTGTTGATCCAAAGTCTACACCGAAAATACCTCTTCCCATGTAAAGCATTGAGATTATTGTCTGTGTGTCAACAAGATGCTTTCTTAGTGCTTCAAAAGCCGCAATAAAGAGTAATGAGGGTTGAGTAATCATACCATAGTACCCATTAGAATCGGTCATCTGTCCACAATGTTCAATGAATACAGCAAACAAGTCGCTCTTACTGTCGGGGTATTTTTTCTTCACATAGTCCGACAATTTGGCATCCATACCGCTGCTACCCATATATGGCGGATTTGTCACAACCACATCATACTTCTGTGCCAGTGCTTCCGCCACCTGTACCAACGGCAGTAATTCTCGCAATGCTGTATCACGGGACATATTTATATCTTCCGTAATCTCAGCAAAACGGTCATACAAAACAGACCAATCTTGCGGTGTTACAGTCAGAATCGAGCCGTATTCCTTTGCATCATGCAATTCTTTGATAATGGTGTCCACAGCTGTCATGAGCTTCGCATTGCCATTACAGAAATAGTCCACAGCAAATTTGTCTACATGATTGCTCTCCACGATGGCATACACATGGGGCTGAATGCCACGGCTGAAGAAGCGACGGTCATACTGGCGGGCTTTCATCATTACCGCAAAATAAGCCAGCTGTGCCGCACGGTCATCAATATCCAGACCGTAAAGGTTATTCTCCACAATGCTTGCTACTGCCTCACGGGTAGTATAGCCGTAGGATTCATAAATCTTCATCAGCACATCGAACATATACGCAAGAATATGACCGGAACCGGAGCATGGGTCAATAACTTTCAGCTGATCCGGTGTCAGTGCGGCGTATTCTTTGCGAATCTCTGTCAGCTGTGCCTGCACTTCCGGCTCCTGCTCGGCTTCTTCCAGATAGTAATGCCATTTGGTATCTTCCGGGTCACGGTTTCCGGCAGCATATACAGACTGTTCTTCCTCTGTCGGCAAAAGTTGCTCTTTCACATCTGGGTGTCCCTCCAGCCACAGACGACCAAGACTGTTCTCCACCATGTAGCGAACAATCCAGTCCGGTGTAAAAAGCTGGGTTGCTGCAGGGATGTTTTCTTTTGTGATTTTCACATTTTTTTTCAGTGCTGCAAAAACATCGTCCTTTTTCTCACTGTTATAATACTGATACAACCAACCGATAATCTGGACAGCATCCTTCCAATCATCCTCTGGTATTAGCTCAATCATCTGCTGAATCACGCTGCCTTCACGGAGCAGATTGTCCGGCAGAAGAAGCTCAGTGTAATCTGCAATCTTCTGGAACATTCCCGGCAGAATCTTATTCAGAGCGTTACACTGCACGATCAGCAAATATTTATAGAGTTCTTCGGTCTTTTCGGCATCTTTCAGCTCATAGACCTTTTCCATATCCAATCCATCCAAATCCAGATGAATGGCTTCGGTTATAATCTGCGGCTTAAAGTTGTTTTCCTCGTCCGTGAATACACGCACATGGGAAGGAAGATAGCCGTTGACTTCCATGAATCGCAGAGCAGAGAAGCGATTGAACCAAGTGTAAGCAACCTCCTCCATGACCTGCTTATATCCTTTATCGTTAATCTCGGCAATCAAAGCCTGACGTTGTTTCTTTTCATCAGCGGTGAGGACTTTGCCGCCAACGCTGTCCGCATTGGCATCCTCAATGTTGTCCTCTGTGATACCGTATTCCACACCTTTCAGGGAAACACGGGCGATCAGCTCTGTTCTTGCCCAGACAGCAAATTTTTTAATCGCATTCTTATCCATACTCGTCTCTCCTCGTTAGTTCAGCTTGATCTCGTCGCAATTTTTCAAGAGCTGTTTCAGCTGAGAACGAATCTTTTCTACATAATCATCAATATCCGCATCCGTCTGTAAGGTCTTTGCCTGGAATACAACCTGTCGGTTATAGGCACGGACAACCTTTTTCTTTGCCGGAGCAGCTTCTTTCCCCGGCTGTGTCGGCTGTACTGGCGGCTTCGGTACAGGCGGAGCCAGAACAGACTCGATATTGCTGACGGTATCATCCTTGTACTGACACATCGGCAGGAACATAGCATCCAAAAGAGCAAGGCTCTTTAATTCTGCGATTTTTTCCTTGCACTGGCTGAAATATTTATCTGATTTCTCAATCAGATGAGCTGCCTTGGAATCGCCGTTTGCAGCAGTGTGGGTTGCTTCCATACACTGACGGACCGTTTCCAGAACCTCGGCACGTTTTTCTTCCAGCATCTTATCATGGGCGGTACGAACCGTATCCATCAACGGATTCAGTTCACGAATCCGGCTATAGTTAAACTTGTTTCCGGTCTGAACCATCGTAATCAAACGAATGGTATTCAGTGCCTTATATGCTTCCTCATTTTCTGCAATACGCTCAATGTCGTCATGCATAGATTTTTCAAATTGCACTGCCTGGTCGAATACTGTTATCTGGGTCTTGAAGAAGTTTTCAATGCCGTTACTCATGGCTTCTTTATTATCAAAGAGAGCATCCTCTTTTTTCAGCACACGCTCAATCAGGGCAATGTTGTCTTTCTTCTGGGAAAGTACATCGTCCATCAGATGAATGGCTTCCTGCACCAATGCACGGTCCGGGTATTTATGTCCATCATAACGAGCATCCAGAGAAGCATAGTAATTGCGCTGTTCTGTAAACTTCTCAGTCACAAAGCGAATCAAACCATCTTCATCGTCCGGCACATCCATAACATCGAAATAATCACGGAGCATTGATTTTACATCACGCATCATCGTAGCAGAAATGGTTTTACGCTTGCTGATGGAAGTCTTTCCGATCTCACTCTTTTTGCGGAGCATATCCGGCAACTTCGGGTCAT